>Ga0299906_10002995_pt1 | contig 13952 bp, 15 predicted proteins | sample RVTome_14_FD_200259 | JGI IMG/M metagenome (GOLD analysis project Ga0299906, IMG submission 200259) | Soil microbial communities from uranium-contaminated site in the Upper Colorado River Basin, Wyoming, United States - RVT145D125 (version 2) ... | reverse complement strand
GCTCACGACAAAAATCGCTTCCGCGGAGCGAAGGGGGCGGGACGGAAATTCTGATTTGCGACTTTTGCAAGAGGCTCCGGAGTAACGCGGAATAATGCGGTACGTCCACGGCCAAGTACGTCCACGGCCAAGTTGGCCGTGGATGCGAGTTCGCCATGCCGACGAAGCGAAAGGCTGGGGAGACCCGGAGGCTCGTCGTTCGGTGCAAGAGTGCACTGCCGAATCCGCTCTATCTCGCCTTCAAAGACGTAGCGGAGGGCGATGCCTGCTACCGGCGCCTCGAGGGTCCTGCTCAATTGCGGCATCGTGCCGGACAAGTTCAATCAGCAGGCCGGCGGGATCGTGTGTCACCGACCGGCACATAGGAGCCAGTTGGTGATCGGCGCATTCGAGCCACCTTATGATCGGCACATTGGAGCCAGTTCGTGACCGGCGTATTGGAGCCAGCCGCGGATCGGCACATTCGAGCCAGCGCCGGATCGGCGTAATGGAGCCAGCAATCCTCTGACGGACGTCTCGACTTGAGCGGCCCACCGCTACCCTGCCGGTTTTTTGTTCGGTAGGAGGGAGCCGGTGGCCCGCAGGAGCATCGAGATGTTCGAGTACCGCCACGCCCTGATGCGGCTGCGTCAGGGCGATTCCGAGCGCGATATCGCGCGCTCGAAGTTGATGGGGCGCGCCAAGGCGGCGCGCCTGAGGGAACTTGCCCGCGAGCGCGGCTGGCTCGATGCGGCCCGGCCGCTGCCCGAGGATGCCAAGATCGCAGCCGCGCTGGGGAGCCCGCGGCTGCCCGTGACGGCCCAGTCGTCAATCGCCGCGTACCGGGCGCTGGTCGAGCAGTGGCTCGCGCAGGGCGTCACGGCCGTGGCGATCCACGCCGCGCTCACGCGCGAGCACGGCTTTGTCGGGCACTACTCGAGCGTGCGCCGGCTCGTGGCGGCCATTGCGCGCGAGCGCCCGCCCGAGGCCACGGTGCCGCTTACGTTCGCGCCAGGCGAGGCCGCGCAGGTCGACTTCGGCGCCGGCCCCAAGCTCGTCGACCCGGCCACCGGCACGTTGCGCCGCACGTGGGCCTTCGTGATGACGCTGTGCTTCTCGCGCCACCAGTACGTCGAGTTCGTCTGGGACCAGAGCGTGCGCACTTGGCTTGGCTGTCACCGGCGTGCCTTCGATTGGTTCGGTTCGGTGCCGGCGCGGCTCATCATCGACAACGCCAAGTGCGCCATCACGCGGGCCTGCGCGCGCGACCCTGGCTGCGGGCGACGCACACCTCGGTGCAGGTGTTTCACGAGCACCAGCTCATCGCCAGTCATCCGCGGCTCAAGGATCCCGGTCGCCGCTCGACGGTGCGCGATCATCAGCCGCCGGAGGCGCAGGCCTACCAGTTGCGCGATCCGCAGTGGTGCCTGCAGGAAGCGACCCGGATCGGTTCGGCCTGCGCGGCGCTGATCGAGGCCCTCTTCGCCGATCGCGTCCTCGACAACCTGCGTGCCGCCCAGGGCATCGTCCGCTTGGCCAAGACCTACGGCGACGCCCGCCTGGAGGGCTGCCTGCGTCCGGGCGCTGTCCTTCGGCAGCCCGCGCTATCGCACGGTCAAGACGATTCTCGCCAAAGGCCTCGACCAACAGGCGGCGCAGACCTCGTTCGATGCGCTGACCGAGACCTATACCCGCGGCGGGCGCTTCTGCCGCGACACCAAATCCTTGCTCACCCATTGAGGCTACCGATCATGAATCCGATTCCCGAACTCTCTCCGCTACTCAAGCAACTGCGCCTGTCCGGCATCCTCGATTCGCTCGACTTGCGCAACCGCCAAGCGGTCGAGGGCAAGCTGGCCTACACCGAATTCCTCTCGCTGCTGATCGGCGACGAGGTCGCCCGGCGCGACCAGAAGAAGCTGTCGATGCGCCTGCGCCGCGCCAATTTCCGCGGCGAGAAGACGATCGAGGCCTTCGACTTCGACCGCTTGCCCCACTTGAACCGCAGCCTCATTCAGGACCTCGCCACCGGTCGCTATCTCGCCGAGAAGGTCTGCATTCTGGTCGCCGGACCCTGCGGCACCGGCAAGTCGCACCTGGCGCAGGCACTTGGCCATGGCGCGGTCCGCCAAGGCCACGACGTCGTCTTCACGACGCAGACCCAGCTCGTCGGCTCCCTCCACGCCGCCCGCGCCGTCGGCAGCTTCGAGCGGCGCTTCCAGCAGCTCGCGCGCGTGCCCCTGCTCGTCGTCGACGACTTCGGTCTCAAACCCCTTCGCCCACCGCACGACGAGGATTTCCACGACCTCATCGCCGAGCGCTACGAGCGCGTCTCGACGATCGTCACCAGCAACCTCGACTTCGACGAATGGGGCGATGCCTTCCCGGCCAACCGCATGCTCGGCGCCGCCACCCTCGATCGGCTGCGGCATGGCGCCTACCGCGTCGTCCTCGACGGCGAGAGCTATCGCGCGCCGAAGGCGATGCCGGTCTCGAGCAAGGCGCCACCACGTTCGTCGGCGGCGACCACGGCGCGCTAGCCTTCGCCCCCCGCAACCGCCTCCCGCGGCGCCTTCGCGGCCTCAACCCCCTGGGGCTCTGCCCCAGACCCCGCGCTCGCCGCGGGGCAGCCGCCGGGAATGAAAAACATCCCCGGCATCTCCCCGCGAGCATGGTCACCCTCCACGGCATCAAGGGGCTTTCGCGGCATAAACGGGCCGATGAACCCGGCCCATTAATTCCACGGTCCCCTTGACCCCGTTCCGGGCAAAAAACCGGCCCCACGTCGTCCCGCCTCGGCCGGCATCCGCCGGCTACGCCCGCCGCATTCCAGACCTTCCAGTGCGCATATTGCGCCCCACTTTCGCACTTGCGCTCAGGGGCGTTTTACCCCATCCTGCGCACCGTTCGAAACGCCACTTTCAAACCCCTCCAAGTGGCGCCATTACGCCGATCACAGCCGGCGCCTTCATGCCGATCCGTGACACCGCCAATTCCAGGCGTTCAGCCCGGCGCGGCTTGACCGGCGACCTTGACGTGGGCGTCACCTGGCGTGGGCGCAGCCGGCACCTCCTGGCATCGGCTGGTAACGCCAATAGTTGACGTTTTTCGCGTCGCCTTGTTGCTCCTTTCCCAGGGACCTCATCCGTACCATGACCTCACACAGCAAGAGCGGCAACCGTCCGGGGAACACCGGGCCAGCCGTCAGCCTTGGTGCCGAGCCCTGGCGCGTCCCGGGCAGGGGCCGATCGATCGCAGCGGATGAACCTGAAGGAGAACGTCATGAACGCACTCAAGACCAACATTGCCAATGCAGCCGCCCTTGCCCTGCTCGCCGGGGCATCGCTGCTTCATCCGGCCCATGCCGGTGACGAGACGGGGAAGTCCGAGGCGATTGCCGATGCTCTGCTCGCCGCCCCTCCATCCGTGACCAACAATGCAAGGATTTATGGGTGGACCTCCAAGGGAGAATTAACCTTGGTGCGTGACGGCATTGGGCCCTATACGTGCGTTTCCAGTGGCGCTTTCTCACTGCGTTTAGGCAAGCCACCGCTGCCTTACCCCGATCCAATGTGTATGGATCAAAATGGATGGGCATTTTTGCAGGCGGTGTGGTCTGAGAAAGACCCCCTCCATCCCAAAAAGCCCTATCCAACCAGTCCAGGGTTGGTCTGGATGCTTGCAGGCATGAGTGTCCAAAAGGGCGCTGTGGCCATAGGTGCAAGTGAGACATCCGTCGTTAAGGCATCCCCTGGAACGGCTGGAGGCGAGATGTTCCAAATGACACCTCATGTCATGATCATGCCAGTACCGTTTAACAAGAGCGCTTCGAAACTGTCGACGAAGTATGATCTCGACAATCCGCTAAACGAATGGATCATGGCAGCAGGCACGCCATACGAACATCTGATGGTGCACTTTTCCGCAGATGAAGTGAAGGCGATGATGGAAGCCGGTAGATAGCTGGCATTTTGCCCAGCTGGCAAAGGATGGGGCCGAAGGGAGCCGACGCCGATCATCGATCAGTCCGCGCGCCGATACCGGCCCTTCCGAACCACGCGTCGAACTCATCAGCAGGCCGAACGGGTAAGGGTGCAGCACATTGCTCGATGCGTTTGGCATGAGCGCGAGAATCGCAGCCACGCACGCTGGGCCGCACGACAGGCTCCGCCCCCCGGCGGTCACTCAGCCAAAGCATCCCGACTGACTTCACCCCGGACAAACCGGACGTCTTCAGGGCGTCCATGCCGGGCTTGCGGACGCATCACCCACCCTCACTTCCCGCCAATTCCAGGCGTTCAGCCCGGCGCGGCTTGACCGGCGACCTTGTCGTGGGCGTCACCTGGCGCGGGCACTGCCGGCACCTCATGGCATCGGCTGGTAACGCCAATAGTTGACGTTTTTCGCGTCGCCTTGTTGCTCCTTTCCCAGGGACCTCATCCGTACCATGACCTCACACAACAAGAGCGGCAACCGTCCGGGGAAAACCGGGCCAGCCGTCGCCCTCGGTGCCGAGCCCCGGCGCGTCCCGGGCAGGGTCCGATCGATCGCAGCGGATGAACCTGAAGGAGAACGTCATGAACGCACTCAAGACCAAGATTGCCACTGTTGCCGCCCTTGCCCTGCTCGCTGGGGCATCGATCACCGGCCAGGCCGCTGCGGCTTGCGGCGACGCCGACTTCGACCTGGAAGTCCGGAAGTTCCACCACTCCTCTGAGGTGCGCGGCGCCTGGACGAACCCCTACATGCCCCACGGCACCGGGAACGACGCCACGGCTTCCGCCGACGAGGTGCTGGCCGGCATCCTGGCCGGCTACACCCGCGACGTGCTCGACCGCGGCGGCTGGTTCAACGCCTGGGTCGCTGCGCCCGGCTATGACGCGGGCAATCCGCTGCTGGCGGTGCGCCAAGGGGAGGGGGTAACCCACAGCGCGGCTCAGCAACCGCCGGCGTTCGCCGCGCCCCGGCACACGGCGCGGGCCTTTTGAGCCGGCAGTTGCGCTGCGACCGCTCCCCCGGACCACGGTGGGGCTCACTCAACCTGCAGGGCTACCGGGAGTTGCTGGCCGGCAGCGACGAAGGCATCGGCGAGGCGTCCTTCGCGATGGGGTTCTGGTCGGCCCCGCGCCTGTATTGACGCCCACGAACCCGCCCCGGGGCGGGCGCTGGTCTGGCAACGATGACGGCGGGGGCTATCCTTAGGGCAGGTGAGTCCAATCTCCCTGGAAGGAGCATCAAATGAATGTCCATCGAATGAACAAGACGTGGACGCGCAGGGAATTCCTGAGCGGGCTAACACTCACCGGCACCGCGGCACTGCTCGGCCTGGACGCGGAACTGGCCGCCGCCGGTGACCCGCCGCCGGAAACCACCCGCATCCGCATCCACGACGCCCCCATCACCTGCTTCGCGCCCTCCTACGTGGCGAGCGAATTGCTCGGGCTGGAGGGCTTCAGCGACATCCAGTACGTCAAGACACCGCTGGCCGAAGGGCCCAACGGCGCCCTGGCGGAGGGCAAGGTGGACTTCATCATGAACGATCCGCCGGCCCACCTGCTCAGCCTCGACGCCGGCGCCCCCGTCGTCCTGCTCGCCGGCATCCACACCGGCTGCTGGGAGCTCTTCGGCAACGACTCGGTGCACAGCCTGCGCGACCTCAAGGGAAAGACGGTGGCGGCGCCCCAGAAGAGCAGCCGCGAGGCGTTCGTCGCCGCCATGGTGGCATCGGTGGGCCTGGATCCGAAAAAGGATATCGTTTGGCTCAACCACGAGCCGGGCGAGTCCATGCGGCTCTTTGCCGAGGGCAAGATCGACGCCTTCATGGGCTTCGCTCCCGAGCCCCAGGAGCTGCGCGCCCGCAAGATCGGCCACGTAATCATCAACACCCTCACCGATCGACCTTGGTCCGAGTACTTCTGCTGCCTGGCCGCCTCCAACCGGGAATTCGTGCGCAAGTACCCGGTGGCGACGAAACGGGCATTGCGCTCCTTCCTGAAAGCCGCCGAGATCTGCGTGAATGATCCGGAGCGGGCGGCCCGCATCATGGTGGAGCGGGGCGTATCGGAGAAGTACGAATACGTCCTGCAGTCGGTCCGGGAGATCGGCTACCGTAACTGGCGCATATACGACTCGGAAGATACCGTGCGCTTCTGGGCCCTGCGCCTGCGGGAGGCCGGGCAGATCAAGCTCGACCCGAAAAAGGTGATTGCCGAGGCCACCGACTGGCGCTTCGTCAACCAGCTCAAGCGGGAACTGAAGGCCTAGCAGTGGCCAGCAAGCCACTTCGCGCCTGGGCCCTGGCCTTGGTCGGCGTGCTGGCGCAGCCGGCGTGGACCAGCGCGGGGGAGACAGACCTCCCGCGCCTCGGGCCGGCCCCGGACTTCCAGCTGACGGACCAGCACCGCAAGCCCGCTTCCCTCGCCCAGCTGCGGGGCAAGGTGGTGGTGGTGAATTTCTTCTTCGCCTCCTGCAAGGACGTCTGTCCGCTCCAGACAGCCAAGCTGGCGCAGATCCGCACCGGCCTGGGGGCCGATTTCGGACCGCGCGTGGCCTTTGTCTCCATCACCCTGGATCCCACCGAGGACAGCCCCGCTGCCCTGCGCCGACATGCGCGGCAGCACGGCGTCGAGGCTGACGGATGGCACTTTCTGACCGGCACTGCGGCAGCCATCCGCGGGGTGGCGCGGAGCTATGGCGTGGCCCATCGCAAGTCGGGCAAGGGCGACGTGGACCACAACACCCTGACCTCCCTGATCGACTCCACGGGCACGCTGCGGGTGCAATACATGGGCGTCGAATTCAGCCCCGAGGAGATGCTGGGGGACATCCGCGGCTTGCTGCAGGAGGCGCGCCCGCCTTGATCGACTGGCTGCCGCGCCTCTTCGCCCGCATCCCGGCAAACGTCCATGTCAAACTCCTCGTCGCCTTTCTCGCCATGGTCCTGCTGCTGATCGTCCTGGGCATCGTCGGCCTGCGCACGGCGACCGAAGCCAACCAGCGGGCCGCCGAACTGGTGCGCTTGCAGCGCCATATCGCCGTCTATCGCCAGCTCCAGCACGACGCCACGGTGCAACTCTACAACGTCGCTTCGGCGCTGCTGGTGCCGGAGGAGCAGACCCTCCACACGACCTTGCGCCAGCTCGCCGTCTTCGGCTACGACGTGGACCGACTGCAGGTCGCCGCCCCGGGCGACGTGGAACTGCTGGGCCGGGTCCAGGCGGACTACGCGCACTTCGTCAAGATTGCCACTCAGGTGGTGGAACTGATCCGAGCCGGCAAGGTTGCCGAAGGCCACGCAATGCAGCGTGATCGGGCGAGCCCTCTGGCCGACCGCCTGGCGCGCCAGATGAACGAACTGGTGAACCGGGCCGAGGCGGAGATGCTGGCGAGCATCGACACCAGCCGCGGAGCCTATCTGAGCTCCCGATGGACGGTCATCGGCTTTGCGGTGGGCAGCAGCGCCCTGGCAATGTTGCTGGGCTTCGCCATCTCCCAGTCCCTGATCGTGCCGGTCAAGCAGATCAACCAGCGGCTGGGCGAAATCGCCGCCGGCGACTTCTCGCGCAATGTGGACATCGCCAACCGCGACGAGCTGGGCAGCCTGGCCGCCAACGTCAACCGCATGAATGGCGAGCTGCGCCGGGTCTATGAACAGCTCGAGGCCGTGAACCTCCACAAGTCCCAGTTCCTCGCCAACATGTCCCACGAGCTGCGCACGCCGCTCAACGCCATCATCGGCTTCTCCGAGGTACTCCATGAGCGCATGTTCGGGGAGCTGAACGCCAAGCAGGCAGAGTACGTGCAGGACATCTACACCTCCGGTCGCCACTTGCTTGCGCTGATCAACGACATCCTCGACCTGGCGAAGATCGATAGCGGACGCGTGGAACTGGAGCGCAGCCGTTTCGATCTGCGCCTGGCCATCGACAATGCGGTCACCCTGGTGCGCGAGCGTGCCCAGCGCCACGGCATCGCCCTCGAAGTGGACGCCGCCGACAGCCTCGGCGAGATCCACGCCGACGAGCGCAAAGTGAAACAGATCCTCCTCAACCTGCTGTCCAACGCCCTCAAATTCACCCCCGACGGCGGCCGCGTGGCGGTGGCGGCGAAGCGTGCCGACGGCGCGGCCGAGATCTCGGTGGCGGACACCGGCATCGGCATCGCCGCGGCCGACCAGGAGCTGATCTTCGAGGAGTTTCGACAGGCTCAGACCAAACCCGGGCAGGCGCGGGAAGGCACCGGGCTGGGCCTGGCGCTGACGCGCAAATTCGTCGAGATGCACGGGGGACGCATCTCGGTGGAGAGCGAGCCCGGAAAGGGCGCCACCTTCACGTTCACCTTGCCGGAGCCGTCATGAGCATGGCATTGATCCTCATCGTCGAAGACCACGAAAAGAACCGCAAACTCGTCCGTGACGTGCTGCAGTTCAAGGGCTACCGGATCATCGAGGCGGAGACCGCGGAAGAGGGCCTGCGCCTGGCGCGCGCGCAGCATCCGGCGCTGATCCTGATGGACATCCAGTTGCCCGGGATGAATGGCATCGAGGCCCTGGCGATCCTGCGCGGCGACCCGCAGACCGCAAACATCCCGGTCATCGCGGTCACCGCCTCGGCGATGACCCAGGAGCGCGACAAGATCATGGCCGCCGGTTTCGATGCCTATCAGCGCAAGCCCCTGGCCATCAAGGAATTTCTCGCACTGGTGCAGCACACACTGGAGGCCGCCCGGCCATGACCGAAGCGCATACCGTCCTGGTGGTGGATGACCAGCCGCAGAACGTCAAGTTGCTGGCGGACCTCCTTGCCGTCAAGGGCTATGCGGTTGTCACCGCCGCCAGTGGGGCCGAGGCGCTGGAACAGGTCACGTCCGCGCCGCCCGATCTGGTGCTGCTCGATGTCGTCATGCCCGGCATGAGCGGCTACGAGGTGTGCCGGCGCATTCGCGCCGATGCCGCCACGGCAATGATTCCGGTCATCATGGTGACCGCCCTCGACCCGCGGGAGGAGCGCATCCGCGGCCTGGAGGCGGGGGCCGACGACTTCCTCACCAAACCGATCAATCAGCCGGAGCTGCTGGCGCGGGTGCGTTCGCTGCTACGCATCAAGTCGCTCTACGATACTGTCGCCCGCCAGCGCGCCGAGTTGGCGCAATGGAACGCCCGCCTCGAGGAGCGAGTGCGCTCCCAGGTCGAAGAACTGGCGCGGCTGGCGCAGTTGAAGCGCTTCTTCTCGCCGCAACTGGCCGAGATGATCGTCGCCGGCGGCGCTACAGACCCTCTCGCCAGCCATCGCCGCGAAGTGGCGGTGGTTTTTATCGACCTGCGCGGCTTCACCGCCTTCGCCGAAACGGCCGAGCCCGAAGATGTGATGGCGCTGTTGCGGGAATTTCACGCCGAGATGGGCCACCTGATCCTCGCCAGCGAGGGCACCCTGGAGCGTTTCACCGGCGACGGCATGATGATCTTCTTCAACGACCCGGTTGAGGTGGTCGACCCGGGGCCCCGCGCCGTGCGCCTGGCGGTGGCCATGCGCGACCGGGTCGATGAGCTGGTGCAGCGCTGGAAACGGCGTGGCCACGACCTCGGCTGCGGTTTTGGGATCGCCCAGGGCTACGCCACCATCTGCGCCATCGGCTTCGAAGGGCGTGTGGATTACGGCGCCATCGGCACCGTTACGAATCTGGCGGCACGCCTGTGCGGCGAGGCCAAGCCGGGGCAGATTCTGGCCTCGCAGCGCGTGTTCGGCGAAGTCGACGAGTTGGTCGAGGGGGAGTCCATTGGCGAGCTCGCGCTCCGGGGTTTCGCCAAACCTGTGCCGGCGTGGGAGATTCTTCGGCTGCGCGCAACCGGTGGGGCATCGACGTGAGCAGCATGCCGGTCCGCGGCCTGGCGCAGGTTCCGCTGTTCGAGGCAATTCCCCCCGAAGCGCTGGACGGACTCGCTGCGCACAGCGCCACCAGGACCTTTCCCAAGCACGCCATCATCATCAACGAGGGCGACGCCACCGATGCGCTGTACGTGATCGTCGAGGGGCGCGTGAAGATCTTCCTCGCTGGCGACAATGGCCGGGAGTTCGTGCTGGGGACTGCCGCCCCGGGTGAATACTTCGGCGAACTGGCCATGAACGGCTCCGCCCGCTCGGCCTCGGTGATGGCCTTGGAGCGCTGCCGCTGCACGGTCGTGGCGCGTGCGGACATGCAGGCCTTCGTCGCCCGTTATCCGGCCGTCGCTCTGACCATCATGGGCAACCTCAACCGCCGCGTGCGGGCGCTGACCGAGCATGTGAAAAGCCTCGCGCTGATGGATGTCTATGGCCGGGTCGCCCGCCTGCTACTCGACACCGCACAGGATGGCGGGGCGGCGGCCCTCAGTCAGCAGGGCATCGCCGACCGCGTAGGCGCCTCCCGCCAGATGGTGAGCCGCGTCATGAACGACCTCATCACCGGCGGGTATGTGGCGCGCGAGGGCCGGGGCTTCGTCGTCCTGCGGCGGCCACCCCGGGCCTGGTAGGTTGTTCCCGCACTCCGTGCACAGTGACCCTTGCATCTGCTTCGCGTCGCTTTGCTTGCGCGGAGCTTCCAGGATGCCCATCTCGCGCAACGGATAGCCTTGCTCGTCGAGCACGCCGAACATGGCGTAGCGGTGGATGTTGAACTGGGCGATGTAGGCGACCGTGCTCGGGTAGTTCTGCTGGCGCTTGGTACCGGGCACGAAGGCCTGCATCAATCGGGACGCGGTGACTGCTCGTTGCCTTCGACGCAAAGAAGCGCCCAATCCATGACCTCAGATAGCCGCGCCTGGAGTTCCTCGCGCGTCATCGATGGCTCGATTTCATCGTCGTAACGGAACTCGACTGCAAAGGGGTTGAGTGCACGGAGTTCGTCGATCGAGACGGGCAAGGCCTGGCCGCCGCCCAGAATTGCCTGGCCCAGTGCGGCGAGATCGTGAGTCCGCCTGATCTCGACGCCGCGAACCGCCGCCACGGCCTTCAGCGCCTTTTCCACGGCCTGTTGCGCGTGAAACCCCAGCGCCGCGACAGTTGCTTTCGGCAGCGGCGCGAGCAACTCGAACGTGTCACGATCACGTCCGGCCAGGCGCAGCAGTCGGCGAGCTTCCTCAAGCGCCGGCGTCATGGAGGACGCGTCCTTCCTTTTGCGCCCAGTAGGGCAGGGTTCCCGGGACCTGGCTGCGCCGTTCGAAGTCGTCCCGCGACAGGACCACGACGTCGACGCCTACGCCGATCGAACCGACGGCCCGGTGCAGACGCATGTACTCGTCCGCCTTGTCGCGCACCTCGCGCTCGATCACCAGCAGATCCAGATCGGAATCCTCGTCGGCATCGCCGCGCGCATACGAGCCGAAGACAATCACCTGCGCCGGGCTGCTCGCGGCGGCTGCGAGACGTCTGGCGGCATCGAGGATGGCTTGTTGAGCGAGCATGATGGACTGGTGGCCCCGGGTTCGACTTCGTTCCGAATTCTAGCGCATCGACCCGGCCATACTGCGCACTGCGCGGCTCACGGTCGAGTAGTGGACGCGGAAATGGTCGGCGACTTCGAGCATCGTGTAGGCGCCGGTGAGAAATGCGCGCGCCATCGCTTCGCGGTGATCGGAGTACGTCTCCTCGAAGTGGGAGAGCGACTTTGCGAATGGGCGCCGTTGTGCCCGGGGAACCTCGCGCAAACGATCGGAGGGCGGAGCCGCCTCGGAGAATCGCTCGACGAACCATTCGCCACCCAGGAAGACTTGATGGCGCAGCTCGTTCCACACGCTCGGACGGCCGATGCCTTCGGTCGGAAGCTACACCTGCAGCGAGCCTTCCGAAGACCCGCACTCGGAAGGTGGCGGCGCGGAAGGCGCGGTGGTGTTCTACAGCACACGGGGCTGCGCGAACGGTGTCCTGTTCGACGTGCTGGACGACTCCGCAAATCAGGTCGGCACCTTGAGCTTGCAGGACGTCGCCGCCCTGTTCGAGGCCCAAGGCAGAAAGGCGGGGGGCTGAAGGGCTTGGTCCGCGCCGTACTCACGGTCACTCACATGGGTGTGTGCGGCGCGTGTCCCAGCAGATGATGCTTGATTGCAAGACCTGACCCCAGCGCTGTTTGATGCCCCCAGCGCTGTTTGACCCCAGCGCTGTTTCCCGCCCGGACCGCTAGTCGAATTGTCACGGGTGCGACAGGCACATCCTCCCGCGCGCGACGCCGCTGTCGATATCTAGGCTTGATAGGTCCGGCGGGTTTTGCGCAGCTGCGCGAGCCGACCGGGCGGTAGCGCGATCGGCCTCCTGGACTGCAGAGCACGATTCCTCCCGGAGCGTCGTGACGGGTTTTCCCGTCCGCTGAAGCGGCCGTCATCGCCCCGGAGGAAAGATCATGCGACATGCAAGCTCTCTGGCGCCGCTCGCCGGCGCCTTGTTTCTGCTGGCCGCACCGGCAAGCGGCGCCCCCGGGCTGCCGCCGGGTATCGAATCGCCGCCGCCGTTCGCGCCCGACCGCGTCCTGGTCGCCTTTCGCCCCGGCACGCCCGGCGGCGAGATCGCTCGGGCGCACGCCGCCGCCGGGGCGCAACTCGTCAAGCGGTTCGACGCGATCGGCGTCGAGGTGCTCGCGGTGCCTGCCGGCACCGTCGAGGACGCGATCGCCCTCTTGCAGCGCAATCCCAATGTCCGCTACGCCGAACCGAACTACTACCGGTTGCTGATCCTGCCCACCGAGGGCAAGGATCCGGCGCCGCCGGCGGGGCTCGGTATCGACTACTTTCCCGAACAGTGGGGGCTCGACAACGTCGCCCAGGCGCTATACGAACCCCAAACCGGCGCCAGCGTGACCGGAACGCCAAATGCAGACATCGACGCGCCGCAGGCCTGGGACCTCTCGCGCGGCAGCGACACCGTCCGGATCGCCATCCTCGACAGCGGCATCGAATGCAGCCATGTCGACCTGCTCGGCAAATGCGTCGAACAGAAGAATTTCACGGTCAGCAGCACCGCCGGCGACCTGCTCGGACACGGCACCCATGTCGCTGCGATCGCCGCCGCGAACACCGACAACGGCACGGGCACCGCCGGTGTGGGATGGAACGCGAAGCTCGGCTCGCTGAAAGTGTGCCGCGAGTACCCGTCGGAATCCTTCCCGTTGCTCGGCATGTGCGACGTCGCCGATTCGGTCGAAGGCCTCCTCTACGCCGCCGATCAGGGCTATCACGTCATCAACATGAGCTACGGCAGCGACCCCGATCCCTATTCCCCGTCGCAGACCGAGGCTGCTGCGGTTACGTACGCGTGGAACAAGGGTGTGGTGCTGGTGGCCGCGGCGGGCAACGACTATGCCTCGACCCGCCACTACCCGGCCGCCTTCCCGGAGGTCATCTCCGTCGCGGCCACCGACCGGCACGACAACCTGGCGTATTTCTCCAGCTTCGGCTCCTGGGTGTCGGTCGCGGCACCCGGCCACAACATCCTGTCGGCGTATCCGAACGCCGCTTGCGGGTTGTCTGCAGATGATCCCGAGGGCTGTTACAACTGGCTTTCGGGCACCTCGATGGCGTCGCCGCACGTGGCCGGCATCGCCGCCCTGGTCTGGGCGCACTACCCCGGCATCACGAACACGCAGGCACGCGACTACATCGAGCGCGGCGCGGACGCACAGGGCGCGCTCGGCCAGAACTTCCGCGCCTGGGTGAAGTACGGACGGGTGAATGCCTACCAGGCGCTGACCGCCGACAACCCGCCGCCGCCGCCCGCCAGCATCAGCCTCACCGCCACCGGCTACAAGCTCAAAGGCCTGCAGAAGGCAGACCTGCAGTGGAGCGGCGCGACGACGGACTTTGTCGACATATGGCGCAACGGCATCGTCGTGTCAGCGGCCGGCGAGAGCAACGACGGCGCCTACACCGATCCCATCAACAAGAACGGCGGCGGCTCCTACACCTACAGGCTGTGCGAAGCGGGAACGGCTACTTGCTCGAACGAGGCCGT
>Ga0299906_10002994_pt1 | contig 13957 bp, 13 predicted proteins | sample RVTome_14_FD_200259 | JGI IMG/M metagenome (GOLD analysis project Ga0299906, IMG submission 200259) | Soil microbial communities from uranium-contaminated site in the Upper Colorado River Basin, Wyoming, United States - RVT145D125 (version 2) ... | reverse complement strand
ACGGTGCTCGTTCACGCGGCGGAGGAGGAGCCGGCGCCCGGGACGGAAGGGAGCGAGCCGATCGCCGAGACCGTTCGGGAGTGCGCGGAACCGGCGGCCGCGATCGTCGCGGAAGCCCCCGCAGCGCTTTCGGCCAGGGCTTCCACTCTTCCCGATGCCCGCCGAATGCCGTCGGCCCAGAGGCATTCCCTCTCCGTCCTCGTCGCGGACGACAACCCGGTCAACCAGCGGATCATCGAACTCCTGCTGCAGAAGCTCGGCTACTCTGCCGAGTTCGCAAAGAATGGACTCGAGGCGTTGGGTCGATGGGAAACCGGTGCGTTCGACCTTGTCCTCATGGACGTGCAAATGCCCGAGATGGACGGCTTGAGCGCGGCCCGTGCGATCCGTCGTCAGGAAGCCGCCGAACCCTTGCGACCGCGCGTGCACATCTGCGCGCTGACCGCCGACGCCATGCATGGCGATCGCGAACGCTGCGTGGAGGCCGGGATGGACGACCATCTCACCAAGCCGATCCACCTGCAGCGAGTCGCGGAAGTGCTCGGGCGCGTTCTTGAAAGAAAGAAAGCTCCCACAAGACCATGGCATCCCATCTCCCGCAACAAACGGGGCGAGGACGCCTCCACGCGTCACCGCCTGGGTGTTGCCTCCTGAATGGCAATCCGCATGCGCTGCCAGGATGGTGCCGCCCAGGCACTCCGCATCCGCCCGGCGATCACTTCACCTCGTAAACCTCGATGAGCCCCACCTTGATGGTGTCTCCGACGCCCGAAGTCTTCAGCGAATGGGGACCGGGTGCAAGCTCGGACAGGATCGCCGCGTCTGCACTTCCCTCCGGAAGCACAAATCCTGATACTGCTGCCCGGGCTGCATCGCGCCGGCGGGAATGACAAGCGAGGTCACCGTCCCGGGAAGCGCGCCTTCCAGCGGGGGCGGCGGCGTCTCGATGATCGTCCCCGACAGACCGTCGATCGAGACCAGGATGAAGTCATCCGGCCCGGCGCCCACAAACGCTTCCCACGCCAGCGTGAACGCACCGGTTGCATCGATGGCCTGACCCGCATCGAAATTCGAGACCCGCGGAATGTTTGGGTACATGGTGCCCTTGACCGTGACCGGCCCGGAGATGACCGGTCCGCCGCCGGCCGGGGTGAACGCGAACACGTAGGGCGAGGAGGAATCGGGCCAGGCTGCATCGAGCGCCTCACGAGTGGCAAACCTCGGCTCCTCCTCGAGTTTCCAGTCCCCTTCGTCACCTGGACGATGCCGTTGCTATTCCTTCCCCGGATCTGGTCAATGCCCATCGTCCCCGCGCCGCGGGCTCATTCGTCGGCCATGAACATTTCGTGTTCGATCAGCTTTCTTCGCCGCCGGCTTCCAGTCGCTCTCCCAGTTCAACCGCGTCTTCCGCGCCATCCACGGCTTCGCCCCGCGCGATCTCCGCAGGGCACGACAGGTCAACGTGAGAAAACCGTAAAACGAACCGGGCCGGGATCCGAGGAAGGGTGCCCCGTTGCTGGGGGGGGGCCGGATGCAGGCGCATGCCCTTGCCGCTTGCGACGATAGGCCCTCCACGCCTGTTTCTCCTCCGCCGTCGAGCCGAAGCAAGGACCGGAAACACGGCAACTTTTCCGCGCCCGTTGCTTTCGATTTCCATTCCGGGCGGAACATTTGAGCTGAAATCGCCGCTTGCATTCCATCGATTCACCAACAACGTCCCGACCGTCGAGTCAGTCGCATGTTGACGAAAGTCACCCTGCTGAACGCTTCTGACTCCCTTCGGGCGATTCTTCGATGAGAGAGCGTCAGAGGCCACGACGCTCATCGATTCCACGGGAACCGCACCCTTTCGCACCCTTCGATCAGCAGCGATCGGCGCAGGTGGGGAACCCAAGCCTGAACAACACTGCGCCTCCCGCAAAACGGGCGGCCGCGATCCGCCGCACCCGCACACCAGCGACCGGCTGTCCCATGAATACAGACACATCCGTCACCTTCGCCTCGCTCAAACTCGCCGAGCCCATTCTTCGCGCGCTCGCCGAAAAGCGCTACACGCATCCCTCGCCCATCCAGGCGCAGGCGATCCCACACTTGCTCGAGGGCCGTGACCTCCTCGGAGTCGCCCAGACAGGGACGGGCAAGACCGCCGCGTTTGCGCTGCCCATACTTCATCGGCTGGCCGCGACGCCGAAGCCAGTCCAGCCCGGCCGGCCCCGCGTGCTCATCCTCACGCCAACGCGCGAGCTCGCCGCGCAAATCGGCGACAACATCGCGCTCTACGGCCGCAACCTGCGCCTGCGGCACATCGTGATCTTCGGCGGAGTCGGCCAGCAGCCACAGGTCAACGCCCTTCGCGCCGGAGTCGACATCGTGGTCGCCACCCCAGGCCGCCTGCTCGATCTCTTTGAACAGCGCTATATCGACCTCAATGCCGTCGAGGTCTTCGTGCTCGATGAAGCCGACCGCATGCTCGACATGGGCTTCGCACCCGATGTGCGTCGGGTGATCGCGAAGCTTCCGCGTCAGCGCCAGTCGCTGCTCTTTTCCGCCACGATGCCGGCCGAGATCGGCGACATCGCGCGAGGCCTTCTCCACCATCCCGTGCACATCGCCGTCACCCCGGTCGCGTCGACCGTCGAGCGCGTCGACCAGCGCGTCTGCCACGTGAACAAGAACGACAAGCACCGACTCCTCGTGCACCTGCTCGGCGAGGTGCCGGATGGCCTCGCCCTCGTCTTCCTGCGCACGAAGCACGGCGCCAACCGGCTTGCCGACCGCCTCGGCCGCGATGGCATCCGGGCCGCCGCAATCCACGGCAACAAATCCCAGACCGCACGCACCCGTGCGCTCGAGGAGTTTCGCAATGGACGCACCCGCGTGCTCGTCGCCACCGACATCGCCGCGCGCGGCATCGACGTGAAAGGCATCACGCTCGTGGTCAACTTCGACATCCCGAACGAGCCCGAATCCTACGTGCATCGCATCGGCCGCACGGCCCGCGCCGGCGCGGATGGTCTGGCCATATCTCTGTGCGATCCCAGCGAACGCACGTATCTGCGCGACATCCAGCGCCTCATTCGGCAGGAGATCGCGGTCCACGGCGATCATCCCTTCGCGGGGATGGTCCCGGTGCATCACGAGGAGGAGCCGCGCCGTCAGACCCATCAGAATCGACGTCCCCAGCAACGCCGCCCGCAGCGCAACGACACACCGGCTGGCGCAGCCACCCAGGTGTCCTCGCCAACAGCGCGCCCACCTCAGGGCACCGTCGCACCGCCGCCGCAGTCCGCACCAGCCAAGCGCGGGTTGTTCGGTTTCCGCGGCCGGCGTTAGTCAGGGCGGGCTCCGGCCTCTTATTCCCAGAGCCTTTCCGGATATTCCCCCGCATGGATGAGGGACTGCAGCGAAGCCACCACGCGGGGCTTGTCGTCGCGATGCGTGACTCCAAACCACGACGCATGCACGGGGAGCACGTCCACCTGCGCCTTACCCGACCGCATGCTCTCCGACACGGACGCGGGAAGGTAGCACTCGGACTTCAGTTCCTGCCCATGTTCGCGCAGGAACCGCACGAGCGCGTCTTCGAGCAGGCCAAAGACCTCTGGGGTGAATCCCCAGCAGTTCATGGAAACGATCGTTCCGGCAGGCAGGTTCACTTCCGATCCATCCGGATGCCGCGCCCGGCCTGAGCCGCCGCCGGAAGCCTCGATCGCGGTCATCTCTTCTATGCCGAGCAGCCGGCCATCGGTATGCACATTGCAGATGCCACGCGAAACCGTGCCTATTTCCGAGAGCGTGTCCGCGAGCCGATAGCCCGCCATCGCAAATCGAGCGGGCGAATCCGCCCGCCTGGCGTGGCCACGCTCGCTCTTGAAGAACGCGGCGAGCTCCGCGAAGGCATCGCGTCCGTAGATGTCGTCGGCGTTGATGGCCGCGAACGGCACCGTCACCGCGCCTCGGGCGCACCACACGGCATGTGCCGTGCCCCATGGCTTCTCGCGACCCGCCGGGGGGAGATTTCCACCCGGCAGCGCGCCCGGATCCTGGAACACATATTCGACGGGCAGCCGCGCCTCGAAACGCCGGCCCACGCGCTCGCGAAAGACGCCCTCGATATCGCGACGGATGATGAAGACGACGCGGTCGAAGCCCGCGCGGATTGCATCATAGACGGAATAATCGAGCAGCGTTTCGCCTCCGGGACCGAAGGGCTCCACCTGCTTCAAACCGCCGTAGCGGCTGCCCATGCCCGCAGCCATCACGAGCAACGCCGGTGCGTGGTGTTTCATGTTCTCGTTCCTCCAGTCATACGCTCGAGACGGGAACGCACATCCCGCGCCAGGCGCTCGACGTGGCCAAGCGTATAGGAAACGGGATCGAGCTTCTCGTCGTGCACGAGCGGCGTGAGGTTCATGGCGAGCGTCAGTCCGCTCGCGCGATCCGGGGCGTGCGATTCATTGAACGTGGCATTTGCAAGGCGACGTCCCTGCACGGCAAGGTCGTAGCGCTTCCCGCCGGATATTTGCGTGTCGAATACACCAGCAAGGGCAGCCTGGATGTTCGGCCGTTCGCCTGCGGGCAGGGTCACGCGGTCATCGCCAACGAGCCAGTCGAGATCGCGCCAGATCTCGCATCCGTAGACTGCGGCCGGCCGGTTCTCGCGCGGCATCGAGCGAAGGGCTGCGAGCGAGCGCAGAAAAACCGCGACATGGGCATCGTGCCGGTCGGCTGGGTTGTGCAGATATGCCTTCATGGGACGCATGCCGGCAACGATCCTCCGCAGGTCGTTTTCGGGCGCGGGGTCGGCGGCGTTCTTCACCGCGTCGCTCGGGATCGAGAGCTGGATCACCGCCGAGTAGCCGCCGATGATCGCGGCGGTGCGCTGTTCGATTTTCCGCGCCGCGGCCATCTGCTCGTTTGTCCAGTCCGCATAGGCCCCTGATCGCGGACTGCCGGCGCCGTCCGTCACGATGATGCCGGTGAACCACCAATCCTTGCGCTGGAAGCACTCGGCGATCCCATGCCAGGCGAAGAACTCGAGGTCGTCCGCATGGGCGGCGATGCCCAGGTGGGTCGTGCGCGCGAGGGCCTCCTCGACCGGCGCGCCGTCCGGCACGAACTCGTCTGCATCAGGCTGGGAAAGGGCGAGTGAACGCACGCGGCATGTATCGCGGTCGGACCGGGGTTTGAAAAGCTCCAAGCAAACCGGCGGCGATCGTCGCCTGCGCCCGCCAGCCGCCGCAAGGCGGCACAGCCACCTGACGCGCACGAAGGCACCCCGGCTATTCGTCCTCCAAAAAGGAACACAGCGCGTGCACCGGCACGCCGGCGTCGCGCAGGCGCCGGGAGCCACCCAGTTCGGGCAGGTCGATGACGGCGACCACACCCTCGACCTCGCCCCCCAGCTGGCGGAGGAGCGAGACTGCCGCAATCAGCGTGCCCCCAGTGGCGATCAAGTCGTCTACGATCAAAACGCGGTCGCCCTCGTTGCACGCATCCGCGTGCACCTCCAGCGTGGCGCTGCCGTATTCGAGGGCGTAGTCGGCGGAAACCGTGACATGCGGCAGCTTTCCCTTCTTGCGGATCATCAGGAAGGGAAGCCCGAGGCGATAGGCGACCGCCCCGCCAATGATGAAGCCCCGCGCATCGACGGCGGCGACCAGGTCGATCTCTCCGCCGGTGTAGTATTCCGCCACGCCTTCGACCACCAGCGGAAGTCCATCCCGGTCCTGAAACAGCGTGGTGACGTCGCGGAAGTTTACACCCGGCCTCGGCCAGTTGCGCACTGTGCGGATGCGGCGCTTGATTTCATTCTCCAGTTCCATGGGGGTGACTGAGACTTGGCGAGGCCCATTGCATCGCGCAACCTGCAAGAGCAGGCGGGCGCGAGTTTGTGCACCGCTGCCCTCAACTGCGTCATGTCGGCAGCGTCTCGTCCGCAGAGAACGCCGTCCGGGGGCCGGCATCCACCTGAACAGGCACGTCGATCCAGCCAGGTGGCCGCGGGCGCCCCGACCGCGCTCTTGATCGAGCACAAGACACGCCGTCCGGGGGCCGGCATCCACCCTAACGGTGTGCTTTCAAGACGCCCTTCAGGGGCGTGACAGCGTCCCGCGCGGACCCGAGCGTATCACTTGCCGGAATACCAGAACGCGCGCCGCCAGTTGTGCCGCCGCAGCTTCTTCAGCAGGTCCGGGGAAAGATCCCGAAGCTCGGAGACCGAGCAGTTCAGGGCGGACTGGCTGGCATTGCGCATCCCGGGGATCACGGAGCTCACCGCAGGGTGGGCGAGGATGAACTTCAGGGCCACCTGCGGCAGCGTATGGTCGATCTGCCGCAGGTCCTCGTGGATCGCCTCGACGCGCCGAACGGTGCGGGCCAGCCGGTCCCCCGCGAAGTAGTTGCGTCGAAAATCGCCCTCCGCGAACGAGGTCGATTCGGTGAACTTGCCCGTGAGCGCGCCTTCGTCGAACGGCACGCGCACGATCACGGCCACGCCGTGCTGCCTCGCCACGTCGAGAAGCTCCGCGGCCGGCTCCTGTTCAAAGATGTTGTAGATCAATTGCACCGAGTCGACCCAGCCGCCGCGGATCAGATCGATCACGCAGTTCTGGTCATGCTCGGGGGTGGAAACGCCGATCCAGCGCACCTTGCCCTCCTCCTGCAGTTTCCGCAGCACCGCAAAGGGCTTCGGATCCCGGTTCCAGGCGCGCGTCCACGTGTGCAACTGGAGCAGATCGATCTGCGACGTCGAGAGCTGCGTGCACCGCTCCTCGACATTCGCCCGCAGATAGGTTTCCGGGTATCTCTCCTCGGTCTTGCAGTAGGGTGACGGCGGCCAGATGCCTGGTGTTGGCGGTGTTTTCGTGGCCACGATCACATTGCTGCGCGCCTTGCGCTCGTCGAGCACGCGCGCGATCGTCCGTTCGCTCCGACCGTTTCCGTAACCGGCTGCCGTATCGATGAAATTGACGCCCAGGTCGAGGGCACGTTGCAGGGCCGCGATTGAATCGCCCTCCGCCTGAGCGCCCCAACTCCCACCAATGGCCCAACCTCCGAATCCGATCTCGGAGACCTCGATGCCTGATTTTCCAAAAGGTCTTCGCTTCATCAGCTGAAGTATCCTGCGTCTCGCCTGGGGCGGAAACCCTGAACTGAACCCCCTGGGAAAAAAATCACCCGAATGAGGTCCCAAGCGCCCCGGAGCGACTCAACCTGTCGCCGTGGGGATGATACCCTAGGGCCTGACCCGCCGAGACCAAATCGGGCATTCTGCCATGAATTTCTTGCTTTTTTTACCACTGATCGCCTCATCTCCTTCGAAAATCCCTGATTCGCAGCCTTGAGCATTCTAAAGAATCGCTCTATCAGCATCCCCACTGTTTGAGATGAAAGGATACCAGAAAGCTTATTTGCGAGCTCTTGGGAAAGCCCTCGAGCCGACGGTGATTGTCGGCAAAGGTGGTCTCACCCCGGAGGTAATGGTTGAAGTCTTTCGTGCCTTCGACCGCCAGGAGTTGATCAAGGTCAAGTTCACGGCCTTCAAGCTGAAGGACGAGAAAGACGAGATGGCAGAAAGCATCGCCTTGCAGACGGATGCGTTCATGGCCGGCATGGTCGGCCACACTGCCTTATTCTACAAGGAAGCCCCTGACCCGAAGCGTCGGCGCATCGAGGTGCCAGTGGCTCCCGAGGAGGAACTGGTCGGCGCTGGAGGCGGCAAGTCCCTTCAGCGGGTGGCAGGCAGGTAAATCGAACCATACCGCTCTTTCAGGTAACGCATGAGGTGGTCGGGCGCCAAGTCGGCGCCCGTCACCTTGCGGATGAGTTCGTGTGTATCGTAGCGGCGTCCGTGGGCATGAACCTCGCGACGCAACCAGCCGCGGAGCCGGCTGAAATCGCCTCGCGCAAACTCAGCTTCGAGCCCTGGGAGAGTTGCCAGCGCGGCGTACCAGAGCTGCGCGGCAATCATGTTTCCCAGGCAATAGCTCGGGAAATAGCCGAAAGCGCCACCCGACCAGTGCACGTCCTGCAGCACGCCGACTCCATGGTTCGCGGGGATAAGTCCGAGCAATTCCTGCGAAAGCCCGTTCCACACTTCCGGCAGATCTTCCACGGCGATCTCACCCGCAAAAAGACGCCGTTCGATCTCAAAGCGAAGAATGATATGCAGGTTGTAGGTGACCTCATCCGACTTGATCCGGATGGGTTCAAGCGACACAGTGTTAACCGCCAGATAGAGGTCTTCCGAAGACCATCCGCCAAGTCGCGAGGAAAATGACTGGCGAAAACCCGGTTCGAAATGTGCCCAGAACGGGCGCCCGCGCGCCACCTGGTTTTCCCAAAGCCGGCTCTGCGATTCGTGGATCGCCATCCCCACCGGCTTGCCGAGCGGCGTGCCCAGGTGCTCGAGGGGAAGCCCCTGCTCGTAAAGCCCGTGCCCCGCTTCGTGCACGGCGGCGAAAAGCGAAGTCAGGGGATCGTCTTCGTCGAAACGCGTCGTCAACCGCGTGTCCGCGCCGTCCCCCGAACAGAACGGATGCACCGCAACGTCGATGCGCCCCCGTTCGAAGTCGAATCCGAGCTTTGCCACGACCCCGCGCAGGAACGCGTCCTGCGCCGCGATGGAGAATCCCTTCAACTCGGCGCGGCGCGATTTCACGCCCCTCGCCACGATCTCCTTCACGAATGGGACGAGCTGCTGGCGCAAATCACCGAAAAGTCGGGCCACGTCCGCCTCGGTCAATCCAGGATCGTGCTTGTCGAGAAGGTAATCGTATGGCCGGTCCGCCTGGCCGATGAAACCCGCCTCCTCTCGTGACATGTCGACCTGCCGGGAAAGGAATGGCGCAAACACGGAATAGTCGGAATGGCTCTTCGCGCGCTTCCAGGCGTGGAAAGCCTGGCTGTCGAGAGCCGCTTTCGCCGCGACAAACTCCGCCGGCAGACGTGTGGCACGCTCGTAATCCCGGCGCGCCCGCGCGACTGCGGCCTTCTGCGCGTCGCCTTCGGGGCGGGAGTCACCCTCGAGCGCCGCGAGAGCCTCTCCGATGGCGGGATCACACACCGCTCGATGATGCAGCTCTGCCAGCGCCGAGAGCTGATCCGCCCTCCGCACCTGCGACGCGGGAGGGAGGTTCACTTGTTCGTCCCACTGGAGCACGTCAAGAGCCGAACCGATCACGTCCGCGCGCTTCAACAGCCGCACAAGCCTGTCATACGGTGATTCTGGCATGAGAGCAGGTTTGCGATCGTCCGCTTGGGCGCAAGCGGCTCGTGGCAAACGGCCAAAGGTATTGGGGAGCCATGAATGCCGTGAACCCGTCAGTCATTGCACAATGCAGAAGCGGCCGGCCCGGAATTCATGATTTCGCGTAACCATTCGGCAACTTCGTGATCACCCACGAATCCGCCCTGGAGCTTCCCATCAAGGACGGAAAGGCGTGGAGGCTCCGCATGGGCATAAAGAACGACTACACGAGCAAACCCCCGGCCGGCCTGACGAAGCTCGACACGAGCTATTTTTCGCAGTTCATGTTCACCTGGCAGTAACGTCCCGGCGGGGCGACCGCCGGTTTTTGAGCCCTCCCCGCCCTCAGCGCCTGCTCCGCGGCAGAGGGCGTGCCGTTGCTCACCTGAACATCGTGCCTGTGCGGAAGCGCCACGCGCTCACGAGATTGATGGCCAGCGCTACTCCGAGGAGGATGCCAACCACCGGAAGCACCTCGATGATCCCCTGCCCCTGCCACAGCACCCGAAGAAATCCCTCGACCGACCAGTAGACGATGGTGAGCCTGGAGATCGACTGGAGGAAGTCGGGCATGAGCGCGGTGGGAAACCATGCACCCCCGATCGCGCTCATCGTGAGGATGAGAAACGTCGCCACGCCCTGGGCGGCCGCCTGCGTTCGCGCCAGTGCGGCGAGCAGCATGCCGAAGGCGGTGCACGCCGCCGCTGCCGCAGTCGACACCACGACCAGTGCCGGCAGGTGGGATAGTATATCGATGTCGTACATGACACTTCCCGCCGCAAACAAGACGAGGATCTGCGCGAGCCCGATCAAGGTGCCGCACAGATACTTGCTCCAGAGGATGTGCGTTCGGCGGACCGGCGCAGCCAGCAATCTGAGAAACAGGCCCGCCTTCTTTTCCTCGAAGAGAGAGGCGGCCGTGGCTGAAAGCGAGAAGAGCAGGAACATCATCGCCCAACCACCCACGTTGCGCGTGGGGCCGGGGCTCCCGACCGCCGCGCCCACGACCTGCTCGCTCTCGATCTTCACCATCTCGTCGAAGAAGCTGGACAGTTGCCCGCTCGAGTCGCCGGCCAGGGCCGGGGCGTCTGCCGCACTTGCCTGCGCGTCCCCGCCCGGCGCCGGATCGCCCGGCCCCAGCATTTCCTTCAAGAGCTCGCCCTTGTCGCCCCCAAAAAACTCGGCAATCGTGCCGGCCATGGCGTCGTAAAACTCGCCCGCCTTTCCCGGCCCCAGCACCTCGAACGCCTGGCCGCGAAAGCCATCCAGGAGAAGTCGCGGCGCGTTCATCATCACGTGCTTCTCCACCAGTCCGCTCACCATGGCGGTTTCGATCTCGTTGCGCGGATTCCGCAGGAACCGCAGGCGGAGCTGGGGCCGGTCGGAACGGACGGCGTCATGCGGCAGCACGACTGCGAATCTCAGCCGGTTGTCCTTGATCATCTGGCGCGCGCCCGCTTCCGAGAGCGGCCGCGACTGCGCACCCGCATTGCCTCCCGGCACCGGCATGCCCGTGACCAGTTGAAAGTTGCTTTCGGCACGAAGCGCGGCGACGAGCTTCGCGGCGAGCGGCGAGGGACTTTCGTTGACGACCGCCAGCGGAATGCCCGATGAGCGAACGGCCTCCGGGCCCCCACCGAACACCTGGCCAAAGATGTAGATCAACGCCAGCGGCACCGCGAAGGTAAGCGCAACCGCGATCGGCTCGTTGAAAAAGTTGACGAGATCCTTCCGCAACAGCGCGAGCACCGGTCTCATTCGCGCAAGCTCCTTCCCGTCAGGTGGAGGAACACCGCCTCGAGCGTGGGCCGCCGGAGCTGGATCGCCCGAATGGGGATCTCATTTGTCTCGAGATGACGAAAAAAATCCGAGAGCAGGAAGCCGGGCGGTGGACGCAAGACGAGCCTGTCATCGATTTCGGTCACCTCGCCATGCGCCGCCAGGGCCGCGCGCACCGAAGCCTCCGCTTCGCGCCGGCAGGATACCTCCTCCTCGAAAGGGAGCCTCGCAAGCAGTTCGTCGACGGTGCCGAGCGCGAGGATTTTCCCGTGTTCGATGATGCCGATGCGCGAGCAGAGCTTCTGCGCCTCCTCCATGTAGTGCGTCGAGTAGATGACCGTCATCCCCGCCCGGTTGAGTTCGAGAAGAAGCTCGAATATTGCATTTCGCGACTGCGGATCGACCCCCACCGTGGGCTCATCGCACAACAGCACACGCGGCCGGTGGATGAGCCCGGCAGCGATGTTCAAACGACGCTGCATGCCGCCGGAGAAAGTCTTCAACTTGTGACGCCGCCGCTCCTGCAGCTGCACGGCGACAAGCACCTCTTCGACCCGCGCCTTCAGGTCCCGGCCCCGCATGCCGTAGAGCGTGCCGAAGATGCGCAGATTCTGTTCGGCCGTGAGATCGGTGTAGAGCGCGACCGACTGGGGCACCAGTCCGAGGCGCGATCGCGTTTCCAGGCTGTCCGGTCGCAGCCGGTCGCCGGCTATCCTGATTTCGCCCTCGTCGGGATCCAGGTAGCCGCAAAGCAGGCTCATCAAGGTGCTCTTTCCCGCACCATTCGGGCCGAGGAGTCCGAAAAATTCCCCTTCGGCAATCGAAAGGGAAATGCCATCGAGCGCGGTGATTGCGCCAAAGCGGCGCACGAGGCTGGCGATTTCAATCATCGCCGGTGGGCGTCCGTTGTTCACGCGACCGGAGACCGGGGTTGCCATGCGGCAGCGGGTTCATGCGCCACCGAGGCCCGAACCCTCTCAACCGCCGGGAAGGGTGACTGCCGGCGTCGTCTCATCCGCCACCGGCAGGCGGGCACGAAGGGCGGATGCGCGGCTCACCCAGACTCCCGTCGGATTGAGCGCATCGAGCTTGTCCAGGTAGGCGCGCGCCTTCTCCGGGTCACCCGCGGAGTCGGCATGGGTCGCGAGATGGTAGAGCGTCTCCGTGCGCAGGGTCTCCGGCGCGGCGGTGTCGTCGGCAAGACCCTCGAGGATCCCGACTCCCGCCGCGGGATTATCGGACTGGAGCGCGGACATCCCCTCGCCCAGGCGGGCGCGCGCGACCAGAACCGGTTCGGAGAGCGCCTTGACAGCCTCCGAGTACTGCGTCCGGGCTTTCGCGTAGTCGCGATTCTTGTAGGCTTCGTCGGCGATGGACAGGAGCGCGGCACCGGCGAGCGGATGCCCGGCGTGCTCGCGGGCAAAGGCAAGGCGCTGTTCACTTGTCGTGATGTTGCCATAGGCCTCGCGCGTGTCGGCCTCCTTCTCCGCCTGCATGTATTTCCAGACCTCGCGACCCACGATCACCAGGAGGATGACAACGACCAGGCCATAGACGAACGTGCGGTACTTCTGCCAGATGGCGAAAAGCCGTTCCTCGAGCGTCAGCCCGGTTTGCGAGTCTTCTGAAGCGATGAGATTACGGTCGTCGGCTTTCGCGGTTTTTTTTGCGGGAGAGATCTTGTCGGTCATGAGAGAAGGCTGCACGGCGTCGCGGGTCTGCTGGCTCCGGCATGGAAAAGGAAGACGCTTAACCGTCGACTCCCGGGTTTAAAGTCGAAAAATTTGGGTTTTCCCGATGGGTTCCGCCCGACCGGGGGTTGCCGGCGCGTTTTTCCGCACCAGGATCAGTCGAAAACGACCGTTTTGTTGTTGTAGACAAGGATGCGGTTTTCCAGGTGCCAGCGAACCGCCTGGGCGAGGACAAGCTTCTCCAGATCGCGCCCCTTGCGGATCATGTCCTCGGCGCTCTGGCGATGGGTGACGCGCGTGACATCCTGGGCAATGATCGGGCCATCATCGAGGACGGCCGTGGCGTAATGTGCGGTGGCACCAATCAACTTCACCCCCCGCTTGTAGGCCTGGTGGTAGGGGCGCCCGCCGGCAAACGCCGGAAGAAAAGAGTGGTGGATGTTGATCACCGGCATCCCGACCTGGTTGAGGAAAATTTCCGAGAGCACCTGCATGTAGCGCGCGAGGACGACGAGCTGGGCGCGGTGCTCCCGGATGATCTCGAGCTGCCTCACCTCGGCAGCGGCCTTGGTGTCCGCATTCACGGCAACATGGAAAAATGGCAGTCCATAAACGGTCGCCTCCGATTCGAGATCGCGATGGTTCGAAATCACGGCAACGATCTCGCCAGGAAACTCCCCCGCCCTGAACCGAAGGACGAGATCGTGGAAGCAGTGGGCAGACTTTGAAACCATCAGCAACACCCGCGGGCGCTCCTCCGAAGTCGCCACGCGGGCGTGCATACCCAGGGTCGTGGCAAACGTCTCGAAGGCCTTCCCCTCGACGGCCGGATCGATTCCCTCCGCGGGCGTCCACTCGACCCGCTGGAAAAACACCCCCTCCTCCTGATCGCGATGCTGGTCGGCGTGGATGATGTTGCCGCCGCGCTCGAAGATCCAGCCGGACACACGCGCAACCAGCCCCGGCTGATCCGGACCGTGAAGGAGGGTGATGAGCGTCGACATCGGGCTGACCATCCGGGGAAGGTACGATAATCCCGGAACGGGAGACAACACATGTATCATCGGTATGAGAAACGTCTCGCTCGGTCGAAGCCGCCCCGGGTCCGGGACACGGCCGGCTGGCCCGGTGGTCAGCCGACGCCCCCCACGGAACCGGCCGGTTCCTCGGATGACGGGTTCGTTACGGTCGCGAATGGACCACACGAGCGGGAGTCGGAAGCAGGGTCCGCAGGAGG
>Ga0299906_10002991_pt1 | contig 13964 bp, 8 predicted proteins | sample RVTome_14_FD_200259 | JGI IMG/M metagenome (GOLD analysis project Ga0299906, IMG submission 200259) | Soil microbial communities from uranium-contaminated site in the Upper Colorado River Basin, Wyoming, United States - RVT145D125 (version 2) ... | reverse complement strand
CTGCTCGTGCGGGCGATCCTCCTGACCAACAGCGGCAGGCTCGCGGCGGCCGAGGAGGCCTGCGACCGCCTTCTCGCCGTCGACGATCTGAACGCGGGTGCGCACTACGTCATGGCGCTCTGTCGCGAGCATGCCGGCGATGCGCCGCGAGCCATCGATCACGACCAAACCGCCATCTATCTCGACGCCGGCTTCGCCATGCCGCACCTCCATCTGGGCCTCGTCGCCAAGCGCTCGGGTGATGCCGCGACCGCACGACGAGCACTCGAGCAGGCGCTGGCGCTTCTTGCCCGCGAGGATGCCTCCCGACTCCTTCTGTTCGGCGGAGGGTTCTCTCGGGACACGCTTCAGCAACTGTGTCGGACGGAGCTCGGCGCCATCGGGTGAACGATGAACGACTCTCCGACGTTGGTCGAGACGGCCGCCGAGCTTCGCCGGGCATTCGACGGGTCCTTTGCCGCGCCGTCGGAGCCGGTGTCGCAAGAGGTCGAGGATCTGCTCGCCATCGGCGTCGCCGGAAGCCCGTATGCGATCCACCTGCGCGACATCGCCGCGATCGTCACCAGGCGCACGATCGTCCCCGTTCCCGCCGCTGCACCGAGCCTCCTCGGCGTCGCCGGGATTCGCGGCGACATCGTCCCGGTGTTCGGGCTCGCGTCGCTGCTCGGCTACGAGGACGCGGCGGACGGCCCGCCGTGGTTGGTTCTGTGCCGCGCGGAGCCCGTCGCCCTGGGCTTCGCCGATCTCCAGGGCTACCTGCGCCTCCCGCGGTCGGCTCTCCTTACGGAAAAGAGCGCGGCGGTGTCCGACCAGTACGTGAACGAGATTGCGACCACAAATGCGGGCGTGCGCGCCGTCATCGGCATCTCGCTGATCGTTGCGACCATCCGCGATCGCCTCGGTCGTGAGCGGCCGAGCAAGGAGCACTGAGCATGTGGGGATCGTGGACGTTCGGACGAAGGATCGCCGCCAGCTTCGCGGTGGTGTTGGTGTTTACGATCGTCATCGGCGTGGTCGCCATCGATGCGCTGCGGACGGTCGTGGCGGACAAGGATCGCGTGATCGCGGTCAACGCCGAGAACCGCCTCGACGCCGAGAGGATGAACGCGAATCTGGAGGAGAAGGTGGCGGCCTCGCGCGGGTTCCTGCTCACGGGCGACGACGAGCGTCTTGCCAGCATGCGCGCGGCGCAAGCCGAGTTCCGCGCGATCCTCGCCCGCTTGAGGAGCAGGATCGACGGTGACGAGGTGCGGCCGTTGCTCGACGCCATCGAGAAGGCGGAGCTCGAGCACCAGGCCGCCATCGACGACGTGGTCGTGCAGCGAAGGACGAATGCGCCGCTGGACGTGATCGCGGAACGCTTCGACGCGGAGGTCGCGCCCAAGCGCGAGGCCCTCGCGCGGCAGGTCGATGCGTTCACCTCCCGTGAAGCGCGTCTGCTCGGAGAGGCACGGCAGGCGGCTTCCGATGCAGCTTCGGCGGCGATGACCTCGGTCGTCGTCATCGTCGCGGCCGTGACGTTCCTTGCGCTGGGGGCCACGCTGATCCTCGTGCGGACCCTCAGCCGCCAGATCGGCTCTGCCGTTCAGCATGTCCAGAACTCGTCTGCGGAGCTGCAGAGCGCCGCCACGCAACAGGTCTCGGGATCGAAGGAGCAATCCATCGCCATGGCCGAGATCACGACGACGATCAACGAGTTGCTGGCGACGTCGAAGCAGATCGCCGACAGTGCGCAACGGGTGGCCAGCATCGCCGACGAGACGGCGAAGTCCGCCCGGGCCGGGGAGCACACCGTCACCCGGACCAGCGACTCGATCGCCGCCATCAAGCGACAAGTCGACCTCATCGTGACGCACATGCTCGACCTCGGAAAGAAATCTCAGCAGATCGGGGGCATTCTCGAGATCATCAACGAGCTCTCGGAGCAGACGAACATTCTCGCGATCAACGCGACCATCGAAGCGGCCGGCGTCGGGGAAGCGGGCAAGCGGTTCTCCGCGGTGGCCGACGAGATCCGCAAGCTCGCCGACCGCGTCGGCGGCTCCACCAAGGAGATCCGCGGGTTGATCGACGAGATTCGCGCCGCCGTCAACGCGACGGTGATGACCACCGAGGGCGGCACCAAGGCCGTCGACGCAGGCGCGCGGCAGTTCGCAGAGGTCACGGCGGCCTTGCAGCAGATCGTGAGCTCCGTGAGCACGACCACCGAGGCCGCGCGCGAGATCGAGCTCAGCACGAAGCAACAGTCGACCGCCGTCGAGCAGGTCAATGCCGCCATCTCCAACGTCGCTCAGGCAACCCGGGAGACGGAGGCCAGCGCCGGCCAGACCCTCCAAACGGCCTCCCAGTTGACCGGTCTCTCGCGCGACCTGATGGGGTTGATCCAGGCGAACGGCGGCGCGTAGCCGAATGGTGAAGGACCCGTACAGGTACTTTCGCGTCGAGGCGCGCGAGCTCCTCGAGCAGTTGGTGCAGGGAGTCCTGCAGCTCGAGAAGGGCGCCACGCCGCTGGATCTCATCCCGCGCCTCCTGCGCACGGCGCACACGCTCAAGGGGGCGGCGCGGGTCGTCAAGCAGCCGGTGATCGCCGAGATCGCGCACACGTTCGAAGGCATACTGGCGGCTCAGCGGGAGCGGGCCGAGCCCCTCCCCAAGGAGCAGGGGAGCGAGCTGCTCCGACTGCTCGACGAGCTCACCACGCTGCTCCGGGCGCTCGATCCCCGCGACGACTCTCGCGCGAGCGATCCCGCTCACCCCGCCGACGGCGAGCCGCTCGAGACCCTGCGGGTGGACATCGACGACATGGATGCGCTCTCGGGCGGCGTCACCGAGGCCCTCGTGCAGCTCGGAGCGCTGCGCGGGCATCTCGGGGCAACCGCCCGCCTTCGCGACGTGACCGGTCTCCTGCTGGAGCAGCTTGCCGGTCCGTCCGGAGAGGACGGCGCCGGTACGGTTCTCGCCGTGGCCCGGGTGCGCTCCCTCGCCGAGGATCTCCAAGCGGAGACCGATCACTTCGTACGCCGGCTGGCCGACAACGTCGAGCGCGTCGAAGGCGAGCTCGACCGAATCCAGGACGTGGCCCAGCGACTTCGGCTGATCCCCGCGCAGACCGTCTTTCCCTCGCTGGACCGCGCCGTGCGTGACGCCGCCCAGGCGCTCGGCACGCGCGTCGAGCTCGAGACGATCGGCGGGCAGGTTCGGCTCGATGCGAACGTGCTCGCCTGCCTGCGCGACGCGCTGATGCACGTGGTGCGCAACGCCGTGGCGCACGGCATCGAGACGGAGGCCGAGAGGCTGGCCGCTGGAAAGCCGCCGGCCGGGCGGGTGCGGATCACGGTCGAACAGCGCGGATCTCGGATCACCTTCGCATGCGGCGACGACGGGCGCGGCATCGACGTGGAGGCCGTCCGCAAGGCCGCGGTCGCGCGTGGCCTGGTCGGCGCGTCCGAGGCGTGGTCGCTTCCGGCGGGTCATCTTCTGACCCTGCGTCGCGCCGGTGGACTGACGACCTCGGGCGACGTCACCGAGCTGTCGGGAAGGGGCATAGGCCTCGACGTCGTCCGCGCGACCGCGTCGAAGCTGAAGGGACAGATGAGCATCCGAAGCGAGCCGGGCCGGGGGACGACGGTCGAGGTGCAGGTCCCGGTGTCGATCGCATCCCTGCGCGGGCTCCTGGTCGAGGCGGCGGGAGCCACGGCGGCCATCCCGCTCGACGCGGTCCGGCAGACCGCTCGCGTGGCAGACTCCGACGTGGTCCGCTCGGCGGACGGAGAGTCGATTCTCTACGAGGGCGCCATCGTTCCCTTCCTTCCCCTCGAGCGTGCGCTTCGGCGATCGATCGCGAACGGTCGGCGGCGTCGGGCCTGGTCGGCCGTCCTGGTGCAGGCCGGCGACCGAAGTGTCGCGGTCGGGGTCGACAGGCTCCTCGGAACGGCCAGCCTCGTCGTGCGGCCCCTCCCCGCGTGCCTCGAGACGGATCCCGTCGTCTCGGGCGCGTCGCTGGACGCGGAGGGCAATCCTCAGCTCGTGTTGGACGCGATGGGCCTGCTGGCGGCCGCCGCACGCGGGCGTCGCACGGTGTACGACGATGCCGCCCCCCAGCGGCCGCCGCTCCTCGTCATCGACGATTCCCTGACGACGCGCATGCTCGAGCAGAGCATCCTGGAATCGGCGGGCTACGACGTGGACCTCGCCGACTCGGCCGAAGAGGGCCTGTCGAAGGCCCGCCAGCGCCACTACGGCGTCTTCGTCGTCGACGTCGAGATGCCCGGCATGGATGGGTTCGAGTTCGTGGCGGAGGCCCGTGCCGACCCGACGCTGCGCGAGGTTCCGGCCATCCTCGTCACGTCGCGAAGCAGCGTGGAGGACCGGCGGCGCGGGGAGCAGGTCGGCAGCCGCGCCTACATCGTCAAGGCCGAGTTCGATCAGGGGCGACTGCTGAAGACGATTCAGGGGTTGATCGGGCCGTGACGGCCAAGACGCGCGTCCTGGTGGTCGAGGATTCGCTGACGGTGCGCAAGCGGATCGTGGAGGTCCTGACGGCCGATCCGGAGGTCGAGGTCGTCGGGGAGGCCGAAGACGGAAGGCGCGGCATCGAGCTCTGCTGGAACCTGCGACCGGACGTCGTCACGTTGGACATGATGCTGCCCGTCATGAGCGGCCTGGCGGTGACGGAATTCATCATGGCCTATTGCCCGACGCCGATCCTCATCGTATCCGCCTCGACCAATCGCGGGGATCTGTTCAAGACCTACGATGCCATGGCGGCAGGCGCACTCGACGTCCTCGAGAAGCCCCTCGGCCGCGCGCCCGACGATGCCTGGGAGCAGAAGCTCGTCGCCACCGTCAAGCTGATCTCGCGGGTCAAGGTCATTACGCATCCACGCGCCCGACTTCGGCCCCTAGGACAACGCCCGCCGGCACCAGATCGGCCTCGTGCGGCGGGAACGCCGCGGGCGGCCGGTCTCCCACGGGTCGTTGCGATCGGGGCCTCCACCGGTGGACCCGCCGCTCTCGTCGCGATCCTGCGGCGCCTGCCTGCGGATTTTCCGATTCCGATTCTTCTCGTGATCCACCTCGGGGCGTTGTTCGCGACCGCGTTCGCCGACTGGCTCGATGCGCAGAGCCCCGTGCGGGTCGGCTGGGCTCGCGATGGCGAGCGTCTCCCCGCTCTCGGCGACGGCAAGGTGGTGATGGCTCCGCCCGACCGTCATCTTGTCCTTCGCCAGAGCCGCCTCCTTCTCACGCGCGATCCGGAGAGACATTCGTGTCGGCCGTCGATCGACGTGCTCTTCCATTCGCTGGCGGCGGAGCTCGGCGCCGAATGCGTCGCCTGTCTGCTGACGGGGATGGGCAAGGACGGCGCCGAGGGTCTGCTGTCCATCCGACGCGCGGGCGGCAGGACGATCGCCCAGGACGAGGCCACATCCGCCGTGTTCGGCATGCCGCGGGAAGCCATTCTCCGCGGAGCCGCGACGGAGGTCCTGTCGCTGGACCGCATTGCGCCGGCGCTCACGGCCCCGACCCGTCGCGCGGAAGAGGACGGGACGAGATGAGCCCCCGAGTCCTCATCGTGGACGACAGCCTGACCGTTCGCATGGACATCGGCGAAGCGCTCCAGGCGGCGGGCTTCGACGTGGCGCCGTGCGCGGATCTCGCGGGCGCGCGCGCCGCACTGGCTCGCGACGCCTGCCTGCTCATCATCCTGGACGTGCTGTTGCCGGATGGAGACGGCCTGGCGTTTCTCAAGGAGCTGAAGAGCTCGCCGGCGACGGCGACGATCCCGGTCTTGCTGCTGTCCAGCGAGGCCGAGATCCAAAGCCGTGTGCGGGGGATGGGAGCGGGCGCGGCCGAGTACGTCGGCAAGCCGTACGACCTCGGCCACGTGGTTGCGCGGGCGCGGACGCTGGTCCACGCGAATGTGGCCAGCGGACCTCCCGCACGTCGGCGGGTTCTCGTGATCGACGATAGCGAGACCTATCGGAGCGAGATCAAGGAGTCCCTCGAGGCCGCCGGCTATGGTGTCCACGAGGCGAGCACCGGCGAGGAAGGCCTGATGCTGGCGGCAGCTCTGCGCCCGGACGCCATCATCGTCGACGGCGTGCTGCCCGGCATCGACGGCGCCACGGTCGTGCGTCGGCTCAAAGTGGACACCGCCCTCCGCAGCGCTCCCAGCCTGCTCTTGACGGCAGCGGTGGAGACCGGCGATGAGCTGCGATCGCTCGAGGCCGGCGCGGACGCCTACGTCCGCAAAAGCGAGGATACCGAGGTCATCCTGGCCCGGCTCGCCGCGCTGTTGCGCGGCGCGACGGCCACCGGCCGCGACGCAGACGCGACCCCGCTCGGCCCGAAGCGGCTGCTCGCCGTAGACGACAGTCTCACGTATCTGAACGAGATCGGCAACCAGCTCCGCCAGGAAGGCTATGACGTGGTGCTGGCGAAGTCGGGCGAGGAAGCCATGGATCTACTGGCTGCCCAGCCCGTCGATTGTATTCTCCTCGACCTCGTCATGCCGGGCCTGTCCGGCCAGGACACGTGTCGTCGGATCAAGCAATCGCCCGATTGGCGCGACATTCCTCTTGTCATGCTGACGGGGTGCGACGATCGAAACGCGATGATCGAAGGCATGAATGCGGGCGCCGACGACTATATCGCCAAGTCCGCCGACTTCGATGTACTCAAGGCGCGCTTGCGTGCGCAGCTCCGTCGCAAGCACTTCGAGGACGAGAATCGCCGCATTCGCGAGAAGCTCGTCCGCAGAGAGACCGAGGCACGCTTCCACCGGCTCATCCACTCGAACATCATCGGAGTGATCGTCGGGGATCTCGATGGGCGACTGACCGATGCGAACGACGCGTTCCTGGCGATGCTCGGCTACTCGCGATCGGATCTCGCGGCCGGAGCGCTGCGGATCGATGCCCTGACGCCTCCCGAGGGCCTGGCGCGAGACGCCCTCGCTGCCGAGGAGCTCCGGCGGACGGGCAGCGCGCCCCCATACGAGAAGGAGCTGCTGTGCAAGGACGGCCGCCGTCTTTCGATCGTTCTCGGCCTGGTCCTGCTCGAAGGAGCCGATACGATCGTCGGCTTCGTCCTCGATCGGACGGAGCGGAAGCTCGCCGAGGAGAAGATCAAGACGTATACAAACGCCCTCGAGAAGGCCAACCGTGAGCTCGCGTTGGCCAAGGAAGAGGCCGAGCAGGGGAGCCGGTCGAAGTCGAGCTTTCTCGCCAATATGTCGCACGAGCTGCGCACGCCGCTCAACGCGATCATCGGCTTTGCCGAGCTCTTGTACGACGGTGCGGTGCGACCCGAGATGCCGCAGCACAAAGAGTTCCTCGGCGACATTCTCACGAGCGGCCGCCACCTGCTCCAGCTCATCAACGACGTCCTCGACCTGTCCAAGGTAGAGGCCGGCAAGCTCGAGTTCCATCCCGAGACCGTCGACCTGAAGAGTGTGATCGGCGAAGTCCTCGCCGTCCTCCGAGCGGTCGCGGCGGGAAAGAGAATCCTCGTCGCGACGGAGGTTCATCCGGATCTCCGAGAGATCGTCATCGACCCTGCCAGACTGAAGCAGATCCTCTACAACTACGTGTCGAACGCGCTCAAGTTCACACCCGAAGGCGGGCATGTCTCCGTCCGTGCATGGCCCGATGGTGCAGGCGCGTTCCGACTGGAGGTCGAGGATACCGGCGTCGGAATCAGCGCGGACGGCCTCGGCCGGTTGTTCGGCGAGTTCCAGCAGCTCGATGCCGGAGCCGCGAAGAAGCAGGGCGGCACCGGACTCGGATTGGCGCTCACCAAGCGACTCGTCGAGGCCCAGGGTGGCGGAGTCGGTGTGCATAGCATCCTCGGTGGCGGGAGCACGTTCTATGCGATCCTACCGCAGGACGTTCCCTTCCCGACACCGGACGTGTCGGTCGGTGAGCAAGGGGGCTAGTATGGCTCGCGAGAGCGTTCTCATCGTCGACGACAATCCGGGCAATCTCAAGTTGCTCTCCTTCCTCCTCATGAAGAAGGGCTATGCGGTGAGGACGGCGACGAACGCCGATGAAGTGCTCGCGGCAATGAACGAGCTCATTCCTCGGCTCGTCCTGATGGACATCCAGCTCCCCGGGGTCGACGGGCTCACCCTTACTCGAATGCTGAGGACGGATCCGAGAACGCGCGACATGGTCGTCGTGGCCGTCACTGCATACGCGATGAAGGGCGACAAGCAGAAGGCGCTCGATGCGGGATGCGACGCCTACATCACCAAGCCAATCGATACGCGCTCCCTTCCGGCGACGCTCGACGCGTATCTTGCACGCCGGCCCGCGGAGCGCCCAACCCCCGCCACCATGAACGAGAGCCTCCCGAACACCGAGAGACCATCGCCGCCAGCCTCGGCGGCCGCGACCATTCTTCTCGTGGAGGACAACCCGATCACCCGTAAGATGGTCCGCTTCACGCTCGAGGGCGCGGGCCTGGTGGTGATCGATGCGCCCGACGCACGGACCGCGCTGACCGCGTTCGCCGAGGAGCCGATCGCGTTGGTGCTCCAGGATCTCTGCTTGCCCGACATGGATGGGTTCGAGCTGGTGACACGCCTTCGCGCGCTGCCGCGAGGCGCCGAGACGCCGATCCTGGCCTTTTCCGGCATGCTCTCCCACTATGAGGAGACGAGGGCCTCGTCGGCGGGATTCGACGATCTCATCAGCAAACCTGTCGAGCCCTCCCACCTCCTGCAGATTGTCCGTACGCACCTGCCGCCAACCGGACCAGGCCCCGCCGAGCTCGTGGGGAAGGGGTGTCGCATCGTGGTCGCCGACGACGACCCGGTGCAAAGAAAGCTCACCGCCTTCCGGATGCAGAAGTTGGGCTTCGACGTGGTCTCGGCGGCGGACGGCAACGAAGCCCTCGACCAGGCACTCCGAACACGGCCCGATGCGGTCGTGTCCGATGTTCTCATGCCTGGCCTCGACGGGTTCGGCCTATGTGTCAAGATGAGGCGCGATCCCGCGCTGGCACGTACGCCCGTCGTCTTGACGACGAACAGCTACGTCGAACCGAACGACCGCGAGCTGGCTCGAAAAGTGGGAGCGTACGACTTGGTGCTCCGCACGCCCGAGCTTGGCGAGGTGTGTGACGCGCTCCAGGCGAGCTTGAGCTCGAGCGCGCCGCTCGGCCCATCGGCGGAGTTCGGTGCGGATCTTGAGCGCGAGCACATGCGCCGCATGGTTCGCCAGCTCGAGCGGCAGGTGGCGTTGAACGCCAAGGTCCGTCAGCGCTGTGCCCTGCTGTCGGCGGAGATATCGGTGCTCAGAGGGATCTCCGAGGCGCTCGCGAGTCATGAGGACATCGATGGTGCGCTCAAGCACACGCTTGCCGCCTGCTTCGACGCGGGCGGCATCTCGCTCGGTGCGCTCTACCTGAAAGAGGACGACGAGCTTCGCGTCCTCAGTTTCGGCTTCTCAAAGGAGTGGGGTGAGGACGACCTCGCGGCGTTCTTCGGAGAGCCGACCTTGTTCGAGACCGCCATCCGCTCGCAATCGACGACCGTGCTACCGTCCAGCGCCGGTGCCGACGGGAGGCGCCTGCTGGCGAAGGCGACGGCCTCGTCCGCGCTCATCGTGCCCATAGCCTATGGTGGGGTCGCGCTGGGGGCGCTCCTGATGCTCGCGCGCGACGGTGATCTCGCAAGCGCCGATCGAATCCAGTTCGGTGAGGCGGTTGCGAATCAGATCAGCCAGGCTCTGGCAGTCGCGCGCGCGTTCAAAGCGAAGGCAGCCGTGGCCGAGCAGCTAGCCCTTTCGAACGCCGACCTCCAGCAGTTCGCCTACGTTGCCTCGCACGATCTCCAGGAGCCGTTGCGCACCGTCGCGACCTTCACCGAGCTTCTCGCCGAGCGCTGCCGAGGTCGCCTCGATGCGGAAGCGGACGAGTTCATCGGCTTCATCGTGAATGGTGCCAAGAGCATGGAGCGGCGCATCCGAGGACTGCTCGAGCGCTCGCGCGCTGGGGCGGAGACGGTCGATCTCCGACCCACCGATTGCGACGCGCTCTTGCAGGGCGTGCTCGCGGGGCTGCACCGCGCGATCGGGGAGCTCGATGCCGTCGTGACGCACGATCGGCTGCCCACCGTGATGGCCGACGAGACCCAACTGGGCCAGGTGTTCCAGAACCTCATCGGCAACGCGCTCAAGTTCCACGGTGTCGAGCCGCCGACCATCCACGTCGGTGTCGCCCCCGCGTGGGGGGTGTGTCGTGAGGCGTGCGCACCGATGGAAGGAGCCGACGGGACGATCGAACGATCGGAGCTCCGAGATCCCCGATCGGAAACGGTCTTCTATGTGCGCGACAACGGCATGGGTATCGCGCCGGAGCATCACGAGCGGGTCTTCAAGATGTTCGAGCGTCTGGATCCATCGTTCGGGAATGAAGGGGTGGGGATGGGATTGGCGATCTGCAGGAAGATCGTCGAGCGTCATGGCGGGCGCATTCGAGTCGAATCGCGCCCAGGTGAAGGAGCGACATTCTACTTTGCCCTTCCAGATCGAGGTGCCCAGGGCCCGCCGTCGAGCTGAGGGCACGCCACACGATACACGCAAAAAAGGAGACGGGAGCATGGAAACGCTGGACATCTTCATGGCAGAGGACAATTCCGCCGACGTGCGTCTGACCGAGATCGCGCTGCAACGAGCCGAGGCGCCGGTCAGGCTGAGCAGTGTCGAGAACGGCCTGGAGGCGATGCAGTTTCTTCGCCGAGAGGGGGCGTACGCCGACGCGCCGCGTCCGCATCTGATGCTTCTCGACCTGCGGATGCCGAAGAAGGACGGCCACGAGGTGCTGGCCGAGATGAAGGCCGACGATCACCTGCGGAGCATCCCCGTCGTCGTGTTCACCAGCTCGAGCGCGGCCGCCGACGTGGCCAGTGCCTACGCTCTGCACGCCAACTGTTACGTGATCAAACCGATGGGGCTCGACGCCTACGTAGACCTGATGCGCACCATCGCCGGGTTCTGGCTTCGCACCGCGGTGCTACCGGTGAGCGATGGCGGCAAGACCGACGACGATCTCACGCTCTCTTCCTTCCTCGCCTAGGCGGCTTCGTTCGCCGCTCGGTCGTCCCGGTGGAGCGCACGGTGTGCTTGGCCGCCTCGCGCCGCGGCTCGGCCTTCTTCTTGATGCGCTTGCTCGGCTTGATCTTGGCGAGCTTCGCGAGGTTCAGGCCGAGCCACTTGGCGCGCATCTCGTCGGTGATCTCGAGGTAGCCGTACTGCGCGCGCAGCTCCTCGGGGATCTGGAAGCTCCGGATGTAGTCGACCGCCTTCGGCATGTCGTCGAAGGGGAGGTCGAGCCCCATGACGATCTTGTCCGGGCTCACCCACTGCAGCGCGGTGCCGATCATGTGGTAGCCGCGGTAGGGCGAGCGCGCGAGCCAGCCGATGATGCCGGAGAGGCTCAGGTAGAGATTCTTGTGCTTGCCGGCGAGGCCGATCAGCTCGTCGGTCTGCGGCCAGCCCATGTGGTAGGCGATGATCTTGAGATCGGGGAAGTCGAGGCAGACGTCGTCGAGGAGGCTCGGCACCGAGTACTTGCTCGGCTGCGGCACGACGTAGGACATACCGGTGTGGACGGTGAGGGCGACGTCGAGCTCGACCGCCTTCTCGTAGAACGGCCACAGGCGCTTGTCGTTCAGCGGCCCGTCCTCGGGCGCGTACACCTTGCAGAGCTTGGCGTTCTGGTTCTTCACCAGGAACTCGAGCTCCCAGATCGCCTTGTCGACGCCGCGGCGCAGGATCGGCCCGCAGTTGCACTCGAGGTAGAGCCGGTCGGGGTAGGGCGCGATCTCCGAGATGACGAAGGCGTTGGTCGACATGCAGGTGGCGTAGTCGGCGACGTCCATCATCGACTCGCGGAGCGCGAAGCAGACGTCGACGCCCGCCTTGTCCATCCACTCGACGAGCGCGTGCGCGCGCGGCGGCGGCATCTCGGCGCCGCCGGCGAGGTCGCGGTTGGCCCACGCCCGCATCACCCCGTCGACGCTCTCCCACCAGCGCTGGAAGTTCGGGTAGTAGCTCATCTCGTGGAGCGACTGCTCGTTCATGAGATGGCACTCGGTGAGCGCCACGAAGTGATCGGTGTTCGCCACGGAATTCTCCTCCTTGGGTGTGCTTCTCAGCCCGGGTGCCGCACGCCCTGGAGCAGCGTCCAGAGCCGCTGCGGCGACGCCGGCACCTCGGTCGCGCGCACGCCGAGCGGCGCCAGCGCGTCGTTGATCGCGCACATGATCGCGGCGGGCGTGGTGTGGATCGCGCCCTCGCCGACGCCCTTGGCGCCGAGCGGGGTGAAGGGCGACGGCGTGCAGAGCGCCCGCTTCTCGGTCATCGGCACCTCGTAGACCGTCGGCAGCAGGTAGTCCATGAAGGTCGACGTCAGGAGTTGGCCGTGGTCGTCGTAGACGTACTCCTCGAGGAGCGCGGCGCCGACGCCCTGGGCGACGCCGCCCTGGGTCATGCCCTCGACGTTCGCCGGGTTGAGGCGCGTGCCGCAGTCGTCGGCGATCCAGTACTTGAGAATTTCGACCCGGCCGGTCTCGCGGTCGACCTCGACCAGCACCAGGTGGCAAGCGTTGGCGGCCGTCAGGTAGCTCTTGGCGCGGCCCTGATCGTCGGCGGGGGTGCGGCCGGACGCGGTCCAGACGTAGGTGGCCTCCGGGTTGGGGTCGACGTCGGGCGGCAGCAGGTCGCTCCGCACCAGCATCGCCCCCGCGACCTGCGCGAGCGGGATCTCGGCGCCGGGGACGCCCTTCACGCGGAGCGTGCCGTCCATCAGCTCGACGTTCTCGGGCTCGGTCTGGAGGAGCCCGGCCGCGACCTTGACGAGCTTCTGCCGCAGGAGGTCGGCGGCGCCGAGCGCGGCGCCGGTGATCGCGACCCCGAGCCGGCTGCCGCCCGGGCCGAAGTGCGGCGGCGCCGAGAGCGTGTCGCACGGGATCACGCGCACGTCGGCCATCTCGACCCCGAAGTAGTCGGCGAGCACCTGGGCGAGCACGGTGTACTGCCCCTGGCCCTCGAGCGCGAAGCCGACCCTGACGTTGATCTTGCCGAAGACGTCGATGGCGACGGTGGCGCCCTCGGGCACGCCGGTGCCGGGCTGGCCGACGATGGCGTACGCGTTCCAGTCGAAGACCCCGGGCTCGATGGTGTTGACGAGGCCGATGCCGAGGAGCCGCCCGTCCGCGCGGGCCTCCTCCTGCTGCTTCCGCAGCGCCGCGTAGTCGCCCATCGCGAGCGCGGCGTCGAGCGCGGCGTCGTAGTCGCCGCTGTCGTACTCGTTGCCGCTCGCGATGGTGTACGGGAAGGCGTCCTTCGGGATGTAGTTCCGCCGCCGGATCTCCGCCGGGTCCATGCCGAGCGTGCGCGCGGCGATGTCCATCAGCGACTCGAGGACGAAGTTGTGGGGCGGCGGGCCCATGCCGCGGTACGGGCTCCCGGGGAGCTTGTTGGTGGCGACGATCGTCAGGTCGTACTGCGCCGCCGCGATCGCGTAGCAGCCGGTGAAGGCGGCGAGCGGCTTGGCGGCGCTGACGGCCCCCCAGCCCTCCGCGGTCGCCCCGAGGTCGTCGAGGAGCTTCACCTTGAAGCCGAGCACCGTGCCGCCCGCGTCGAGCGCGAGCGCCGCCTCGTAGTGCCGGTCCCACGATTGCCCGGCGCCGCCGGCCAGGTACTCCATCCGGTCCTCGATCCACTTGACCGGCCGGCCGCCGGTCTTGCGCGAGAGCAGGGCGGTGATGTCGGTGCCGCGCGCGCCGCCCTTGCCGCCGAAGCTGCCGCCGTGCGGCTGGCTCATCAGCCGCACCTTGTTCGAGGGCAGGCCGAGGACGATCGAGCGCGCCAGCGCCATGTGGTACTGCGACTGGAAGCTGCCGTGGCAGGTGAGGGACTGCTCGACCGGGTCCCACTGGCTGATCACGCCGAAGGTCT
>Ga0299906_10002990_pt1 | contig 13965 bp, 14 predicted proteins | sample RVTome_14_FD_200259 | JGI IMG/M metagenome (GOLD analysis project Ga0299906, IMG submission 200259) | Soil microbial communities from uranium-contaminated site in the Upper Colorado River Basin, Wyoming, United States - RVT145D125 (version 2) ... | reverse complement strand
GCGTGCTGTCGCGGAGCAGCGGCGCCAGCGCGTCGACCGTCGGCCCGCTCGTGATGATCTGTCCCGCGTTCGCGAGGCCGGCCAGCCGGGCCGCGGTGTTCACCGCGTCGCCGAACACGTCGCCGCGCTCCTCCAGCACCGGTCCGGCGTGAAAGCCCACGCGGATGCCCAGCCGGACGTCGCCGACCGCCGGCAGCTCCGACACCTGGGTCTGCATGTCCACCGCGGCCTGCAGCGCCGCATCGGCGGATTCGAACACCGCCATGACCTCGTCGCCGATCGTCTTGACGACTCGGCCCCGCTGGCCGGCCACGACCCGCTTCAGGAGGCTGAGGACGGACTCCACCGCGGCGAGCGCGGCGCGGTCGCCGAGCCTCTCGTAGAGCGACGTGCTGCCGCTCACGTCGGCGAAGAGGACGGCCAGGACGCGGGCGGGTTCCACCTCGCGCCCTAGCCGCGCCCCGTCAGGCCCCTACGCCGCGGCGCGCTCTTTGCGGCTCTTCTGCTGCGCGGCCTTCGCGTGCATCGACGCGTAGGCCTGGTGCGCCGCCGCTTCGGCGTCGCCGACGTGGATCGGCAGCCCCATGTCGGAGAGCACCGAACCGAGCGCGGCGAGGCACAGCATCACGTTGTCGGGCCGGCAGGAGTAACCCATGATGCCGAACCGCCAGATCTTGCCCTTGAGCGGCCCGAGCCCCGCGCCGATCTCGAGGCTGAACTCCTCGAGGAGCGTCTTCCGGACCTCGGCCTCGTCGACGCCCTCCGGACACAGCACCGCGTTCATCTGCGGCAGGCGGTACGCCTCCTTGACGAGGAACCGGAGCCCCATCGCCTCGAGCCCCGCCCGGAGTGCGGTGTGATGCCGCTGATGACGCGCCCACGAGTCCTCGAGCCCTTCCTCGCGGATCAGCAGCAATGCCTCGTGCAGCGCGAAGAGCGAGTTGGTCGGCGCGGTGTGGTGATAGGTGCGGGTGCTCGCGTTCCAGTAGCCGAGCAGCAGGTTCATGTCCATGAACCAGCTGTGGATCTTGTCCTTGCGCAGCCGCACGTAGTCGACCACGCGCTCGGAGAACGACACCGGCGAGAGCCCGGGCGTGCACGACAGGCACTTCTGGCTCGCCGAGTAGATCGCGTCGATGCCCCACTCGTCCACCTTCACCGGCGAGCCGCCGAGCGAGGTCACCGCGTCGACGATCACCATAGCGTCGTGCTTGTGCGCGATCTCGGTGAGGAGCTTGGCGTCCGACTGCACGCCGGTCGACGTCTCCGCGTGCACGAAGGCGACGACCCGGACGTCGGGATGTGCTTTGAGCGCGTCTTCGACCTTGTTCGGGTCGACCGGCGCCCCCCACTCGTCGTCGACGATGATCGGGACGGCGCCGCAGCGCTCGACGTTCTCGAGCATGCGGCCGCCGAACACGCCGTTGCGGCACACGACGACCTTGTCGCCGGGCGCGACCATGTTGACGAAGCAGTACTCCATCCCCACCGACCCCGGCCCCGAGAGCGGGAACGTCAGCGGGTTCGCGGTCTGGTACGCGTAGCGCAGGAGCTGCTTGAGCTCCTCCATCATCTCGACGAACACCGGGTCGAGGTAGCCGATCGCCGGCTGGCTCATCGTCGTGAGCACGCGCGGATGGATCTCGGTCGGGCCGGGGCCCATGAGCGTCCGCTGCGGCGGATGGAACGAGAAAATGCGTTTCGCGGGGGCAAAGTCGTTCATGGTGTCGCTCCCTGGAATGGGTGACCCGAAGAACGCGCCTTCGGGCCGGGACTTGACGCGGACGGGCTTCTTCGCGGCGGCCTCGTTGAGGATCTCGACCGCGGCGATCTGGCCGCTGGTGACCCGCTCGATCTCCATCGCCCAGCGGGCCGGGACGTAGCCCGACTTCACCCAGTTGTTGACGACCGCGCGGTCGAGTTGGAGACGACGGGCAACCTCGGCCTGGCTGCCGAAGAGACTGACGAGGCGCTCGGCGCAACTCATGCGGCCGAGTCTGCCATGACAAGCTCAGTTTGACAAATCTGCCTTGATGTTCCGGCTACGGCGCAGCCGCCCCTACCGCCGCCGGGACCGTGGCAAATTCTGAGAAATTATCTTCTGAATCAATCTCTTGATCTATCGACGTCGGGGCACCTCGGGCGCGGATGGCGCCGAAATCGAAGAGATTTCGGTCGAGCAGGTGGGAAGCGACGACGTTCGTGAGCGCCCCGAAGATGCTTTCGACCCGCCCCGGGAACCGCCGCTCCCACTCCCGCAGCATCGCCTTCGCCTGGGCACGCTGCAGGTTCTCCTGCGAGCCGCAGAGGTTGCAGGGAATGATCGGGAACCCCCGCGACCCGGCGTACGCCGCCAGGTCCGCCTCCGGCACGTACGCGAGCGGGCGGATCACCACGTGGCGGCCGTCGTCGGAGGCAAGCTTCGGCGGCATCGCCTTCAGCGTCCCGCCGAAGAAGAGGTTGAGGAAGAAGGTCTCGAGGATGTCGTCGCGGTGGTGGCCGAGCGCGATCTTGGTCGCCCCCAGCTCGTCGGCGATGCGATAGAGCACGCCCCGTCGCAGGCGCGAGCACAGCCCGCACATCGTCTTGCCCTCGGGCACGACGCGTTTCACCACCGAATAGGTGTCCTGCCGCTCGATGTGATGCCGGACGCCGACGCGAGCGAGGTACTCGGGCAGCACGTGCCCGGGATAGCCCGGATGCCGCTGGTCGAGGTGGACCGCGACGATCTCGAAGTCGAGCGGTGCCGCGTCGCGCAGCTTCAGCAGGATGTCGAGCAGGCCGTAGCTGTCCTTGCCGCCGGACAGGCACACCATGACCCGGTCGGAGGCGGTGATCATCCCGAAGTCGGCGATCGCCTGGCCGACGAGCCGGCGCAGCCGCTTCTCGAGCTTGTTGGCCTCGTAGGCGGCTCTGTGGGCCTGCTTCGCAGTGGGGGCGGTCATTGGACGGCGGCGCGACGCGATGGAGCGCGGGATTATCCCAGAGCGCTATAGCATCCGGGCTCGGGATGCCTCGCGCACAGCGAGGGGCGCCGTCACAAGTTCACGCTGCGCCCGCCGTCCACCGCGAGCACCTGCCCGGTGACGTACGGCGACTCGGCGACCAGGTAGTGCACGGCGTTCGCGATGTCCTCCGGCTCGCCGGCGCGCTTGAGGAGCGTGTGCGAGATCACCCGCTGCCGCGCGAGCTCGTCGAACGACTCGTCCTCCGGCCACATCACCGGGCCGGGCGCGACGGCGTTGACCCGCACCTCGGGACCGAGCTCGCGCGCGAGCGACTTCGTCAGGCCGACCAGCCCGGCCTTCGCGACGCTGTAGACGACGTAGCGCTTCAACGGCCGGTCGGCGTGGATGTCGGCGATGTTCACGATGCAGCCGCCCGCCGCCCGCAGGTGCGGCGCGGCCGCCTGCGACAGGAACAGGGGCGCCTTGAGGTTGGTGCCGATCAAGTCGTCCCAGTCGGCGATCTTGATCTCGCCGAGCGGGGTCGCGTGAAAGCTCGACGCGTTGTTGACGAGCACGTCCAGGCGGCCGAAGCGGGTCACGGTCGTGCGCACGAGCTCGGGCAGCTCGGCGGCGTTGAGCAGGTTCGCCTGCACGGTCGCCGCCGAGTTCGCGCGCGCGGCGTTGAGCGCGCGTTGCAGCTCGACGGCCTCGGATTTCGCCGAGTGGTAATGGAGCATCAGATTCGCGCCCGACGCGTGCAGCCGCCGCGCGATCGCCGCGCCGACCCGCTTCGCGCCGCCGGTGATCAGAACGACCTTCCCGCTGAGGGTTGCCTCGGCCACGCTTCTCGCCTCCCGCTCGCGCGAGCCGGATATCGTTGGAGCTCCTGGAACAAGGGGGCGACGCCCCCTTGTAGATCCCCCGATCAGTGATCGCGTTGCAGATTCTACTCGATGCGCGCACCATTTCCCCCGTACGCCCCGCCATGAGCGCGCCGGGCCGCCCCAAGCGCGAATCCTTGGCGCGCAGCGACAAGGTAGTCCAATGAGCCTCCCCGAGCCGTCAGCGGAAGCCCGCGCGCACAGCGCGCAGGTCGCCGCGCACATCCGCGCCGAGATCGAGCGCGCGGGCGGCTGGATCGGCTTCGCGCGCTACATGGAGCTCGCGCTCTACGCGCCGGGGCTCGGCTACTACATGGCCGGCAGCCGCAAGCTCGGCGCCGACGGCGACTTCACGACCGCGCCCGAGCTCGCGCCGCTCTTCGGCCATGCGCTCGCCCGCGCCGCGGCCGAGGCCCTCGCCGCGGCCGGCGAGGAGATCCTCGAGATCGGCGCCGGCTCCGGCGCGCTGGCCGCATCGCTCCTCGAGGAGCTTGAGCGCCTAGGCACGCTGCCGGCGCGCTACCTGATCCTCGAGCTCTCGCCCGAGCTGCGGGCGCGGAGCCGCGACACGCTCGCCGCCCGCGTGCCGCACCTGATGGAGCGCGTCGCGTGGCTGAACGGCCTGCCGCCGGCGTTCGCGGGGTTCGTCATCGGGAACGAGGTGCTCGACGCGATGCCGGTGCACGTCGTGCGCGCGCGCGCCGGCGCGGTCGAGGAGGCAGGGGTCGCGGTCGCCCGCAACGGCGCGTTCGAATGGGCGCACCGGCCCGCGACCGGCGCCCTCGACGCCGCCGCGCGCGAGCTCGATCTCGCGGACGGCTACATCACCGAGATCGGGCTCGTCGCGCGCGCGTTCGTCGCGAGCCTCGCGCAGACCCTGGAGCGGGGCGTTGCGCTGTTCGTGGACTACGGCTTCCCGCGCCGCGAGTACTATCACCCGCAGCGGCGCACCGGCACGCTCATGTGCCACTACCGCCACCGCGCGCACGCCGACCCGTTCTTGCTCCCGGGACTGCAGGACATCACTGCGCACGTCGATTTCACCGCCGTCGCGGAAGCCGCGCGCGGCGCGGGGGCGAACCTCCTCGGCTACGCGACCCAGGCGCAGTTCCTGATCAACTGCGGCCTGACCGAGCTCCTGAGCCGCGTTTCGCCCGAGGATGCGAAGCGATACCTCCCGCTCGCCGCCGCCGCGAACAAGCTGACGAGCCCCGCCGAGATGGGCGAGCTCTTCAAAGCGATCGCGTTCGGCCGCGGCGTCGCCGACAACCTCGCGGCCTTCAAGTCCGGCGATCGGCGGCGCGCGCTCTGACGCGTGCGGTTCGCGCAGGCCCGCCGGGACCCGCCCGTGGCGAGCCTGCCCGCCGCGCGACCGGGGCGCGCCGATATAATCGCGCCATGCACTCGCCGCGCGTGTGGGCCCTCGCCGCGATGCTCGTCGCGATCGCCGCGCTCGCGGCGCCGATCGCCGAGTATGAGCGCGCAGTCGGGGAGGCGCGCAAGCGCTGGGCCGACAGCCCGCACGGGCCGCTGCTCGAGCGCATCCTGCCGCCGACGTTCGAGCCCGCGCAGCTCCCGGAGCCGGGATCGCGCGGCGCGGAGCTCGTCGTCCAGTACTGCGTCCAGTGCCACAACTTGGCCAACCCGGCGATGCACAATCCCGAGAAGTGGGCCGCGATCGTCGACCGGATGGTGGTCCGCATGCGCGGCAACGGGAACCTCGGCGAGCTGATGACGGAGATGATGGCCGGCGTGCGGGCGCCGACTGACGACGAGGAGAAGGTCCTCGTCGCCTACCTGCGGCGGCACGGCCAGCGGGCGATCGATGCGCAGCGGTACCCCGAGCTTGAGCGCCCGGCCGGGCAGTCGTTCAAGCTCGCCTGCGGCCAATGCCACGTGCTGCCGGACCCGCGCCGGCACACCGCCGCCGAGTGGCCCGCGGTGGTGGCGCGGATGGAGAGACACATGGCCTGGATGAACCGCGTGGTCGGCAACCAGCCCGACCCGCGCGAGCCCCAGCTCCGCGTCGACGAGATCCTCTGGTTCCTGCAGAAGTACGCGCGGCGCGGTTGACGCCCCGCCGCGTGCGCGTCAGACGACCTTCTCCCGGTCGGCAGTCACGCGCGGCGCCCGTCGCGCGCGCCGGCGGTGCCGGTTCTCGAACCGGCCCTGTGCCTCGGGAACAAACCCGGTCGAATGCTTGAAGACGAGCCACGCGCCGAAGGCGAGGAAGCCGAAGGCCACCACGCCTCCCAAGGCGAACACCACATCGAGCACCAGTCTGAGCCAGCCCATGGCGATTCCTCCTCGAGCCGTCGGTCCCGTTCGATTCGGAGCCTAGACGCCCGGTGGCGGCGGAGGGGGTGACTATCGGCGCCGCCGCGGTGACACATTCACGCCGCCGAGTTTCCGCGTGAAATGCTCCACGGGAAATCGGCTGGACGGGGGATGGGCGGGTCGGCCGGTCAGCCGACGCCCGGCGCGAGACCAGGAGAGTCCGGCGCTACGCCACGCCGGTGAGCCAATGCATCAGCCGGTCGGCGGCGCGCTGCCAGCCCGGCTCGAGCATGACCGCGTGCCCGAGCTCCTCGAGCACCTCGGTCCGCAGGCCGGCCGCCGCGAACGCGGTCTGCGACTGACCGAGCGGGAACAGCGCATCGCGCTCGGCGAGGAGCACGAGCATCGGCGGGCGGCGCATCCGCCAGGGCTGCGGGAGGTCGAAGAGCGTCAGGTCCCAGATCGCCCGCGGCGATTCGCGCTGGAAGCGCGCATGGTAGGCGAGCAGCCGCTCCGCGGGCATCGGTCCGGCGAACAGCGCCTTGTGCAGCGCCTCGAGCGACGCCTCGCCGCTGCCGAGCAGCACGTTCAGTTCGGCGAACAGGCTCGGCTGCGACAGCGCCAGCGTGAACGACGCGGGAAGGAGGCCATGGGGCGGCACGGGCGCGAGCAGCGCGGCCGCCGGGGCGTGCGCGCGCTCGAGGTACTTCATCACCACCACCGCGCCCATCGAATGGCCGACGAGCACGGGGGCTTCGGCGAGCGCGTCGATCGCCGTCTCGAGGTCGTCGACGTAGTCGGTCAGGCTGTGCCACGCGAGCCCGTCGCGACCGTGGCTGCGACCGTGCCCGCGCAGGCTGAGCGCGTACGCGGGGAAGCCGCGGGCCGCGAAGTGCGGCAGAAAGTGCTCCGCCCAGATCCAGGCCCCCGCGAACGCGCCGTGAACGAACAGCAGCGCGGGCCGCGTCGTCTCGATCTCCGGACGGCACTCGAGGATCTCGAGCTCCCCCAGGACCCCGGAGCGGAGGACTTCGGGCATTCGGCCCTGCCGCGGAACCGGGGCCGCTAGCCCGGGACCGCCATCCCGCGCTGCACCGCCGGCCGCGCGCCGACCGTGTCGAACCACCGCTTCACGTTGGGGAGGGTGTTGAGATCGGTCTTGTGCCACTCGTGGCGCGCGACCCAGGGGTAGGTCGCGACGTCGGCGATCGTGTACTCGTCGCCGGCGAGGTACGCGGCTTCGCCGAGGCGCCGGTCGAGGACCGCGTAGATGCGATCCTTCTCCCTGACGTAGCGCTCGATGGCGTAGGGGACCTCCACCTTCGCCGCGCGCAGGAAATGGTGCACCTGGCCGAAGAACGGTCCGACGGCTCCCATCTGGAACATGACCCATTGCAGGGTGAGGTACTTGCGGCGCGGCGCCCCCGGCAGGAGCTTCCCGGTCTTCTCGGCGAGGTAGACCAGAATTGCGCCGGACTCGAAGAGCCTCAGCGGCTCGCCGTCCGGGCCGTCGGGGTCGACGATCGCCGGGATCTTGCTGTACGGATTGAGCGCGACGTACTCGGGCTTGAACTGGTCGTCCTTGCCGATGTCGATGCGGTGGACGTTGTAGGGGAGCCCGACCTCCTCGAGCATGATGGAGACCTTGCGGCCGTTCGGGGTTCCCCAGGTGTAGAGCTCGATCATCACGCGCCTTTCGCTTTCGGTGAGCGCGCGAGTCTATACAATCCCGGGGGAATCGTCGCGCGCATCGCTCATGCTCAAGTGGATCGTCACGCTGCTCGTCGCGCTCGTGGTGCTCACGGCGGTCGCGCCGTGGCTCGCGCGGCTCGGGCTCGGGCGACTGCCCGGCGACGTGTCGGTCCGGGTGAAGGGGCGCGACTACCCGCTGCCGTTCACGACGACGATCCTGCTGTCGGTTGCGCTGACGCTGGTCGCGTGGTTTCTCTAGACCTTCACCGGGCCTTCTCGCCGGGCTTGCCCCGCGCGGCGCGCCTGGCGTCGAAGTAGCGGCGCAGCTCGTCCAGGGTCAGCCGCTCGTCGCGGTCTGCGTCGATGCGGTCGAACTTCGCCCCCAGGCGCGGCAGCGCCTTCTCCGCCTCGGTCCGCGTGAGCGCCGCGTCGCCGTCGGCGTCGGCGCGGCGGAAATGCTCCGCGAACCCGCCTTCGCCCGCACCGTCACGGCGGTCGCCCTTGCCGGCCCGCGCGCGCAGCTCTTCGGGAGAGAGGTTGCCGTCGCGGTTGCCGTCGAGCGCGTCGAAGCGCGGCGCGAGGCGCGGCAGGCTGCGCTCCACCTCGGCGCGCGACAGCGTGCCGTTGCGGTCCGCGTCCGCGGCGGCGAACCGCCCCGCCTGCGCCGCCACGGCGCAGGGCGCCGCGAGGAGGACGCCGACCGTGAGGGCCAAGCAAAGGCGCTGCATACAGTCGCTGCAACGCGCCGCCGCCGGGCGGCGTTGACGTGCGCCTAGCGCGGCATCGCGAGCCGCCGCTCGAGCGTGACCAGTTTCGGGCCGATGGCGTTGCCGATGAAGATCTGCGGGCTCGACGGCGTGAGGCGCTCCGCCCGCTCCTGCTCGGTCACCGCCCGCTTCGCCGCCTCGAACGCCTCGGTGAACGAGAACGTCCGCGCCAGCGCGTGATTGAAGTAGGCGCGCCCGAAGTAGGTGAAGTCGCGCCCCGACTCGCATCCGAACGAGGAGCTCTTGGCGTCGGCGGCGGTGATGACGACGGTGTTCGCGTCCTGCAGCGGCTCCACGAACCCGCCCGAGTAGCACGCCGAGACGACCAGCACCTTCCATTTGATCCCCGAATCCACCAGCATGCGCGCGAGCGCGGTGGGCGTGAGCTGCGCGAGCTGCAGTGGCGGCAGCTCGAACGCGAGGCTGTGCTGCCGGTCGCCGTGCGAGGTGATGAAGAGGAACAGCACGTCCTCCTCGGGGTTCATCACCCGCCCGAGCTCCTCCAGCGCGGCGCGCAGGTTGGTCGCGGTGGCGATCGGGGTATCGCCGAGCGTGGCCGGGCTGTTGACGAGTGCGATCGACCGGCCGGTGGTGCCGAACCGCTCGTCGAAGAGCTTGCGTACGGCGGCGAGCTCGCGCGCGAACACGTCCTGCGACGAGTACGGCGCGACGCCGACGAAATAGAGGTCCTCCACCCCCGGGCGCTCGGGCGCGAGACCGGCGATCGATTCGTCGAGAAGCCGCTGCTGCCGATGGAACAGCGGCTCGTCGGCGATCGACGGCTCGGGGGTCGCGGCCGCGGGTGCGTCGGGCACCCAGAGCTCCGGGCGCGGCATGACCAGCACGAAGGCCGCGAACAGGCCCGCGAGCACGCCCCCCGCAGCCGCGGTGCGCACGCCCCGCCAGCCGCCGAAGGCGAGGAGCGCCCGCAGCATCGTCGCGAATCCCCAGGCGAGGAACGCGTACCCGAACGCCGTTGCGACCCCGGGCGACGACCAGCCGAACGCGAAGATGAGCCCCGTGCCGACGACCTCGAACAGCGGGTCGGAGGCGACCAGCGCGGTGCCGAGCCCGAGCACGAGCTCGCGCCGGCCGAGGATCCCCGCGACGATCACGCACGCGAGGAGGACGAGCGGGATGTCGGCGAGCAGGAGCGGGATCGCCGCGAAGTCGAAGCGGCCCGGCAGGCCGCCACGCACGAAGCTGCCCGCGGCGGCGACCAGGGCGCCGAACGCGAACAGCACCGTGAAGTCGGCCGGGGAGACGCGATAGTCGAGCGGCCCCACCGGGACGAACGCGGCAAGGCGGACGCCGGCGACGAGGTTGCAGCGGAGGCCGTGCGCGAGCCGGGCGACGGCGGACTTCATGGCGCGAAACATGGACGGCAGCACGCCGATTCTAGCGCGACGTCAACGCCCCCCGGCGGGCGTGCCAGCCACCGCTGCGACGCGCGCCGCGCGAATCGCCGCGGCGACGTCCTTCGGGCTCGCCCGGGCGATCGCGCCGCCATCGACGCCCTGCGCGGCGGCGAGCGCCCGGCGGAGGCTCGGGATCCGCTGCGGGTCGGCGTCGCCCACGGCGGCGGCATCGCACTCGCACGCCTCCACGAGCTCCGCGAAGCGATCCGGCCGCCGGAAAGCGTCGGCCCGCTCGAAGAGATCGACGAGCGCGTCCGCGCCGAGCCGCCGGGCATCGCGCACGGCGGCCGACCAGCGCGCCGCGAGCACCGCGAGGTCGCGGCATTCGATGGGCGCCCGCAGGCGCGCGGCGGCGCCTTCCGCCGCTTCGACCGGGCCGCCGGCGAATAGGGACGCGTAGCGTACGGCGAGCGGGAGGCCACGCGTTGCCGCGTCATCCAGCGCGGCGAGCGCGCGGCGGCCATCGAGGCGCGACCATTCCGGCAGCACCCGGGGCAGCGCGCCGCATTCGGCGAGCGTCTCGAACATCCGGCGCGGCGCCGCTTCCATGAGCCCTTTGGCGAACTCCTGCCACACGCGTTCCGGCACGAGCGCGTCGACCTCGCCGTTCGCGACCATCTCGCGCATGAGCGCCAGCGTCTCGGGCGCGGGGCGGAAGCCGAACCGCGCGGCGAACCGCGCGACGCGGAGCACGCGCACCGGATCCTCGACGAACGCGGGGCTCACGTGGCGCAGCACACCGGCCTTCAGGTCGGCGGCACCGCCGAAGGGGTCGAGGAGGTTGCCGTGCTCGTCCCTGGCGATGGCATTGATGGTGAGGTCGCGGCGCGCGAGATCGTCCTCGAGCGTGACGTCCGGGGCGGCGTGGACGGTGAAGCCCTTGTAGCCGCGGCCGGTCTTGCGCTCGGTGCGAGCGAGCGCATACTCCTCGTGGGTCGCGGGATGCAGGAAGACCGGGAAGTCCTTGCCGACCGGCCGGAACCCGAGGCGCTCCATCTCCTCGGGCGTCGCGCCGACCACGACGTGGTCGCGATCCTTGACCGGGAGCCCGAGCAGCTCGTCGCGGACCGCGCCGCCGACCTGGTAGATCTTCACATGTAGTGGTGCGCGTACGGCTCTTCCGCGGCGATGACCTCGGGCTCGGCCCGCGCCGCCGCGCTCCACTCCCGCACGGCCGGAAGTGCTAGCACCGCATCGACGTAGCGTCGGGCGACCGGCGGCAACTCCACGCCGTAGGTCACGAAGCGCGTCGCCACGGGTGCATAGAAGGCGTCGGCAGCGGTGAGCGCACCGAAGAGCAGCGCCCCGCCCTGACCGAAGCGCTCGCGGCACATCGTCCAGCTCGCGACGATGCGGTCGATGTCCGTCGCGACCTCCGGGCCCAGGCCTCGGCCCGGATACGAGCCGCGGATGTTCATGGGCATCGCCTGGCGGAGCGCGCGGAAGCCGGCGTGCATCTCCGCCGAGATCGAGCGCGCGAGCGCGCGAGCGCGGGCGTCGCGCGGCCAGACCTGCTTCTCCGGCCAGCGTTCGGCGACGGTCTCGGCGAGCGCGAACGTGTCCCAGACCGGCTCGCCGTCCAGCCACAGGACCGGCACCAGCCCCGACGGCGACCAGCGGCCGATGTTCTGCTGCCATTCCCGAGTGTGGAACTTCAGCTGCACTTCGTCGAAGTCGATGTCGAAGCCGCGCAGCAGCAGCCAACCCCGCATCGACCAGGACGAGTAGTTCTTGTTGCCGATCACCAGGGTCGGCCCGGTCATACTTCGCGCGTCTTCCGGCCGGCGTAGTAGCGAAACAGGCTATAGCGCGAGCGCGGATAGATTCCCTTGAGATAGACCGGCGCCACGGCCTCCAGCGGCGTCGGGCGGAGGCCGAACGGCAGCGGCGCGTCCGACACGCTGTCGATCGTCATGGAGTGGAAGTTGTCGCGGCTCAGGAGCTTCCCCGGCGCGAGCTCCATCGCCCACGCCTGCCAGTAGGCGAGCCGCGGACGCAAACCCACGATCGGCCGCGGATGACCGGCGTGGCGCCCGGCGTACTCCACGAGCTCGCGCAGGCTGTAGACCGTCGGCCCGACGAGGTCATACGCGCGGCCGACGGCGTCGTCCGCGTCGAGGCTCGCAACGAACGCCCGCGCGACGTCGCCCACGTAGACCGGCTGGAACTTCGCGTCCGGAGAACCGAGCAGGACGATCGGCAGCCACCGCTGCAGCTTCGCGAACAGGTTGAGGAACCGGTCGTCGGGGCCGAACACGACCGACGGGCGGAACACCGTGGTCGCGAGCTCGTTGCGCGCCGCGAGGATCGCCGCCTCGCCGTCGGCTTTCGACCGCAGATACTGGCTCGGGCCGTCGGGCGCCGCCTTCAGCGCGCTCATGTGCAGGAGCCTCGGCACCCGCGCGTCGATGCACGCGGCGATCGCCTTCCGCGGCAGCTCGACGTGCGCGCGCGCGAAGTCGGGTCCGTAGGGATCGCCGTTGCGGCTCTGCAGCACACCGACCAGGTTGATCACCGCGTCGCAACCCGCGACGAGGCGCCGGAGCGCCGCTGGATCGTGCCCGTCGGCCTGCACCACCTGGACCGTGGGCAGCGTGATCAGGTGCTTGGCGCGCTCGCGCCGGCGCGACGGCACGACGACGAAGTCGCCCCGCTCGACGAGCTGCTCGACGATGTGGCGGCCGATGAATCCGGAGCCGCCGAGGACACAGATCCTGGCCATGGCGAAGAAGAATCGGGATTCCCCTCCGCCGATGCGGAGGGGGATGCGGGGGCTATTCTACCGTCGCGTAGCCCGTGATCGTCGCCTCGTAGCCTTCGCCGGAGCGGCGCGACGGGACGACGCCGAGACGCGCCTTCAGCGATCTCGCGTCGCCGCCATAGAGGGCGGCGTAGTACACGGTGTTGCTCATCACCCGCTTCACGTACTCGCGCGTCTCGGCGAACGGGATGGACTCGGCGTAGACCGCGCCCTCGAGCGCGCGATCGGCCTTCCACTTGCGCGCGCGGCCGGGGCCGGCGTTGTACGCCGCCGCGGCGAGCACCGGGTGACCGTCGACCGAGTCGAGCACGTACCTGAGATAGCTCGTGCCGAGCGCGATGTTGAGGTCGACGTCGTTCAGCTGCGCAGTCGAGAAGCCCTTCATGCCGAGGCGCTGCGCGATCCAGCGGGCGGTCCGCGGCATCAGCTGCATCAGGCCGGACGCGCCGGCCGCGGACTTGGCGGTGGCGCTGAACCGGCTCTCCTGCCGCACCAGCCCGAGCACCCAGGCTTCGTCGAGCCCCTGCGAGCGCGCCTGCTCGCTGAACACCGCGCGGTACGGCGCGGGGAACCGGACGCTGAAATCGTGCAAGCCCACCGTCTGGTTGGCGGTGAAGATCGCGCGGTCCCAGATCTCGTTCGACCGCGCGAACTCGGCCGCGGCGAGGAGCTGCCGGTCGTCCATGCCGCGCACCGTCCAGTTCCACTCCTGGATGCCCTCCAGCCGCAGGCCGAGCCGCAGCAGCGCGACGGCGCGCTGCAGGCCGGGATTCGCCGCGGCCTCGGCGAGGTCGGACGCCGTGGGCGTGTAGCCGCGCGGCGGGATGGCGAGCGAACGGCCGAGCTCCTCGAGCGCGAGCTTGCCGTAGAAGTGGTGCTCGCCGGCGACGCGGGCGAGCAGGATCTGCCCTTCCTCGGTCTGCCCCAGGGCGCGGCGCGCGCGGCCGTGCCAGTAGAGCCACGCGGGCTCGTTCCGGGCGAGCGGCGTCATGTGCTCGATCGCGGCGCGCACCTCCCGCCAGTCGCCCTCGCGCAGCGCCGCGCGCACCCGCCACTCCAGCTGGTCGTCGCGGAGCCGGATCCCGTCGGCGCTGGCGAACCACTCGAGGGCCCGCGGCTGATGCTGGCGTGCGCCGTGGGCGCCGAGCTGACCCCACGCCCAGGCCTGGTCCTCGGGCGGGAACCGGTCCTGGAGCTTGCGCGGCCAGTGGGTCGCGGCGA
>Ga0299906_10002988_pt1 | contig 13967 bp, 12 predicted proteins | sample RVTome_14_FD_200259 | JGI IMG/M metagenome (GOLD analysis project Ga0299906, IMG submission 200259) | Soil microbial communities from uranium-contaminated site in the Upper Colorado River Basin, Wyoming, United States - RVT145D125 (version 2) ... | reverse complement strand
GACCGCCGCATCCCCCTGTTCACCTGGGACACCCGGCAGCCCGTCGCGACCGCCGACATCTTCGCCGTCTCCCTGCAATACGAACTCGGCTTTTCCAATCTGCTCATGATGCTCGACCTGGCGGGTATTCCGCTCCGCTGTGCCGATCGTGACGATACGCATCCCCTGGTCATCGCCGGCGGCCCGCAGGCGGACAATCCCGAGCCCGTCGCGGAGTTCGTCGATCTCGTCGTCATCGGCGACGGCGAAGCGTCCATGGCGGCGATCCTGGACGCCTACCGGGAACTGAAGCAATCCGGCGTCCGCCGCCGCGAGATGATCGAGATCATGGCCCGCCGTTTCGAATGGGCCTACGCCCCGTCGCTCTACGACGTTTCCTATCACCCCGACGGGACCATCGCCGGCGTCATTCCCCGCGTCTCGGGCCTGCCCCCGACGATCGAGCGCTGTCAGACGCCCGACTTTGAAAACGCGCCCTTCCCGACGCGACCGCTCGTGCCTTTTACGGAAGTGGTCCACGACCGCATCGCCATCGAGGTCATGCGCGGCTGTCCCCAGCGCTGCCGATTCTGCCACGCGGGCTACACCAAGCGGCCGGTCGGCGTGCGCAGCGTCGAGAAGATTCTCGAGATCGCCGAGCAACAGCATCGCGCGACGGGCCAGTCCGAGCTCGGACTGTTGAGTCTGTCCACGGCTGATTACCCGCACCTGCCGGAGCTGGCGGCGCGGATCAATGAGCGATTCGCCGCCCGGCGCGTGAACATCTCGATGCCGTCGCTTCGGGTGGATAAGATGCTGGCCAACATCCCGTGGATGGCCAATAGCGTGCGCAAGGGCGGCCTGACGATCGCCGTCGAAGCCGCCCGCGATTCCATGCGGGCCGCGATTCGCAAGAAAGTCACCGACGGCCATCTCATCGACGGAATCCTCGAGGTGTACCGCGCCGGCTGGAATCGGCTCAAGTGTTATTTCATGGTCGGCTTTCCGGGTGAGACGCCCGACGACGTCCGCGGCATCCATGAGATCTGCGTCGAGATGTCCGAAGCCCGGCGGCGCATCGGCAAGGGGCCGGGGCAGATCAACGGCAGCGTCGGCTTTCTGGTGCCCAAGCCGTTCACCCCGTTGCAATGGGCCGCCCAGCCGCGCGTCGAGTATTTTGCCCAGGCCCGGCGCACCCTGGCGTCGATGATGCACGGCACGCGGCGCAAGTCCGTGAAGATCAAGACCCACGACCCGCAGCGATCGATCCTCGAAGCCGTCCTCTCCCGCGGCGATCGCCGCCTCGGCCCCGCCGTGCAGGAGGCCTATCGACTCGGCGCCAGGTTCGACGGCTGGGACGAGTGTTTCCATTACGACCTCTGGCGACGGGCATTCGACGCCACCGGAATCGATCCCGACTGGTACGCCCATCGCGAGCGGCCGTACGGCGAAGTCCTTCCGTGGGACCACATTCAATCGGGCCCGCGGCGCGACTATCTCGTCGGCCAGTACGACGACGTATTCGTTAAGACGCATCAACCCCCGCCCGCGCCCGGCATCGTACCTCTGCCCGTCATGTCGCCCTAGCGCGTCGGCGATGTAGGTGTAGTCGCACATCTTGTTCTTGTTCACGCACCAGGCCGGTGGCCACGATTCCTAGGGCACGAGTAAACAGGGGTACCAGCGGGAAGGCGTCAATCGCATCCCTCTTTACCCTCTGAACACGGCTTGTCGATGACGGGTTTGCTCGGGTAGCAATCCATCCGCCAGTTTTCCGAGCGCCGCATCCAATACCCGTCGTCATCTCTGAAGGTGCTTGTCTGACCGGATAGGTGAATGGGCTCGGCGTGGCCGTCGACGAACAGGACATTGAAGCGGTTGGCCTTGCGGTGCCAGCCCTCCACGTGCAGGCCCGGGTTCCACTTGGCCACCTCGGCGATGGTTTCCTCGAGCAGAACGGTAGCGCCTGCGTCGGGCACCTGCGTCACCGGGCGCATGTAGGGCCCGAAGAAATGGCGTTGATAGTACAGTGGCAACGTGTCGGTAAAATCGATGTGGTTATTGAGTCGATAGCTGGTCCCTGTGATTCCGAAGATGGTCTTGTCGGGCCAGTCCCTGTCGACGAAATACGGTTCGAAATTGATCCACCTGGATTCGTCGAGCTTGGGGACTCCGTCGTCGCCGGGGCAATGGTAGAGCTCAAAGGGAGTGCCCGAGCCCGTAGTGAACAAGTATCGGTTCAGGACGCGATTGTCCTGGATAAAATGGGGATGCTCGAAATATCCGAATCCGGTTTTGCCCCCGTACTCGTACTCACCGTCGCAGTGCCAGGTCGATTCGGCCTTGGGATGGATGGGCGTCGTATAGTCCTGTTCGTCGTCGACGCTGTAGGAGCTGAAGGCCACGCCAAGGGCCCGGAGATTGGCGAGGCAACGGGCCTTTTCGCCTTCGGCGCGGGCGGACGCCAGGGTGGGCAGGAGGATGCCTACCATGACGGCGATGATCGCGACGACGACGAGTACTTCGACGAGGGTCAGGGCGCGGCGCAGGCGGGGTACATGGCGTTCGGTGATGGGTGGGCGCCGGGTTTGTCGCCGACGGGTCATTTGTGGAGCACCCGCGTTCGAATGATGCAGCCGGCTGGAAGGGTTTCCAGCGGCACGGATGATAGTCGATGATACCCGCCGCGGCTGGAGAATGACATTTCTCTTGTCGGCTGCGCGGTGAATCGGGCAACAGGGCCCGTTCCTGGTGGGTATGGCGATGCCGACCTCAAGGCCGAAATGGCTGTTGACCGGGGCGGGGGGACAGTTCGGCAGCGTCCTGATGCGCGAGCTTGTCCGGTCGGGCGAATCGGTCGTCGGGCTGATCTCGCCGAGGGGTCCGTCGCCGGATCATGGGGAATTCGTCCGCTGCGATCTGGGCGAACTCGACGCGCTGGCTGAGGTCTTGCGGGGTCGTCGCCCGGCGTACGTCGCTCACGCGGGCGCGGTGACCCGCATCCAGGCGGCGCATGGCGATCCGGCGTTGGCGCGGCGCGTCAACGTGGAGGCCACGGCCCGGCTGTGCGAGGTGTGCGGCGAAATCGGGGCGCGGTTGGCGCTGACGTCGACCGACCTGGTCTTTGACGGGACCGCGGCGCCGTACGTTGAATCATCGCCGCCGGCGCCGCTCAGCGAATACGGCCGGTCGAAGGTCGCCGCGGAAGAAGCAGCGCTGCGCCACGGGCGGCACTGCGTGGTGCGACTGTCGCTGATGTACGGCCTGCCGGCGGCGCGGCGGGACACGACTTTCTCCGGTCAATTGTCGGCGCTGCGCGCCGGCCACCCGCTGGCGCTGTTCGAAGACGAGTTTCGCACGCCGATCCTACTGGAGGACGCGGCGCGATCGCTGCGGCGCGTGCTGGAATCCAAGTTTCAGGGGGTCGTTCACGTCGGCGGTCCGCAGCGGCTGTCGCGATTGGAGATGGGGCGCATCGCGGCGGCGGCGCTGGGCGTCAACGACGCGTGCATCGTTCCGTCGCGGCAGCGGGAGCTGGATAGCCCGGAGCCGCGGCCGGCGGACGTGTCGCTCGATTGCGGCAAGTTCGAGCAAATCTTCGGCGCACCGCCGGGGCGGCCGATGGCGGAGGCGATGATCGAGATGGCGCGGGCGTTTCCATTCAGCGTGCGTGACAGCGGTTCCCAAGTCAATGGCTGATTTCGCGAATTACCATTTGCCTGCCATGGCAGAACTCCTGACGGTCGCGGCTCGGACAAGGCACTGACACGGGAAGCGCTTTGTTGTTCGTGCGGCGGCGCCGGCCTGGTGGGGCCGAGGAGAGATTTGCGAGAATTGCGCGACTGGTGCGTCCGCCACGGAGGGCGAACGCTACAGAAAAACGCAATAGCCATGGTGACGCACCGTTGCCGCCTGCGCGTCGCGTCGTCTATGGACATTCCAATCCGAGGAGGCAGAGGACGAAGGCGTCCATGTCCAGATCGTCGATCATGCCGCTGGTGTCGAGATCGGCGCAGGCGCACCCGGCCGTCGCCGGGTTGCCGTCGAGCAGGCAGGTCTCGAACATCGCCATGTCGGCGCCATCGACGATCGAGTTGCCGTCCATGTCGCCCGGCACGGTGTCGCAGGGACAATCGACGGGGGGCGATTCGCACTCGTCCGGCGTTCCGTTGGCGTTGCAGTCCGGGCTGTTGAGCGACGAGAGGTCGCAATCGTCGGGCGTGCCGTTGCTGTTGCAGTCGCCGGCGCCGGGGACGACGACTTCGAGGACGATATTGTCGACCTGCCAGCCGAATTCCGAATTCAAGACCTGATCGACGGAGTCGAAATGCCAGCGCAAAGTAATGGTCTGCCCGGCATAGGCGAGGAGGTTCTCAGTCCGCGTCTCCCAGGTGTTCTGGTCGTTGGCCTGGCTGACATCGTCGATCTCGGTGTTGTTGACGGACAGCCAGGCCCAGTCAAAGCCCGACGCATTGGAGTTTCCGGCCTCGCCCGCGTAGGCCGAACAATAGGTGAGCACGGCGGAACTGGCGCCGGTGGGAATCGTCACCGCCGGGGCGGTCAACACGCCGGCATTCTGGGCGCCGGTATTGAAATTGCAGTTGGCGTCGATTCCGTAATAGGCCCAGTTGGCGGGGTCGCAGGTGTTCGGCCGCGGGCAAGCGCCGGTCACGTGCCACAGCCCGGTTGCCGACCATCCGGCCGACAGACCGCTCTCGAAGCCGGCGTCGAGCAGATCGGACTCTCCGGACAATTCGCATTCGTCGGGGATGGCGTTGGCGTTGCAGTCGGGGGAAGTGGCCAGGAACAGATCGCAGAAATCCAGCGTGCCGTTGGCATTGCAATCCGCCTGGGGCTCGCAATCGTCGGGCGTGCCGTTGGCGTTGCAGTCGTTTGCGGCGAGCTGGCACTCGTCGGGAATGTCGTCGTCGTTGCAATCGGGCGACGTGCCGAGGAACAGGTCGCAGAAGTCCAGCGTGCCGTTGGCGTTGCAGTCGTCCTGCGGCTCGCACTCGTCGGGCCGGCCGTTGGCGTTGCAGTCGTCGGAATTGCCCAGGGCGATGTCTTCGTCGTCGGGGGTTCCGTTTTCGTTGCAATCCGGGGGCGCCAGTTGCACATCCCCGGTGGCGATCAATGCATAGCCCTGGGCAGGTAGATTCACGGCGGCCGGCCGGACGCGGACGGTCCACGATCCGATGGTCGGCGAATTGACGTGGACCTGTTCGACGTTGTTCAGGGCGTCGGCGGACCCGCCGCTGACGCTGACCCCGCCGCTGAAAACGTTGCCGAGATAGGTCGCGCCACCGGGCGCTTCCACCTCGAGATCAAGGTCGTTGATCAGGGCCAGGCCGCTGCCTGTGGACGCGGAGGCGGGGGGATCGGTCCACACGAGCGTAATGCGCAGTTGCTCGCCGGTGCTCAAGACATTGACGTTGTATTCGGCGTCGGGGTCGGCGTTGACGAGGCCGTCGGCGTTGCGCACGTCGGCGAGCACGCCGAGCTCTCGGGCGTCGCCCGGGAAGTAGAGGGCGTCGCCGGCGAGAATGCGTCCCCAGCCCTCGCCGTTGCTCGGATAGCCCCCGATGCCGGCCATGTTGACCGAGGCGTTGATCATCGTCGCCTTGACGAGGGCGGCGGTCGGAGTCAAGGCGTCGACCGGCGTGGCCGTTCCGCTGGGATAGTAACCGTCGGTGTAATACTGGCGGACCAGCGAGCCGGTACCGGTGACGGCGGGGCTGGCCATCGACGTTCCGGTCAGTCCGGTCGTGCTGCATGCGGAGCTGGACTGGGAAGACTGCGTATTGCATCCGGGGGCGAAGATCTCGGGCTTGCGGCGGCCGTCGGCCGTCGGGCCCGCACCGCCGGAACAGAAGTTCCCCTGGTTCGGCGTATCCTGCGAAGCGCCGACCGCGATCAGATTCTTGGCGTTCTCGGGATTCTTCAATGTGCCGGTGTTCGTCACGGCGAAGAAGACGAGACTGTCCTCGTAGTCGTACGAGAAGCGGTCGATTCCGCGCGTCAGACTGTTGTAGGCGGTCGTTCCGTCGTTGCCCCAACTGTTGGTGTGCATGCGGGCAGTCTGGTTGTGGTGCAGCTCGAGACTGTTGTACATCGCGGTATCGGTGAAGGAAGGGATGTCGTCGAAGACGAGCTTCGCCAGGTAGGCGATGCCGCGGGTGTTGTCGTCGACGCCGTTATCGCCGGCGGCCGTGCCGCAGACGTGGGTGCCGTGGAAGTCCGAGCCCAACGACGTGTTGTAGGCCAGGATTTTTCGATGTAACGGGCCGATGGGATTGACGTCGCTGAACGAGCAGTGATTGACGTTCAGCTTGCCGTCCATGACGCCGACGACCTGGTCCTCGCCATGTATGCCGTTGTCGTAGAGCGGCGTGACGTTGGTGACGTTGCTCTGGACGATCCAGCGCGTGGTGCTGTTGCGCAGAGTGAATTCGCCCGCCTCCTCGACGTAGTGCACGTCCGCCAGGGCCGCCAGATCGCCGACGCGCCCGGTTGGGATCGTCGCGGAGATTTCCACGCTCGGACCGATCGGCGTGACATAGTGAATGACCGTTCCGTCGATGGACTGGAGGACCCGCACCACGGCTCCGGGCTCGCGCCCTTCAAAGAGGGTGACGATCGCCGCGGTCTTGCCGCTTGCGGCGAGGGCCCGTCGCTCCGCGGTCTGCCATTGCATCCGGCCGAGCTGCGGATCGAGCTTCCAAGAATTCTGAAAGGGCCCGACGAAAGCGATCTCCGGGAACTGTTGCAGCACGGCCGGCGCGACGCCGCCGAGCTCAGCGACGTAGGCATTGGCGGGCAGATACTCGCGCAGCTTGATGCCGGCATTTTCAACGCGGGCCCGTCGCTCGGGCGTCAGTGGCCCGTCGAACTGAACGACGTATGCCTGCTGCCGCGAAAAGTCACCGCGAGCGTTGGCCTTGAGATTCGTCAGGGTGCTGGTGTCGACGGCGCCGAGGTTCAAGTGCAGGATGCGTGACGCGGCGGCCGGCCGGGGATCGCCGTTTGGAGCGGCCGGGCTCGTCGAAGCGATGACCAGCGATACGATCGACGCGAACAATAGGCACGGATTCATCCTCATCTTGATCCCTTTCAGTAATGTCAGGATTCGAGCATCGCCGTCGTCACCAATGCGGTGCCGTGAGGCGTGACGACGACGCCGGCTCGCGGCGAGGTGAGAGAAACGCCTGCCCCACTCCCTTTTGGGGCCCCCCGGCTCTTGCCGTCCGCATTCCGATGCGAACGCGGGTACCCCATCCACCGGGGCCATTGTAGCAAAAAGGGAACCGTGAAGGAACCATTTGTCGCTGCGGGGGCGGCCGCGGCGAGCGACCGGTATGGCCGCCGCCGCCGCGGTCTTAACCGATGATCTGCCGCCGTTTCTTGAGGTAGTCCCACACGACGAAGCGGTCGAGCTCCCGCCCGCCGACGAACAAGACCCGGCCCGCGGTGCTTTCGGCCAGTCGATGAGCGAATCGAACGTCTTCGGCCGTCTGCGACCAGCTCGACAGCAGGAAGACGTTGACCGTGATGCCGGCCTGCCGGCAGCGCAGGCCCTCGCGGAGCGTCTCTCGTTCGGTCCGCGCGTGCGGCGGATAGAGAAGATATAGCCAGTTGGCCTCAAAGTGGGCCGTGGGCAGGCCGTCGGTGATCAGGATGATCTGGCGATTGGGGGTATCCTGTACGGTGAGGAGTCGGCGGGCCAGGTCGAGGCCGTGTTGCAGGTTGGTGAAGTGGGGCGGCAGGTCGCTTTCGGTCAGGCGCTCGTCGCTGAGGTCGGCCTTGAGGCGAACGACGGGGTCGTGGATCGTGACCGGCTTCGGCAGCAGCGTGGCGATCTCGGAGAAGTGTCGGCGGCGGGCGACGGAGTAGATCTCGACGAAGTCGAGAAAATCGCCGGGATACTCGGTGCGGATCAGGCCGTGCAGCGCCAGCGCCATGCGTTTGACATCGACGTACGCGCCACCCCAGCGCATCGAGCCGCTCATGTCCATGCAGACGACGCTGGCGCACTTGGGCGTGTTGCGGGTCTCGTGGATTTCGATGTCCTCGGGGAGGAGGCGGATGCGGCGCGCGTGCCGAATGCGGGATTCGGATTTCGGAATCACCGGGTCCACGTCTTCCGTTCCGCATTCGGCATTACGCATTCCGCTCTTATCGCGCGCTTCGCGGATCATTGCGTTGGTCATCGAGGCGGTGACGTCCATGTTCGCCAGCGAATCGCCGAACTCGTAGGGCTTCGTTCGCTGCATCTCGACGACGCCGTCGCCGACGACCGGGAGCTGGTGGCGGCCGGACCTGGCGGCGTGCAGGTCGCAGAAGATGCGGTCCAGCAGCTTCGATTGAAACAGCTTCATGGCCTTCGGCGTCAGGCGATATTGCCCGCCGTCGGATTGCAGGCCCTGCTGCTCGGCGAGGTGGCGGAGGAGTTCTTCGACCTGGCGGCGCATCGACTCGAGCGACTGCATCTGCTGGTCGTCGGCGAAGCGGGCCAGCTCGTCGAGGTTGATAACGTAGAGCTTGGCGTTTTTCGCCGCCTCCCTGAGCTGGTCGATGAGGCGGTCGATCGTTTCCAGCTCCTCTTTGATCTCGAGCGCCTTGTCGACCGACATCGGCTTTTTTCCGGTGAAGGCGTACTTCGCCGCGAGCTTTTCGACCTCGTACTTGCGGCCGAGATCGTCAATGAGCCGGACCAGCGCCCGGGCGAAGTCGGTGCGCTGGTCGACGCGATACCAGAGTCGCTCCAGGTCGGCGATCTGTTCGGCGGCGACGGCGCGCTGGAATAGCGGGCGCGCCGCGGGCGGCGCTGGCGTCGCCGCGGCGCGGTCGCGGTAGGCGCGATCGGCATCCCGGCGGGCGGCCTCCGACTCGTAGGTGGCGAGAATCTTTCGCTTGCGCTCCTCGAGCATGGCCAGGAGGGAATCGATGCTGGGTCCGAATCCCTGAATCTGCGACGGATCGAGCTCGATGGCCTCGGCGAGCTGCTCGGGCGAGAGATGACGCAGGTCGCCGTAAGCCAGCATGTGCTCGAAGGCGGGCGTCACCAGGTCGGGCGCCTCGGCCGCGGGCATGGGAAACCGCTGCGGATCGTAGCCGCGATAGGTGTGGACAATTCCGCCAGAGCTATTCTCGTGCCGATTCATTCGTCCACGGGGACCTTATCGGGAGGAATCCAGACGATTTTCCCGTCCCGCCATTCGCAGATGGGATTGCCCGCCTGTTTGTGACTACGGAGTGCGGCGCGAACGCCCTTACGAAGCGCCCTGGTAATGACGCGGTCGTCCGCCAGCAGCTTGGCGATGTTCTTGATTTTCTTATTCTTGCGAGCCATATTTGGAAGCGAACCTCTTCCAGGTCTCGGGAACAATAATCTTGTCGGCCAGGCGTACGCCTCCTCGTGCGATCAATGTCGGTCCCGCCGAGCCACTATTATCATAGACGCGCCACGTCATTGCCAACGGTCGATAAAGCGTGAAGAAATTCCTTAATCCCCGATCAAACCGCCCGACATCACGATCAAGAGCACATCGATTGGCCTGCTACCGAGCCAGGCGCCAAATCCAATAGGCCAGCGTGAGCACAAGAACTATTCGACCGACAATGCTAAACGGCGAAAAGCGAAACCGTACCTTTTCGCGGCGAACCGGAAAAGGCAAATCACCCTTCCAAAACCGCCCCGGGTTTAGCCCGAACTGATACACAACGCCGTTTGACTTGACACGGAGTACATAGCACGGAATGAACATCTGCGACGTCCTGAACAACACGGCCTCGTCGATTTCGTTGTACGGAATACGCCAATCACCGCAGACCAGCGAATCTGACATGACGTTGAGCTTGCCACGGCGTGAGGTGAGCCAATTCTGTGAATGGCGAATGTCATCTCCCTCGGCGGTGGTCGCCTTTGTCATGCAGCTATGTAGCATGCCGCTCATTTCGGGGATGTTTATGCCGCATGCACGGTCCCCATCGTTGCCGAAGGCGGCGGCACCGACTCGCCGTGACGCCGAAGCGATTCGATGTGCAACTCAACTGCTTCCTGAATAAGCCGGGCGGCCTCGTCATGAGTGTCGCCGCACGCCACGCAGCCGTGCAGATCAGGCACGTAGGCGGAGAAGCTTCCGTCGCCTGCCTCTTCAATGACGATGACGTAGTCCATAATCAAGTCTCACTTCAAACCCGCCTGTTTAAGAACGCTATTGAGGGTGCCCGGGGGGACTTCCCTGCTGAGCTTACCGCCCGCCGGCACGGTCACGGAGCCGGGTTTGGTCGCATGGCGATATTGCATATGGCTGCCGACCATTCGCTCCAAGAACCAGCCGTCGGCTTCTATTCGCTTGATCAGATCGCGGTACTACAATCCAGCATTTCTATTCTAGCAAAAGCGCTGGTTCAAGCCAAATTGTGAGCGTGTTTGCGCCGTGAGATTCGCACGAGGCCAATCACGTCTTGTAACTCATTCGCCCGTGCCGCGTGGAGCGCGAGACTTTCTGGTGCGCGTAGAGCCCGGCGAGGACGAACTCGACGCAACTGGCGCGCATGGCGGCGTCCTGGCTGGGATTGATCTCAAATGCCCTTTCCCACGCGGGCGGGACGCGCGCGATCCGATCGTCGGTGCGCGGCCGGCGTCCGTATTCACTGAATACCACTTTGATGTCACTCCGAATCGATCTCGGCGACGACTCGCTCGAGTATCTCGCCGGCGACCTGCATCGGACTGACCTTTCGATCAGGGCTGTTCATGCGTTTCGCGATTTTCTCCAGCCGCCGTTTCGTCCGTTGGCTCATTGGCACTTTGGGGCGCAGGCCCCAGGTTGCCTTCGTCGGACGCCCCGGCCGGCGACCGGCTGCCGGCCTGAGCTGCTTTTTGAGATCGGATACGATTCGTTCGAGCCGCGCGGCGCCGAAATAACCCGGCCCGACATCGGGTAGATGGGCCACGACATCCGCTTCAAGCAACTCGGCAATCTTCTTTATTCTCTTGGCCATCGCAATTCATTCCTGCGTCTTCAACGGAAATCGTATCTCGAGGTAATCGCGGTCGATCACGAATCCCACGGCGCCCTGCCGACAGGCGGCGCCCATTTCGACCAGAAACGCACGCAACGCGCCGGCCTCCCGAAGCAGGTCCTCCTCCGACGTATAGCATTGGACCACAATCGGTTCGTCGAAAAGAAGCTTGCCACGTTGTTGGTCGTCCCGCCACACGCCTCGTCCCTTTGGATAGGCCGTTGCACCTCCAAACAGCCGACCGAGCACGTCTAATGCACGATTGAGCCACGTCTGCTGGGGAACCCGCCGTCCTGAGCGATCCCGGCTCGGAACAAAAAGCACGAGCAGATTCGACTTCCGCGTACTCGCTTGGAGCAATGACACCAGTTCTCGAGGATCGTGGCTTTTCTTACTTTTCATATCATATTACTTTTGGGGCAAAAAGTCAAACAGCGTGGTTACGGGGATCATACCGCAAACGGGATCATGTCTGATAACGGACGCGACCGTGGCGCGTGGAGCGTGAGACTTTCTGGTGGGCGTAGAGCCCGGCGAGGACGAACTCGACGCAACTGGCGCGCATCGCCGCGTCGGCCGACGGGTTGATCTCGAAGGCCTTTTCCCACGCGGGCGGGACGCGCTTGAGCCGCTCGGCGTAGTGCGACGACGGCAGCATGTCGCCGACCTCGACGGTGACGCCCTTGCCGAAGATGCCGGCGATCTCGTCGAAGCCGTGCTGGTCGCCATACTCGTCGAAGACGGTCTTGATCGCTTCGACCTGCACCGCCTCAATCACCTGCTGCTCGCTCATCTGGTGGCTGCTCATCAGGTCCAGCTCGAGCTTGCCCATTGAACTGCTCGTCAGATGCGCCAGGTCGCTGATCCGCGGCACGGCGTGCGGCTCGCCGAGGACCGCGGCACGCCGACGGGCGCTGGCGATCATCGTGCGGTAGTTGGCGATGCTGAATCGGGCGCTGACGCCGGAAGCGGCATCCAGGAAATCGCTCTTACGGGCCTCGATGGTGATCTGCTCGCAGAGCTCTTTCATGAAGAGCGGCACCCGCACGGGGAATTGCCCGTCGAGGTCGATGCCGGCCTCCTGTTCCATGATGGCGATGCCGGTCTCGCGCTCGCGGGGATAGTGCGTGCGGATCAGCGAGCCGATGCGGTCCTTGAGCTGGGGGATGACCTTGCCGCTGCGGTTGTAGGTTGCGGGGTTGGCCGAAAAGAGGATGACCACGTCGAGGTCGAAGCGGACGGGAAAGCCGCGAATCTGCACGTCGCGCTCCTCGAGGATGTTGAACAGCCCGACCTGTACCAGCTCGTCGAGTTCCGGCACTTCGTTCATGGCGAAGAGGCCGCGGTTCATGCGGGGGATGAGGCCGAAGTGCAGGGCATCCTCGGCGCTCATGCTGGTTCCGGCGGCGATCCTGGCGGGATCGATCTCGCCGATGACGTCGGCGAACTTGGTCCCCGGGGCGAGGCGCTCGGCGTATCGATGTTCGCGCGGCCACCAGTCGATGGGCGTGCGGTCGCCCTCGGCGGCGATGATCCGCCGGGCATGCTGGCTGATGGGCCGCAGCGGGTCGTCGTGCAGCTCGCTGCCGGCGACGAAGGGAATCTCGCGGTCCAGCAGGCGCACGAACCCGCGCATGAGGCGGCTCTTGGCCTGCCCTTTTTCGCCGAGGAAGAGCATGTCGTGGCCGGCGAGGATGGCGAGGCAGATTTCGGGGATGACCGTTTCATCGTAACCGAGGATGCCGGGAAAGAGTTCTTCATGCTCGACGAGGAGGCGAAGGAGGTTTTCGTGCAATTCCTGTTTGACGGATTTTGACTGCCAGCCGGCGCTTTTGAGGTCGCCGAGGGTGGCCGGTCGAGTGGAGACGGCGGTGGTCATGATGGGGTCATTCTAGCGGAAGGGTTGGGTCGCTTCTCGATGGAGCGAGGATGCGGTCGAGCGCGGCGTGGGGATCGCGAGGGTCGTCTCAAATCGAATCGGATCGAGCGCCATCCCCAGAGAAGAGTGGATATTCCATTGACGGCGGCCAAGCCGCTATAATGGGACCGGCTCGCGTCGGCCGGCCGCGTCCGGCGCGCGTCGAAGCACCGGTGGTAAGCGTCGTGCCGACTCGGCGCCACATGGGCGGGACCCTGAGGGCTAATTCAGTGAGGCGGATTGCAACGGAATCACGAATGGGCGGAACAGGAATTCGGCGCGCCTGGTCAGCACCGGCGTGGAGGTGCAAATCGCGGTTGATCGCGCTATTGACGTATGCGATCGTGGCCGGCGGCGGCGCGTCGGCGGCGAGGGCGGGCGACGCGCCACCGACGCTGCCGAGGGCACAGCCGGCGGCGGGCGGGGACTCGAACGGGATTCGCGAGAACGGCTTTTGCCGCTACCCGGCCCATGAGCGCACGGCCGAGCAGCGGGCCGCCGGCGTCCTGCAACTGATCAGCCAGGGCGAGACCGAGCCGAACAACACGACGGGCACGGCCCAGGCGCTGCCGCTGGGATTTGACGGCGGCGAGGACCGCGACGTGGACGTCAGCGGCGGCCTGGCGGCGAGCGACACGGATTTTTACCGCGTCTCGCTGAACAAGGGCGACGTTCTCGGATTGGCTTGCTCGGGGACGCATTTTAATTTCGATCCGATCGTCGCGATATTTGACGAAGGCGAGTCGTTCTTGTTCGGAAACGACAATCACGCGTTCATCGACGATCTTTATCCATCGAGTGCTCCCTGGCCGGCGGGCAATTTTCCATTTGAGTCGGCGCTGACGTTTGTCGCGCCGACGACTCAGGACTATTTCATTCGCATTGAGCCGGATAATCTCGAAGGGCTCGGGCTCTACACACTAAGACTCCGCCTGCGGCGTGCACCGCTCGAGGACACCGGTGAATCGCCGTCTAAGCAGATCATCTTCGTGGATTTCGACGGGGCGTCGCTGAACGTCGGCTTCATCTTCGGCGTGCCGGG
>Ga0299906_10002987_pt1 | contig 13968 bp, 22 predicted proteins | sample RVTome_14_FD_200259 | JGI IMG/M metagenome (GOLD analysis project Ga0299906, IMG submission 200259) | Soil microbial communities from uranium-contaminated site in the Upper Colorado River Basin, Wyoming, United States - RVT145D125 (version 2) ... | reverse complement strand
TCCTCTGATCGCCGGCGGGGGCGGACCCCCGCCGACTCATCCCCCCGATTTCCTCCCGACACGCGCCAGGCGCCCCCGTGCTCTCCTCGCGACACCCCCAGCCAACCACCCGGGCCCTCGGGGCGGACCCCCCCGGAGAATCGATCCTCACGCGTCCTGCGCAAAGAGGAGGAGCAAACCCCGAAATCCTCCCCGAGGGGGGCGGAGCGCAACCCGCGGACCATGACCGCGCCGGCCCTTGCTTTCGGCCCGGGAGCGAGGGAGAATCCCCGAATGGCGACCCCTGCGAACGGCACCACCCCGACCCCGAGCTCCTCGCCGGGGGGATCCCCCGCCGCCGCCGCGGCGACGACCACCGGCGGACCGACCGACGCGCGGAGGGATGCCGATGAGCTCGCGGATCTCTTCGACGATCTCGATTTCAACTCTGCCGATGGCGAGGCCATCCGGATCAACCTGTATCGGGAATCGCCGAGAATCTTCCAAGGTCAACAGGTGTCCGGGTTTGTGGGGATGCTTTCCCCCCCCATCTCGGTGGAGGAGATCCGCGAGGGATACGGGGGAGGCCGGTTCAAGATCGAGGTCCGAAGGGGGGGCAAGTACTGGGCGGCCAAGCGGGTGGAGGTCGCGGGAGACCCGATCGTCGCCGGCGCGGCCCCCGCCCGGCGCATCATCGACGACGAGGAGGACGACGACGACGGGGGGCGGTGGGAATACGCCGCCGACCCGCATCGCGGCATGCAACTCGGCCTCCGCGAGGTGACGGAGCTGCTCCGCGCGATGCGCGAAACCGTCTCTCCCTCCCCGCCGCCGGCTGCGCGGGACACCATCGGTGACCAACTCGAGGGACTCGCCGCGCTCCTGGACGTTGCCGAACGACTCCACCGGCCTCCCCCGATCGAGGGGGGCGGCGTGATTGCGGGGGTGCTCGCAGCGCTCGTCCAGAAGATCCCCGATGATTTCTTCCCCTCCCTCGTCGACTCGCTCCGGGGCGGTCGCGGTGAGCGGATCCTTCCGAAAGCGAACCTCTCCGTTGGCGCGGCGTCAGGGAAAGCGGAGGGGGGAGCCCCCCCGGCGGGTGGTGCTGGTACCTCACATCACCCGCCGGGTTCTTCCTCCACCGAGGTGGTGGACGCGGCGATGGAGGATCCGCGCTTCACGGCGGAAACTATCGTCGGGTGGCTTCTCTCGTCAGCCGAAACCGGGCGGCCCACCGCGGCCGGGATAGCCACCCGGGTGGAGGATCTGTTCCCGCAACTCTTCAGCGAGATCCGGCAACACGACGAGCACACAATCGTCGGATGGGTCGCGGCCACGGTGTCGCCGGCGTTGGGGCATGTTCTGTACAGGGAGGAGGTGGCGGAGGTGCTCGTCGCCGCCATCCGGGAGTGCCAATCCGATGCTCAGCAGCTTGACGGAGACGACGTACCGCGCGAGCCAAGGGAACACCCCGACGACGAACCTCCGGAAGATCCGGACCATGATCGAGGAGGGGAAGCGAGATCCACTCGTTCGAGCAACGGCCGTCCGAATCGTCGAAGAGGGAGGTATCGGGGCAAGGGACAAGGTGGGGGAGGCGGCGGCAATCCTCCGGTGGGTGCAGAGTAATTTCCCCTACCGCGAGGACATCGCAGGCGTTGAGACACTCTACAGCCCCCGGACGATGCTCAGGCACCTGGAGGCGGGGATTCCTCACGGGGATTGCGACGACTTCACGATCCTGGTTTCAGCTCTCGCAGGGTCGATCGGGTTCGAGTATCGACTCGCGACGACACAGACCCGGGAGCCGGGCGCGTGGAGCCACGTCTATCCGGAGCTGCTCGTCGCGGGGCGATGGATGGCGGCGGACGGCACGAACGCAAGCGCCCCCCTGGGGTGGGAGGCGCCATCCTTCGGGAAGGCGGTGGACATGGACAGCGAGGGAAAGCGCGAGGCGCTCCGCGGCTTCCTCGGGGACACCCCGGACGCCCAGGAGCTCCGGGTTACCGCGGCGAAAGCGGCGGTCGATGAGGCGATCCGGGCGACCCGCGCTGTTCTCGAGCGGGCGAGGGCTGGCGAATGACCCCGAGCGCAATCGTGTTACCGGGTGGGGCACCCGCCCCCACCGCGACCGTCATCAGCGGCGGCCGCCCCGTGGACGAGGCGACGATCGCGAGCGGCACCGCGCGCCTCTTCCGTCGGCTGAACGAGGCGGGGATGCTGATCGACGTGGAGCCGGGGACGAACACCCGGCACCATCTCCTCGGGTTCATGGTCTGGTTCTCCCAGACCACCGCGGCCGGCGCCGGGACCGCAACCGAGCTCGAGGTGCAGTTGAGCCGGCGCACCCCGTCCGGGGGGACATTCGCAATCCTGGAGACGATTTATAAACAGGCTTTCGCGATGCCGGCCTCCAATTTCGTTCCGTTCTGCTCCGGGTGGATCCCCTACTACCACTACGGCTCGAGGACCCCCGGGGGAGCGTCCCCCGGGGGTGACCCCATCTCGGTCACCTACACGCTGAACGGGACGGTGGGAGCGGCGACGTTCGATGTCGGAACGGTCATCAACGTCATCGAGACCTAGTCGCGCGGGTCGGGGGTTCCGGGTGGGACCAGGCGCTTCGCCAGATCGCGCAGGTGCTCCACACACCCAGCGCATGCGCAGCGTCCCCGCTCGCACTCCTTGACGCACTCGGGCCGATCACACCCGATCGGGTGCGAGGAGAGGTCGGGGCGCTTGCAAAGATCGGCGTGGATCGCAGGCACCAGCTCCTCGATGTCCGCTGGCTCGATCCGGTGGGATCGGGCGAGGATCGCGCGAGCGGCTCGGACGGCCTCAGCCAGGCGGGCACAGGATCGCTGGAGGCCAGGACCTTGAACCAGCCATACGCGCTCCACCGCGCGGGCGATGGCTTCGACAGTCTGGAGCTCGGCGGGTGAGAGAAGATCATCGTCGGTTTCCATGGGAGGGTGTCCTTTCTCGAAAAAAGAAGGGGGAACGAGGCGACAAGCCACGGCCCCCCTTCAGCTTCCCGCCCGGAGGGCACCGGGGAGGGAAGGCGGAAAAGCGCATCACGGGAGAAGACTACCCGACAAAAGCGGAACCGGCAAACCGGAACCCCCTATTTTTTTGGAATCTAACGATTCACAATTCCCCCCCATCGGCGCCGCCGGGGGGGGAGCGGGGGGCGGGCGCCACCGTTCAACCCCGGACACTGGAGGAACGAAATGCCGGCCGATCAGGGAATCGTTGATAGCGTCGCGAACGCCAACATCAAGAACCTCGGGGACGGACCCGCGTTTTACGCCGGCCTCGCCATGTCGAACTCGGTCAGCCACCAGAACCGCCTCCAAATATTGGCGGAGTCTGCGCTCGGGCAGATCACGAAGAAGGCCACCGAGGTAGACATCACCGAGGCGATCAGCATCCTCAAGGCGACGAGCGGGAACGAGGTGGCATCCACCCTTGCGAACCTCGCCGCGGCGCTCTCGAGCTCGCAACAGGGCGTCAAGGCGGCGCAGACCACTCCCCCGGTGACCCCGTAATCGATGGCGACTCTGTCCGAAGCGGCCGCGACCCTCGAGCCAGGCGCCGCCGAGCTCATCGAGCTCGGCCAGGCGATCGCGCGGGGCGTCGCGGACATCCGCGGCCACCTCGAGCTCGGCGGCGCGGATTCCACCGTCGACATCGCCGCAGAGTTTCAAGCGGCGCGAGCGGCGCTCGCGAACACCCGGGCGGCCGTCCGAGCCATCAAGGTTCGGGTGGCCACCGCGATCAATGCTTGACCGGCGGAAATACCTCACGGGCGCGGAGACGGATCGACTCCTCGCCGCCGCGGCGGCGAACACGACCACCCCGAGCGGTCGACGAGATCTCGTTCTCGTCACCCTCGGGGTGAATTCGGGTCTGCGCATCAGCGAGCTCGCGCGCCTCCGCCGACAAGATTTCGGTTGGGACGAGGGGCCCTACGTCGACGTGCTCGGCAGCAAGCGGGGCGCCTCCCGGCGCGTCTGGATCTCCGCAGCGGTGGGCAAACAGGTGCAGCGGTGGATTGACACCCTCCCCCCCAACCCGGCGGCGCCGGTGTTCCCCGTCTTCGAGGCCGGCCATCTCGGACGCGCCATGTCCACGCGGAACCTCGCGATCCGGTTCACCCGGATCGCGCGCCGCGCCGGCCTCCACCACTCCCCCCACGCCATGCGGCACACCTTCGCCCTCGCATGGTATCGCTCCAACCGCGACATCGTCTCGCTCAAGCAACAACTGGGCCACCGGAACCTGAAAACCACCCAGGTTTACGCGACCGTTCCCGATGACGTGCAGCGGAGCCATGCCGGCGCCTTCCCGGCGCTTATTCCGAAGCGGCGATTGACGAGCTCCCCCGGGGGGTGATACGGTCCCGACGTTCCCTCCCCCGCCCTCGAGGCGGCCGGCGCCCGTTCCTCTTTTGGTCGATACCGGAACCCCGGGGAGCTCGCGGCGCGATCAATCCAGGGGTTACGATCCGGCGAGGGGACGAAATGAGATACGGTTACCGGGATCTGCCATGGCGCGACGAGGTCGCGCGGGAGCTCGGAATCGTCGGAGACCCGATCCGGAGCGCCGCCGCCCTCGCCGCCGGCATGCCGGCTCGAGCATTCACCCATCGAGGGATCCCGGATATCCCCGCCTCCCAACCCGACGCCCCCCACCGCGCAATGACCCACCGCGGCCTCGAGGGGTTCGGGCAAACGTTCACCCAGACCCCCGGGGGGGTGGTCCGCCTGCCCGGGATCTTCGACGTCATCGGCCAGACGATCCAGGGAGGCTTGAACCTCTACACCCAGGCCCGGGACGCCGCCTCCGGGCGCTCCTCGGATCGAGCGGCAATTGCGCTCGCCCAGGCGCAGAGCGAGACCGAACGCGCGCGGGCCCAGATCGCCGCCCTCGAATCCTCCAAATCGACCCGGACCATGCTGTTTGTCGGTGGGGGACTCGCACTCGCCGCCATCCTCGTGTTTGGAAGGCGGCGCCGATGATCTGCGGCGCGAACCCCTACGGCGACATTGCTCCCCGCCTCCAAAGGCAGGACTTCGGAATTCTGCCCGCTATCATCGGACTCGCCGCGACCCTCGGGCTGGGGGTTTCGTCTGCCTCCTCGAGCAAGAGGAGACGGGATAAACAGAAGCGCCGCGACCAGGCGGCCATCCAGGCCGAGATTGCGCGACAACAGGCCATCGAAGACCAGATCATCGAGCAGCGCCAGGCGGTCGTGCAGCGGGCGGCCACGGTGCAGCGGGCCGTGTTACCTGTCGCCGCGCTTGCCGCGGCCGGTCTCGCGACCTACCTTGTGTTTCGGAGATGACGATGCAGGCGATCCGAAGACTCCCCCCAGGCTACGGGCAGACGCCGTTCGGCCCCTTCGACCCCAACTTTCCACCGTTCGATCCGACGTGGCAACTCATCTCGGTCACGCCATCCCAGTCAGGACAGGGCGGCGAGCCCCTCTTCAACGTGAATCTCCGGCACACGGTATCCGGAGAGAACCGGATCGAGCTGTTGAGCGGCGAGCAGGTAGACCGGATGCGGAACATCCGCGCCTCGAGGAGTGCAGCCCTCACCGATCTGGCACGAAAGGTCACCCTCCCCCCCCCCGAACCGCTTCAGAACGCCGCGTCGTGGGGCACCATCCTGCTGACCGGCGTCGCGGTGGTCGGTCTCATCCTCTCGATGCGAAAGAAGAGGCGACGCCGGTGAACTACGCCGACGCCGAATCCCGGTTCCTCGCGCAGCGCGGCGAGGTGGTGGCGCGGGTGGCGCGGCTAGAGACCGATCTCGCGCGCCTCGAGCGCATCCGAGCCGGCCTCGACACCCCCCGGGGGCGACGGTTTGCGGCGGCCAACGCGGAGGCGACGGTCGCCATGGTGGAGGGATATCAGCGCTACGTCAACGAGCTCGAGGGCGCTCGGCAGACCCTCTCCGATTGCTGGGATCGCATCTCGGAGTACCAAGGACCCGGCGAGGCCGGGACGGACGGGTACGGGTTCATCGGTGTCGCGATCGTCGGAATGATCGCGCTCCTCGGGATCGCCGCGGCCTCGATCTACAACTCCATGGCACGGGTGAAGGAGGCCGAGGTCGAAAGGGACCGGCTCGAGCTGATCGAAGCCGGCGTTATCGAAACGATACCCTACCGAACCCTCATCATCTCCGGCGGAGCGCTCCTCCTCCTCACCGGCGGCGGTGCGATCCTGAAGAAGCGGAGGAGGAGGAGGAAGAAAGCCGGGTGAGCGAACACAACGCGGGGAGGGTACTCCCCTACGGACGGGTGACCCTCAATCATTGTCCCCTCTGCGGTGGGCAACCGCGGCGGGGACCCCTCGTTCTCCTGTTGAGGAGCGATTGCACGATCCATGAGGAGAACAACCACGGCGAAGAAACCCCGGATCCGGCGAAAGCGGGCAACGAAAGCGAAGACGGCGGAGAACCCGTCCCCGAAGACGTTCATCCCGACCGGTGAGCTCGGCCGGGTAACGGTGATCCGCTACGTCCGGCGAGGAAAGCCTGACGTGGAGTTCGAGCACAAGTTCAACCACCATCCGGTCGCGACCTACGACGCGAAGACCAGGTGTCTGCTCATTGAGGGGGTCGAGGCCGGCCCGGTCTGACCCAGACCAGAATCGGAGGGAACGACGATGGAAACCGTTCAGCTTTACAGCAACCCGCGCCGGCGGCGGCGCTCCCGGCGCCTCCCTCCGCGGACCAAGAGCGGCAGGTTCCGCAAGCGCGGCGGATCGAGCTCGAGGCGCCGCCGGCGCCGGCGCAACCCCGCCTCGGTCGCGGCCACGGTGCCCGCCGCCCGGAGGCGCCGCACCGCGGCCAACCCCGCGAGGCGGCGACGGAGACGGAGGAGGACGACGACGATGATGAGCACGCCCAGGCGGCGGACGACGCGGAGGAGCAACCCTGCGGTGTCCCTCCGCGCGATCCGCAACGGAGTGTCGAGTTCGATCGCGCCCGGAATCGGCGCATCCCTCGGAATACTCGGTGGGTGGAGTTTCGCGAAAACGGCCCTCGGCGGCAGGGACCAGGGATTCCTCGGCTACGGCGCCAACGTCGTGGGCGGGGGGCTCACCGCCGCCATTCTAGGCCTCGTGACCCGGAATTCCTCCATCATGCGGGGAGCCTTCGCCGGAGCGATCGCGGCCCCGGTGCTCCGGATCATCGTCGAGCAGATCCGGATGGGAACGATCCGGCTCCCGCTCGGGATCCGGACCGGGTTTGAGGGGTACACCCCCGGGACCGGAATGAGCGACTACCTCGTCTCGCCGCCGGCGACGCAGGCCATGGCCGGATACCATCTCCCCGAGGCCGGTCTGATGAACGACTATCTCGTGGGATCGGGCCAGGTCCACGGGACCGACGTTTTCAGCAAATACGGCGGCGGGATGCGGGAGGAGGCGGCGGCGATCTAGCCGCGCCTCGAGCTCCCGGCGAAACGGGGGCGGGTCCGGACGAGAAACCATAGAGGGAGGGAAAACCGATGTCCCCCGTAACAGCCCTGGAGCTGCAAAGCGCCGTCTCGAAGCGGCGCCAAGCGGAGGTGCTCGATTGGATGTTCTGGGACTCCCAGACCATCGCCAACGGGCAGACCGCGACCGAGTTCAGGCTCTTCACGACCACCAGCGGGAAGACGACTCAACAGACCAACATGAGACTCCCCGGGAGCCTCCCGCAACCGTGGGTCATGGACGTGGAGCGGATCCTCTTCCACGTTGCGCTCGCCTCCGGGGCAACGTTCATCGTGCCGACGACGCCCGCCGATGCGCAGGTGGTCACCCGCGGGATGCTCACCTTAACGGTAAGCAACAAGCCAATGTACGAGGAGTTGCTCTGGCGGCTCCCGTCCGGCGGGGGGATCTTCGGCAACGTCGCACTCGAGGCGAACGCTCCTGCCAATTTCGGCCTCGGGCAGAACGGATACCCGATGCGGCAGGGGCAGGCCCGGTTCAAGAACCCCATCCGGATCAACCCGGTGGAGAATTTCGTCGTGACCCTACAGTACCCGACGGCCCCATCACCGAGCGTCGACACCGTCGTACGGGTCTACCTCGAGGGCATCGTCCGGCGCGGGATCCAGTAGGCGAACCCCGGAAAACCGAAGCGAAGGAGAAAACGAAACCATGCCTCCGCAACTCATCACGGCCGGAGCCAGCGCGCGAGGGGAAGTCGTCGATTGGTCGTTCTGGGACTCGGAGGCCATCGCCGCCGCCCAGACCGAGGCCATCTTCTTCGAGGACAACACCGGGAAAAGCCGTTACCAGTCGAATATGAGACTGTCGGGGCAGATCCCGAGCCCCCAGTATTTCGGCATTTTCTCGATCACCTTCGGGCTCGAGGACCAGGTGCAGACCGTCGCCTCGAGCTCGGTGAACCTTCTCACGGTGCTCACCTCAATGCTCGAGGACTCCCGGCTCGATTTCGAGCTCGGCAACAAGCCGGTGCTCGAGATCCCGCTCTACTACCTGCCCGCTGCGGGTGGCGTCTACGGGTCCGGGCTCAACGCCCAGGACGACGCCGCGGCGGCCGCGGTGAGTCTGGACATCCAGGCGACGAACGGCCCCCCGGGGTGGATGAGCCGACAGGTTCTGAAGAAGCCGCTCGTCCTGACCCCGAACGAGGATTTCCGCCTTCGGGCGACGTGGGGGCATGGTGTCGTCGTCGCCGGCCTCGCGACCCCCCGGGTGTTTATCGGGCTCCACGGCGTTCTCTTCCGCTCGGTCCAGTAATCCGCACCCCATCCCCGAGGAGGGGAAAGAGCAATGCACACGATGCTACCGGCCGAGCTCCGCCAGGCGGCGGCGTTCCAGGGATACGGCCAGGGGGGCGGGGGGACCCGCCGCCTCGAGCAGTACACCTTCGCGCATTCCTTCGCCGCGGTGCTCACCCTCGCGGAAGCGGATCACACCTTCAACGTGGGCGCGGAAGCGCACTTTTTCGCCACCCATATGAACGTCTGGACGAACCAGGTGGTGGCGAGCCAGGCGATGGCCGCGGTGTCCTACCGCCTCGAGAGTTCCACGTCGGGCAGGATGAACGACTCTGATTTCGTGCTCGCCATCAACCTCCACGGAACCATCGGGCTCCCGTATCAGATCGTCCCGACGCTGTTCGAAGCCCGGAGCAACTTTCGGGTGCGGGTGCGAAACGAATCGGGCGCCACGGCCAAGATCGACATTGCTGTCATGGGTTACCGCCTCTACCCGAGCTGACCAATGTTCGGACAGAACCCAAATTGCCTTCCGACCGGCCCCCCGGGCGCGCCCCCGCTCCCCTACCCGGTCGACGTGCGGGAGGTCTACACACGGAAGAACCGACCCGCCGAGCTCGAGAAGGCGCCGGCCGGCCGTTACGAGGTCTTCACCTACTCCCACCCGTTCGACTTTGTGCAGGAGGTCGCCGCCGGTCTTCAGGCGATCGAGGTGCAACAACACATCTTCGAGGTGGGAGACCAGGCCGATTTCATCTGGACCGGGTTTGCCATCTGGGGAAACAACGCGGGCGCCCCGGAGGTCGCCGCCGCGGCGACGGATCCCGTCGCGAATTGCAGGGTCGGGTTCTTCACCCACCACGGCACCCGGCCCCTTCAGAGCTCGCGGGTCCGCGCATCCCTCTACCTCGGAACCGGCCTCGACGGGTCCGCGGACACCGCGTTCCGGCCCCCGTACTTGTTCCCCCAACCGCTCTTCCTCCCGGTCGGGGAGACGGTGCGGATCGACATGGAACACCGCCGGCCGGAGACAACCCGGGTTGTCCTCGCGATCCTCGGTTACAGGTGGTACGCAGGCAAGTAGGATCATTCCCCATGAGCGACGATCGACTCCGGCCCGGTGTCCGAACCCCCCCCATCGGGGGCGATCGGGGGACGATCCTCCCGCCGCAATCCTCGAGGCCGGGGGTGGATCTCACCGGCGGCACCGCCTCCATGGTTCAATGCCTCCGCGCGGCGCTGAATGATTTCGATTTGCCCCGCCACCTCTTCCTCCCCCGGGATGCGTTCCCGTTCGTGGAGGTGCAATCGCTCAACGATTTCGGCGATACCGGGAACCCCGGCGCCGCAAACACCCGCGCGGAGATTGTCTTCCACACCGTTCCCGAAAACATGAACGCCCACATCCTGTACTTCGGGCACGACGCGGAAGACTTCACGCCCGGACTCACCGAGCAAGGCATCGATTGGTTTCTGCTCGCGGACGATGAGGGAATCCAGCCCTTCTCGCACTTCCGGGGAATCCTCTCCCCGATTCCGGCTCCAACATCCCGCGGGCTCATCAACTACCTCGTGCGGCCGGGGCAGAGAATCCACCTCGACGCGCAAATCCGGACAACGGCGGACGGGGGGCTCGACGACGCAACCGCCGATCTCACCGCCGTCATCGCCGGGTGGCAATTCCACGTGACCCGAGCCTAGGCCGTGTCGGTTCTCACCAGCCCCCGACCGACCCACGGCTACGTGGAACGGAACGGCCCGATTCCTCGCCGCGGTGGCGTCCGGGGGAATCCCCCGCTCCAGGAGGTCGACGGACCCCTCACCGGGTCGGGTGCGGTGGCGATCGCCACCGACGTGGGGGATACGGTGCTCCTCGATCCCGCTTCCTCGGTGGGGACGGTGGGCACGGTAGGGACGGTGACGACGGTGGGGACGGTGGGCACGGTAGGGACGGTGACGACGGTGGGGACGGTGGGCACGGTAGGGACGGTGACGACGGTGGGGACGGTGGGCACGATCACGAACCCGGTAACGGTCGATGCGCGGGTCAGGGTATTGGGCACACCGACGCTCGCGACGGGCGCCGCCGCCGGCGCCACGGTGCCGCTCCACACCCTCCCGGTGGACACCTCGGGGACGCCGAACCCCCGCCGGAACGTCTCGGTTCAGGATGCGAGCGGAAACGATCTCTCGACCGTGTCATCCGGAGCGCTCCGATCTCTCGATATCTCGCTCCACGATGGAGACGGGAACCGGATCGGGAGCTCCGCCGTCTCGGATCGGGGAATCCGAGTCTATCTAGTCAACCAATCAGGCGTGGCAGACATCCCGAGGTTCGTCGTGACGGACCCAGGCGGGTCGGGGAGCCAGGCTTCGGTTCTCACGGTGCCGGGCACCGCGATCCCGGCCGGAACCAAGGGGATGGCGATCTTCGATCCGCATCTTGGACGGTTGCGGGGCGACACCTTCAACGAGTACGCTGACGTACTGCAAAGTCGCGACGAGGCGCCGCTGAGCGGACTCCATCCCCTGCTCACCACCGCGGTCCCGGCCCGCTACGCATCACAAATCTCGTCGGTGACCGTGTCCGCAGCAGGCAACACGACGGTCGTGTCGGGGGTGGTAGGTCTCACCCTCCACGTGCGGAAGATCTCCGCCGCACTCAGCGCGGGCGCCGCCGCGGTAGGGATCGGATTCCGCTTCGGGACCGGTACGCTCCGCTGGCGGCGGGAGCTCAGGACCAACATGCAGATGGAGCTCGACTTCCCGCCGGACCGGACTTGGCGGGGAGTGGCCGGGGAATCGATCGAGTGCAACCTCGCGGGAGCATCATCGGTCGAAGTGACGATCCAATACGACGGGAGGCCCAGCGCATGACCCTGGAGCATGAGGCGGCGTATCGGTGGTTCAGCGAACGCGCTCGAGACGGGATCCGGAACACGATCAACCATCGGCGACTGACCGCGGAGGATCTGCAATCCTGGCTCCTCGAGGAGTACACCGGGAGCGGGCGTCGGGTCGAGAAATTGATGCAGGGACTCCTACTCGCCTCGAAAGAGCGGAGGCGGGAGGAGACCACCCGGTTCCTCGGAGCGTTCGTGGCGAACTTCCTCGAGCACTTCGGGGAGGCGACCAGATAAATCGGGTCCGTGGTTGGGATTCCCCCTTGACGAGGGGTTCCACTTTTGGTCCAATCTGGATGAAATGGCGAAAAAAGAAGGCGGTGGAGGAGGAGCAAAGCCCCCGGGATGAGCTTCTCGCGGCTGTGGAGGCATCGGGGCGCCCGGTGACCCGGTGGAGACTCTTCATTTGTCCGGAGTGCGGGGGGGAGCAGCGGGCGCCGGAGCCGACACCCTGCCGGCGCCCCGGGTGCCACGGGCTCGCCTCCGATGTCCAGGAGGAATTGTATTGACTACCCCCCTCTGGCGACAGGTGAGCGCCGGCCCCGTCCCCTCCGGACTCGAGGAGGAGGCGATCGCGGCGATCGAAGGAGTGCGACCCATGACACCGACAAGCAGCCACTGGCGACAGGCGAGCGCCGTCCAGACTCTCGAGAAGGGCGCCGACGGCGTGTTCCGCCCCCTCGAGGAGAGGCCGAGCCAGACAATCCCGGAGCTCGCGCGCGCGTTCGCGCGCTGCATTCACGATCGCCCCGAGCTCGTGACCGCCGATGACGTGGAGGCCGCAAAGGCGTACTCCTCGTACGCCGCCCGCGATCTCGCCGGCGCGGCGTCGACCCTCCTCAACGTCACCGGCGCCCAATCCTGGCTGATCTCGGTCCAGCAGGCGTCGCTACAGATCCGCGGCGCGCGGAATGCCTTCGACCAGGTTCTCGCCGCCGCCAACGATCTATTGCGGGAGTGCGATCTCTGATCTCAATGCAACCCCCGAGGGCGGGAGGGGAGGCCAGTTAACCGTTTCAGGAGGCCCACGTTATGAGACTAGCTGTTGCGTTCGCCGCCCTCGTCGCCCTCGCGGCGGTGGTCGCCCCCCCCTCGATCCGCGCTCAGCCCCCCACCGGGGCAACGCCAACCCGGGTTGACACCGAGGAGAACAGGCAGGTTTTCCTCGAGGTCGCCGAATGGAGCGCGCCGGAAGCCGGCACCTACTTCTCGCTGGCGATGGCGTTCCTCTCGCCCCGCCACGTCCGGGAGGTGGTCTTGTCCATCGAGGACGAGGCCGGAGCTACTGAAATGCAGAGCTTCATCATCCGGCCGATGCTTCGCCGGTCGGGCTCGTCGACGGTGTCCCTCACGGTCCCCCGGATCCGCCTCGAGGGGACGGGCCCCGGGTCGCACATCATCGCGACGGTGAAGGCGTTCCGGTTCTCTTCGACCCCCTCGCCCATGTTCACTACGCGAGCCGAGGTGGTGGTGCATGGCGCACCGGCGGGGGCGGCCCCGATGGGCCCCCCGTACGAGGACGGCATCGGGGGATCCCTCGTCGCGCGCAAGGTGACGACGGCGGACTTCCCGGGGACGGATCCGAGCTCGAGCCCGCCGTGGGTGGTCCGCCTCGAGGGGGGAATGATCCCCTTCGCTCCCGAGAACCCCGTGCGGGTCTACGTCCACCGCCAGGCGGAGGCCGGCCCCCCGGTGCAGATCCCCGCCCTCATCGAGCGCATGGACTACGTCGACCCCCCCGAGGCCCGGATCACCCTCTACCTCGCCGCCTCCCTCGAGGGCGCCATCGTGGGGGGGATCTACACTCCCCGCCCAGGGGACTCCCTCGAGATCCTCACCAACCGGGTCGATTTCGACCCCGGAGACACCTACCCCGGAGACGAGGACGCGTTCCTCTTCCCCGTCCTGCGGGTTCCCCTCCGCTGACAACACCTCCAGGCCGGCTACCGCCGGCGCATGGAGACCGCCCGGCCCGGGTCCCCCCTCACGGGGGGGCTCGGGCCACTTTATTTGGGCTAACACCGCCCGAATATGTATTGGCTCGAACACCCTAACATTGTATCCTATTTCGTGAAGTTATCCACAATCGATCGCGGTGTTGCATCTAGTATTGGCCAGCCGATCCGTGCCGAACGCACCACAATGGGTTGTGGTTCCTCGCGCGCGCGCGGGGGGGCGCGCCCGCGCGCGCGCCCCCCCCCCCGAAGCGGGGGGACCCCCTAGCCCCGCTGATTCGGGGCTGAAAGAGGAAGCCAGCGCCGAACCCCTAACGCCGGCCCCTCCCCCCTGGACCCCCCACCCTTTGAGGTCGGCGGGGGCGGACCCCCGCCGACG
>Ga0299906_10002986_pt1 | contig 13970 bp, 4 predicted proteins | sample RVTome_14_FD_200259 | JGI IMG/M metagenome (GOLD analysis project Ga0299906, IMG submission 200259) | Soil microbial communities from uranium-contaminated site in the Upper Colorado River Basin, Wyoming, United States - RVT145D125 (version 2) ... | reverse complement strand
CGCCGATCGTGCGCCAGTTGCGCGCGCAGATCTCGCCCACCCGCGGGCCCGAGTCGTAAGAACGCACGGCGAAGTTGAGCGCCTGCTCGTAGTCCTGTTTCTGTATCTGCACCTCGGCCATCTGCTGCAGCAGCTCCGGGTCGCGGGGCTGGATGCGCAGCGCGCGCTCCAGAAGCAGCGCGGCGTCGTCGTAGCGGCCCTGGTCCTCGGCCTCGCCCGCCTCGGCCAGGAGGGTCTTGACCGCCGGGTTCTGCAGCGGGAAGACCTGCACGCCCTCGCTGTCCTCCTGCGCCGCGGGCTCGCGGATTTCCTCTTTGACTTCGCTGCGTTCCTCCACCGGAGCCGGCGCCTGCGTTGAAGTCGCACACGCCGCCAGCAGCAGCGAAAAAATCAGCGGTACGAACGTCCCTGCGCAATCAATTCTTTTTTCCAAACCACTTACTCCAGAACGATTCATCGTCCTCTTCGTCCATTTTCCCGGCCAGGCAAGCCGTCCGGGCCCTCGGTTCCGAGCCGTCGACAAAGGGCAGCATGGCTGCGCCGCCGCATTCCTCCGCGCTCAGCGCCCCGCTGTGCGCGTCGACCCACGCCCAGTGGGCGCCATCCGGCAATCTGAGGTCGACCGCTTCGATCGGTGTTTCGCGGAAGTACCGCGCCCAAAGTCTCATGGCGGCGTTACTCCCCGACACCCCCGCCGGCCGGTTGTCGTCTTCTCCGACCCAGGTCACCGCCAGGCGGTTCCGAGTATATCCGACGAACCAGCTATCCCTCTTGTCGTTGGTGGTGCCGGTCTTGCCGGCAACGCCCGCGTCTTTGCCGAGCAGTGCCGGGAGATCCCGGGCAGTGCCTTCGCTTACGACCCGCGTAAGCGCGTAATTCAGCACCGCGATCGCTTCGCGGCGCGGCAGCGGCATGAGGCGCAGCGGGTAGCGCGTCAGCGCCTCGCCGCCGGGCGTCTGCACCGCCACCACGGCGCGCAGCGGCACGCTGTAGCCGTTCGCCGCCAACGGCTGGTACAGCTGGGCGACCTGCACCGGTGTCAACTCCACTGCGCCCAGGAACACCGAAGGCACCGCGTCGATCTGGGCGTCAACCCCGAGTTGCCGGATGCGGTGCAGCAGCTGGGTCACGCCGAGTTCCAGCCCGAGCCGCACGGTGGCCTGGTTGTACGATTGGGTGAGGGCCTCCAACAGGCTGACCTCCCCGTGGGAGCGGTCGTCGTAGTTGGACGGCGACCATTGCTGGCCGTTGGGCAGCTGCAGTGTGATCGGAACGTCCTGGAGGCGTGTCGCCAGGTTGTACTCCGACTGGTGCTCGAGCGCCAGCAGGTAGACCAGCGGCTTGATCACCGAGCCGATCTGGCGCCGCGCGTCGAGGGCGCGGTTGAAACCGCCTTCGCCGGGTCGGCGGCCGCCGACCACGGCGCGAATCTCCCCGCTGGCGACATCCGCCACTACCATGGCGCCCTGCAAGGTCGTCGACAGGCCGTCGCGGCCGAGTTGCTCCAGCCCCGCCGTGACCGCCGCTTGTGCCGCGGCCTGCTCCGACGGGGCCAGGGTGGTGAAAATTCTCAGCCCCTCGGTTTTGAGGTCCTCCTCCTCGAACTCCCGCGCCAGTTGACGGCGCACGAGCTGAATGAACGCCGAATACTTCTGCCCCTGACCCGGCGGCTCCGCGACCACGCCCAGCGCCCGCCCAGCAGCCGCCGTCGCCTCCTCTGCAGTCAGCAGGCCTGTCTCCGCCAACATCTCCAGCACCGCGTTACGGCGCGCCCGGGCGCGCTCGGGGTGGCGCCGCGGGTTGTAGTACGACGGGCCCTTGATGAGCCCGATCAGCAGGGCGAGTTCGGCCGGCTCCAGCCGGTCGAGCGGCTGGTCGAAATAAAAGCGGCTGCCGCGGCCGAAGCCGTGGATCGCGGTGCTTCCATGTTGGCCGAGGAAGACCTCGTTGATGTAGGCCTCGAGGATTTCCGACTTGTCGTAGTGCCACTCCAGCAACAGCGCCATGATGGCCTCGTTGGCCTTGCGCACCAATGTGCGGTCGGCATTGAGGAAGTAATTCTTGACCAGCTGCTGGGTCAGCGTGCTGCCGCCCTGCACCGCCTTGCCGGCCCGGATATTGGCCAGCAACGCGCGCCCGACGCCGCGCGGGTCGATGCCATGGTGGTGCTTGAACTTGCGGTCCTCGACGGCCTGAAGGCCGGTGAGCAGGAGCGGCGGGGCCTCATCGAGGTCGACCAGAGTGCGGTCCTCCCTGAGCAAGGGGTAAATCGAGGCGATCTCCGCGGGATCGAGCCGCGCCAGAGTGAGGGGCTCGCCGGAGCGGCCGTCACGCAGGCCGACAAGCTGTTCGCCGGCCACCTCGACAGTGAACATTTGATCGGCCTCGCGACTGTCGGGAAAGCTGAATTCGCGCTTGTGGACGGTGAAACGCGAGCCGTTGGTGGAAAACTGTCCCGGGCGGTCTGGCTGCGCGGTTTCGTTGTAGCCGGCGGCCGCCAGTTCGGTGCGCAGCATGTGCGCGGTGATCGGCAGGCCGGGATAGAGCTCGAGCGGGCGCGCGTATACGCGGCTCGGCAGGTCCCATTTGCGCCCTTCGAACTCGGTGCGAATCTCGTGGTCGAGGTAGACCGTCCAGGGGATCAGCAGCCCGATCGCGGCGCCCACAACCAGCAGCGCGAAACGGATCAGGCGCGAGAACCGCGAAGGTCCCCGCTTGGCTGCCGATGTTCCCTGGCCGCGACCGCGCTTGCGGGCGGGCGCCGGTTTTTTGGGCGTGGATTTACTTGCCATCGAATTCCCTGGCCTGGACGGGCGAACTTGGCGCGAGTGACATCAAACGGCGCATTGACCATAATGACACCGCAATTTACCAATTTTATCCAGCCGAACCACCCTCACGCTACGAGCGGAGCAGATTTCTGGCAACAAGTCCGGCCTTCTTCCGACATTTTCCAGGCATTTGAGCCCATGTCCTTCCCACCGATAAATCCGCCGGCATGACCCCGCAAGTGGCGCAGACGTCCGCCGTGGCCGAGGTTCGCGGATCGGCGCAGAGCATTGTTGCGCAGCAGACGCTGTTCGGCCCGGACCGGGCCGGCGACGGCGACCGGCTCGTCAGGCTGATCGGCGATCACCTGGGCCGGCACCCCGGCGAGGCGCTGATGCTGCTCGCGCCGGGCTTGAGCGTTCGTCCCGAAACCGTGACCATGCTGCAGGCGCTGCTGGCGGAGGCCAGGGCGGGCGACGCCTATACCGTGCTCAGCAATGCCGACCCCGATCTCAATCCCTTCGCCGACGTGGACATCGGCGCGCTGGCCGAAACCGACCTGACCGCCCTGGTGGCGCTGCTCGGACCCGGAGAGGTGCATGCGCTCCATCGACTGCCATCGCACCTCCTGCTGCTGCCGGCGGCAACGCTGGAACTGATTGCCAAGGGAGAGGGCGAGTTCGCGGGTGCGCTGGACGGTCCGCTGGAGGCGGGCGGCAGGCTGCTGGTGCCCGACCGCATCTTCGTTCACGATCCCTCGGCGCCGCTGAATTCCGCGCCGCACCTGGAGCCGCACGAGCAGCCGCGGCCGGTGCCGTGGGGCTTCCTGAACCGGCGCCTCGATGACTGGCTGAGCGATCCTGCCTGGCTGAAGGCAGCGGCTGGCACGGTGGAAAGCTTCAGCGCCCGCGCGCTGGCCGGCGATGAGGTCTGCCTTCACGTCACCCACAGCTGGGGCGGGGGCGTGGCGCGCTGGGTCGACTCCTTCATCGACGCCGACGCGTCGTGCCTGCACCTGCAGCTACGCTCGGAAGGGCCCAAATCCGGCGACGGCGCCGGGCAAAGGCTCGCCCTCTATGCCGGGACCCTGACCGGCCACCCGTTGGCGAGCTGGTGGCTGGAGCCGGTGATCGCCTCCACCGCCCCGGAACATCCCCAGTACCGTGAGATCCTGAAGTACATCGAGGCCCGCTACGGCGTTTCCCGGGTGATTGTCTCTTCGCTGGTCGGCCACAGTCTCGATGCCCTCAGGCTCGACCGCCCCACGCTCGAAGTGCTTCACGATTTCTATCCCGCCTGGCCGCTGCTGGGCATCCATCCACAGGCCTATCTCGGCGATCGCGGGGCGGACCTGGTGAAGGCCATGCGTGAGCATGATGTGCTGCCGGATTTCCGCGGCCGTAGCGCCAGGGCCTGGCGAACACTGGGACGGCGCTGGCTGCAGACGATCGAAGAGCGACAGGTTCGGCTGGTGGCGCCGAGCCGTTCGGTGGCCGGGTTGCTGCCTCGGCTCGACCGCAAGTTCTCGGGCCTCGATCCCCTGGTGATTCCGCACGGACTCGCCGACGGCTGGGTTGACGCCGACTGGGAGGCCCGGCCGCGCGCCGACGGGCGCCTCAGGCTTTTGGTGCCGGGAAGAATCCAACAGGGCAAGGGCAAGGCGCTGCTCCTGAGGGCGCTCCCCGAGCTCAGGCGCCACGCCCGTATCATCCTGCTGGGCTGCGGCAAGGAAGGCGAGGACTTCTTCGGGCTGAGGGACGTCGACGTCGTGATCAACTATCGCCGCCAGGAACTTCCCGAATTGATCGCCCGCATCGCGCCGGACGCTGCGGCGCTGCTCTCGACGGTGCCGGAGACCTTCAGCTACATGCTCTCGGAGATGCGCCAGCTCGGCGTGCCGGTCATCGCGACCCGCGTCGGCAGCTTCGCCGAGCGCATCGAGGACGGGTCCGACGGCTGGCTGATCGAACCGCAGTCCGCGGCACTGGTGGAGAAGTCCGCCTGGTTGGCTGAAAACCGCGAGCGGCTCACCGCCATGCGCCGGGCCGTGCGCGCGCGCCCTCAAAGGACGGCTGCGGACATGGTGGGGGACTACCACGCGCTGTTCAGCGACCAGGCCGAAGCCCAAGCCCCAGTGCAACCCCCAGTGCAACTTCCAGTGTTCAGCCTGGAATATCCTGGAGCTTCCCAGGCCGGCCCGCTGGCATCTCTCAGCACCCGCCAGCGGCGCGCCTTCGCTAAGCTCGAGAGGCGCCTGGCCGAGAGCCAGGCCGAGATCGAGGAACGGACCGAGTGGGCCCGGGAACGGGACCGCATCCTCAAACAGGAGCAGGAAAAAGCCGCCAAGTGGGTCGATCGAGTCGAAAAGACCCTGGAGCGGGAAATCGACGCGCACAAGTACACGCGTGAGCAACTCGAAGACGTTAGCGCGCAACACGAATCGGTACTCGCCAGCTCGTCGTGGAAGATCACCCGCCCGCTGCGCGCCGCGCGGCGCCTGGGCGGCAATTTCGTGCGTGCGCGGGCCTGGAATCCCCTGCGCTGGCCCCTGCTACTGGCGCAGTTGACCCGCACGGTGGTCACGCTGGGATGGCGCGACGCCGTGATGCGCATGCAGACGACCCAGGCCACGCAGTCCCCGGGCGGCCTGAAGGCGAGCGAATTCGAGCCGATCGGCGACCCCGATCCGCCAGCCGTCATGCCGCGCGCCGACCACCCGCTGGTTAGCATCGTGATCCCGGTTCACAACCAGTGGGTCTACACCGCGGCCTGCCTGCGCAGCATCGCCGAAACGGAGTGCAAGGCGGGCTTCGAGGTGATCGTGATCGACGACGCTTCGACGGACGAAACCGCCGAGCGGCTGGCGCGGATCAAAGGCCTTGACGCGGTGAGCAATCGCAAGAACCTGGGCTTCATAGGAAGTTGCAACCGGGGCTCGGCGCTTGCCCGGGGCGATTTCATCGTCCTCCTCAACAACGACACCCAGGTGCTGGACGGCTGGCTGGACCGCCTCCTGCGGACTTTCAGGCGGTTCCCCGACACCGGCATCGCCGGCGCCCGCCTGGTCTATCCCGACGGCAGGCTGCAGGAATGCGGCGGTGTTGTGTTCAGTGACGGCTCGGGGTGGAATTACGGGCGCGGCGACAATCCCGACCGGCCCGATTACCTTTTCGTGCGCGAGGTGGACTACTGTTCGGGTGCCTGCATCATGCTGCGGCACGAGGTCTTCAAGGAACTGGGCGGCTTCGACGAGGCCTTCGCACCGGCCTATTACGAGGACACCGACATCGCATTCCGGGTGCGCGAATTGGGCCTGAAGGTGCGGGTGCAGCCGGCCGCCACGGTCGTCCACCACGAGGGGATCAGTTCGGGCACCGACATTGATTCGGGGATCAAGCGTTACCAGGCGGTCAACCGCGTCACGTTCCTGAAGCGCTGGGAAACACAGCTTGCCGCGCATCCCCGGCCGATCGTCAACCCGGACGACCGTGGGCAGCTCCGCGCGGCCCGCGACCACCGCGTGAAGGGGCGCGTGCTGATCATCGATGCCTACACCCCGGAGCCGGACCAGGATTCCGGCAGCCTGCGCCTGCGCTACCTGATGGACTGCTTTTTCGAGCTGGGCTACGGCGTCTCCTTCATCCCGGACAACCGCTCCTATGTTCGGCGCTATACCGAGGAATTGCAGCAGTCCGGCGTCGAAGCCTGGTGCCAGCCGTGGCTGGATTCCCTGCACGCCTGGTTCAGCGAACACGGCGCTCAGTTTGATTACGTGATGGTTTGCCGCCATTACGTGGCCGCCAATTACATCGGCCTGATCCGGCGCTACTGCCCGAAAGCGAAGTTCATCTTCGACACCATCGACCTGCATTATCTGCGCGAGGAACGCCTGGCTGAACTCGAGGACAGCCTGCCGCTCAGGCGCAGCGCCGCGCAGACGCGCCGCTCGGAGCTGGCGGTCATCCGCGAGGCCGATGCAACGCTGGTGGTCAGCCCCGCCGAGGCCGCCATCCTCGAAAAAGACGCGCCCGGCGAGGCCGTCCACCTGCTTTCCAACATTCACCGCGTGGTCGGCAGCCAGAACCCCTTCGAGGCCCGCAAGGACATTTTCTTCGTCGGCGGCTTTCAGCACCCACCCAATATCGACGCCGCGCTGTGGTTCTGTTCCTCGGTGTGGCCGCTGATCCAGGAGAAGCTGCCCGAACTGAAGTTCCACTTGATCGGCAGCAAGGCGCCCGACCAGCTCAAGGCCCTGCACGGTGGCGGCGTGGTCTTCCACGGCTACGTGCCGCGCCTCGAGCCCTTCCTGGACGGCTGCCGCCTTGCCGTTGCCCCGCTGCGCTACGGCGCGGGCGTGAAAGGCAAGGTCAACCTGAGCATGAGCCGCGGCCAGCCCGTGGTCGCGACGCCGGCCGCGGTGGAAGGTCTGTTTGCACACCACGGCGAGGACGTGTTGGTGGCCAGCGAGCCGCGGGAATTCGCCGACGCCGTAGTCCGCCTCTACAACAACGAAGCGCTGTGGAACAAGCTTTCCACCAACGGCCTCGCCAACGTCGAAAAGTTCTTCTCCATCGACACCGCCTGCCGGAACTTGCAAACCGTCCTCGACTCCTTCCAGTGACCCTCAGCAGGCGGTTCCTTCCGAGATGTGGTCGGACGGCCCTGAAGGGCTCCCCTCGGTCCTTGCTGCTTTGAGCGCGCGCCCATACAGCACTTCCCTGTGCTGGATGGGCTAGCCGCGCATCCATGCGCGGCTGCGCAGTCGCAGCTGCGTCCCTCGGCATCCTCCGACACATCTCGAAAGGACCCGCCTACCTAGGGTCTCGCAACCGTGTCGGCAGACAGGCCGCGGTCACGGGTGGGTAGCTTCTTCGAGACGCGTCGGAGGGCGCCGAGCGAGTAAGGAGCGACTGGACAGCGAGGCAGGAGCCGAGCTAGCGCATGCAGGCCACGGACGGCCTGTCATGCGCGCGTCCACCAAGCGAGGACGAGCAAGGGAAGCCCCGCAGGGGCCGTCCGACCGCGGGTCGGAGAAGCTACCCAGCCGTGATCCCTCACTCCTTCAGCCGCCGCGTCTCCAGCACATTGGGAACGGAAGAGAGCTTGTTGAGCAGGTCGCTGAGCTGCTCGTAGTCCTTCACCTTGAGTTTCAGCTTGATGGCGACCTCGTCGGTGTTCTCGTCGAGGCGGCTGGAGATGTCCGTCACGTGCGCATCGGAGGCCGCCAACACGCTGGAAATATCCTTGATGAGCTCGCGCCGGTCGAAGGCGCGAACCAGCACCTGCGCCGAATAATCCGTGCTCGGCTGCCGCCCCCAGGACACCTTCAGCAGGCGCGGGCTATTCTCGCTGCGCCAGCGCAGCGCCTGGCGGCAGTCTTCGCGGTGGATGGTCACGCCGCGGCCCTGCGTCACATAACCCACCACGCCGTCGCCCGGCAGCGGGTGGCAGCACTTGGCGATGGTGGTCATCAGGTTGCCCACCCCTTCGATACGGACGTCGTCGGCCGGCCCCTTGCGTTTCTCGCGCTGGCGCACCGGCGTGCGGAACAGCAGGTCTTTGGCCTGAGGCTCGGTGCGCTCTGCTTGCAGGCGTTCGAAGGCGTGCACCACCTGCCCCACTGTCAGGTCGCCGCTGCCGACTGCCACCAACAGGTCGTCGACCGTCTTGAAGCCGAAACGCTGGGTCAGCGGCTTGAGGTCGTTCATCGCCATGCCCATGCGCTTGGCCTCGTTTTCGACGGCCTCCTTGCCGGCGGCCAGGTTCTCGTCGTGGCTCTCCTTACGAAACCATTGCCGCACCTTGGACCGCGCGCGGCCACCGTGGATGTAGCCCAGGCGGGGGTTGAGCCAGTCGCGGCTGGGCCTTGGATGCTTGCCGGTGAGGATTTCCACGCGATCGCCGGTCTTCACCGTCTGCGTCAGCGGCACGATGCGGCCGTTGACCTTGGCGCCCTGGCAGCGGTGGCCCACCTCGGTGTGCACGTGGTAGGCGAAGTCCAGTACCGTGGAACCAGCGGCGAGGTCGACCACCTGACCGCGTGGGGTAAGCACGTAGACGCGGTCCTCGGCGGTGACCGACTGGAAGCTGTCGAGCAGGCTCTGGTCATCGAGGTCGGTGTCGGAGGCTTCGAGCAACTGGCGCATCACCGCGACCTTCTTGTCGAAGGCCGGGTCCTTTGGCCCGCCCTCCTTGTAGCGCCAGTGCGCGGCGACGCCCAATTCGGCGTGTTCGTGCATCTTCCAGGTGCGGATCTGCACTTCCACCGCCCTGCCCTCCGGATCGGCGACGGCCGTGTGCAGCGACTGGTAATTGTTGCCCTTGGGCGTGGTGATGTAGTCGTCGAACTCGCCGGGGATCAGCTGCCACAGCGTGTGCACCAGCCCCAGCGCGCTGTAGCAGGAGGGCAGGTCCGGAACCAGCACGCGCACCGCTTGAACATCGAAAAGCTCGTGGAAATCGACGCCCTTGCGCTGCATCTTCTTCCAGATGCTGTAGATGTGCTTGGGCCGGCCCCGCACCTCGGCCTTGATGCCGGCCTCGGCCAACGCGGCGGACAGCTTTTCCATGAAGCGGTTGATAAAGCGTTCGCGCTCCTCGCGCCGCTCGGCGACCAGACGCGCCACCCGCTGGTACTGCTGGGTGTCGAGGTAGCGAAAGGCGAGGTCCTCGAGCTCCCACTTGAGCTGCCAGACCCCCAGGCGGTTCGCCAGCGGCGCATGGATTACGCGCGTCTCGCGCGCCAGCGCCTTCGCCTCGTCGGCCGAGGGATCGACGCGGCGCAGTTGTACCAATTGCCAGGCGAGATCGATCAGCACCACGCGCACGTCCTCGACCAGCGCCAGCAGCAACCGTCTGAGGCCCTCGGCGCTGCGCTCGGTCTCGTTGAGGCCGGGTTCGGATTCGTAGGCCTGCAGGCGGTTGAGCTGTTCGAGTTGCGATGTGACGGGTGCGGGCAGCATGGCGCGCGCCTCGCTGCAGTCACCGCCCATTTCCTCGGTGGCCCACACCATGGCGCAAGACAGGGTGTACGGGTCGGGCGCCAGTGCGGAAAGCGTTTCGAGCAGTGACAGCAGGCGCGTCTGGTCGGCGCCGCGCTTCAGCGGTTTGGCCAGCAGCGCCTCGAGCAGTTCCGCGCAGGACTTTCCGCCGTCCCCCACGGAGGCATGGTAGGCCTCCATCCACTGGCGCAGGGCCCGGATTTCGGCCTGCGCTGCGGATTGGCTCTTGCTGCGAGTCGTCATCCCTTTCCTACCTTGTCCCAGGCCTCCTCCAGGCGCTTTTCGGAAACCTTGCCGTCGGTGCCGAGCTGCTGGGCGAACACCGAGACGCGGAATTCTTCGATCAGCCAGCGAAAGGCGTCGATGTTTTCATCGTAGATCGCGCCATCCATCATGTGATCACGGTAGCGCCGCCACCACGGCGTCACGCGGTCCATCTTGTCACGGTCCTGTCTCGGGTCGGCCTCCAGCTTTTCCAGGCGATGCACAACGGCCGCGAAATACCTTGGATAGTGTTCGAGGCGCCCGGGTTCAAGTTCCTCCAGGAAGCCCTCGTAGACGAGGTCGTCGATCTGCCCGGCCATGTCCTCGCAGGCCTCCGGCAGGCGCGTTTCGAGATCGAGAATGCGGGCCTTGGCGGCGGACATCGCCTCCAACATCTCGCTCAGCAGCCCGGCGCGCGCTGTGCAGACCCGGCCGATGTCATTGCGCAGGCGTTCGAGCAGGGCCCGGAAGTCGTCCTCGCTGCGTACGCCGGAGGCATCGCGCGCCGCCCGGCGCAGGCTGGAAGCGATGAGGTCGGCGACGAGCGCCTCGGCGCTGCTGACGGTGCTCCAGGCCAGCATGGCGGGGCGGCTGATGCCGTGATTCCTTTCCAGGTACTTGAGCTTGTCCTGCAGGCCCAGCTTCAGCAGCCGAAGCACCCCTTCCTGGTGCGCCGCCCAGGCCTCCTCATAGGTATCGAACAGGCGCAAGCCGGTGGCCTCGCCCTGGTCGACCAGTGCCGGCCATGCCGTGACGCCCGCCTCGGTGGTCAGCGATTCGTGCAAGGTGCCGAAGGCCCAGTCGCGGGCGCCATCGCGGTTGAGGGCGCCGCCCTGGCGGTCCATGAACCGCCGCCGGGCTGATTCGCCGAGCCGTTCCTGCAACGCGGCGAGGTCCCGGCCGGCTGCCAGTTCCTGTCCTTTGTCGTCGATGACGCGGATGCGCATCCTGAGGTGTGGGTCCAGCGCGCTGTCGTCGAACAGGTTCGGATCGAGGGCGTCGCCGCAGATCCGGCCGAGCGCCTCGGCCAGCGCCGCATCGAAGGCGCGCCCGGCCGGGTCGCCCCTCGAATCACCAATCGCCTCGAGCGCTGCATCAGCGAACTGGGGTGCCGGGGTGAGTGCGCGTCTCAGCGGCTTGGGGAGCTGCTTGATCAGCGCAATCACCTTGTCGCGGACGAGGCCGGGCACCAGCCAGCCCAGGCGGCCCTCATCGAGCGTATTGAGCAGCTCCAGCGGCAGCGTCACGGTCACGCCGTCCGCCTCGTGCCCCGGTTCGAAGCGGTAGTCGAGCGGGAACCGCTGGCCTGAGATCTCCAGGAAATCCGGGAAACGCTCCGCCGGCGCCGGGCCTGCGTCCTCGCGCATCAGCACGTCGAAACCCAGTATCAGCGCCTCGCGATCCTTCTCCTCGATCCCGCCGAACCATTTCTCGAAGCGCTTTGCCGAGTTCACCTCCGGCGGGACGCGGGCGTCGAAGAAATCGAACTGCGCGTGTTCGTCCGCCAGCACGTCGCGGCGGCGGCGTTTGTGCTCGAGCTTCTCGACTTCCGTGCGCAACTCCTCGTTGCGCCTCATGAAGGCCGCACGCGTGTCGAGTTCGCCGCGCACCAGGGCGTGGAGGATGAATAGCTCGCGCGCCTTCTCGGGATTCTTGTCGGCGTAGGACACGCGGCGTTTTTCGACAATAACGAGGCCGTAAAGGCTGACCTGCTCCCAGGCCATGACCCGCCCGGACCGACGCGACCAGTGCGGGTCGAAATGGTGATACTTGAGCAAGTGGCGGCCCTGCTCCTCGATCCACTGTGGCTGGATGGCGGCGTTGAGCCGCGCGTAGGGGCGCGTGGTCTCGACGATCTCGGCCGACATCAGCCATTGCGGGCCGCTCTTGAACAGCCCGGAACCGGGAAAAATGTGGAACTGGCGAGAGCGGGCGCCCTGGTAGGCGTGACTCTCGGGAACTCGCGTGCCCACCTGGCTCAGCAGACCGGAAAGCAAGGCCTTGTGGATCGGCGCGTCGACGCCCTCGTCTCCCGCCGAGCGGCCGGAGAGCTTCATGCCCTCCTCGCGCGCCTGCACGCGCAACTGCTGGTAAAGGTCGAACCATTCGAGCACCCGCTGCCAGGCCAGGAACTCGCGGCGGCACAGTTTGCGGAACTGGTTTCCTGACTGCTTCGAGCGCTGCTGGCGCAGGTGACGCCAGAGTCTCAGGAGCCCGGCGAAGTCCGACTTCGGATCGGCAAAGCGGGCATGGGCCTCGTCGGCCTGCTGTTGCTTGTCCAGCGGCCGCTCGCGCGGGTCCTGGATGCTGAGCGCGGCGGCGAGCACCATCACGTTCTCAAGGCAGCCGAGCCGGTCGCCTTCGAGCACCACCCGGCCCAGACGCACGTCCATCGGCCAGCGCGCCAGCCGCCGTCCGAGCGGCGTGACGGTACGCGATTCGTCGAGCGCGCCCAGTTCAAACAGCAAGTGGTAGGCATCGTTGATCATGCGCGGCGCCGGCGGGTCAACGAAGGGGAAATCCTCCACCTCGCCGAGACCCATGCACAGCATTTGCAGGATCACCGTCGCCAGCGAGGTGCGCAGGATCTCGGGCTCGGTGAATTCCGGGCGCGACTCGAAATCTGCCTCGCTGTAGAGCCGCACGCAGGTGCCCGGCCCCAGGCGGCCACAGCGGCCCGTGCGCTGGTTGGCGCTGGCCTGCGAAACGGGCTCGATGGGCAGGCGCTGGATGCGGCTGCGGTGGGCGTAGCGGCTGATACGGGCGAAACCGGAATCGATCACAAAGCGGATGCGCGGCACCGTCAGCGAGGTCTCCGCGATGTTGGTGCAAAGGATGATGCGGCGATCCGGGCCGGGGTGGAACACCCGGTGCTGCTCGCTGGCCGACAAGCGCGCGAACAGCGGCAGGATTTCGGTAGTGCGGAAGGACTGGCGGGCAAGGAAATCGCTGGCCTCGCGGATCTCGCGCTCCCCGGACAGGAACACCAGCACGTCGCCGCGAGGATCCTGGCGGCCGAGCAAGCGCACCGCGTCCGCGATGCCCTGGTACAGGTCGCGGCTTTCGAGTTCACGTTTGTGGGGCTCCGCCGTTTCCTCCCCCTCGCCCAGCGGCCGGTAGACGATGTCGACGGGATAGCCGCGGCCGGACACCTCGATCACCGGGGCATCGTCGAAATGCCGGGAGAACTTCCCGGTGTCGATGGTCGCCGAGGTGATGATCAGCCGCAGATCGGGACGGCGCGGCAGCAGCCGTTTCAGGTAACCCAGCAGGAAATCGACATTGAGGCTGCGCTCGTGGGCCTCGTCGATGATGACGGTGTCATATTGCTTCAGATGGGGCTGGCCGGCGAGCTCCGCCAGCAGGATGCCGTCGGTCATGAAGCGGATGCGGTTGTTCGTGGAAGTGAAATCCCGAAAGCGAACCCGGTAACCCACCAGCCCGTCAAAGCGGTTGCCCCCGCGCTGTGCGGGCGGCTCTCCCAACTCTTCGGCAACGCGCTCGGCCATGGCGCGGGCCGCGATGCGCCGCGGCTGGGTGCAGGCGATCAGCCCCGCGTCCCCGCGCCCTGCCTCCAGGCACATCTTGGGAATCTGCGTGGTCTTGCCGGAGCCCGTCTCGCCGGCCACGATCAAGACCTGCTGCTCGCGGATGGCGCGCACGATCGCCGCGCGGTGCGCGGTGATGGGCAGCGCGGGATCGTAGTTCAGCCGCTTTGCTTCGATGGCGGCTTGGGTGGCGGGTTCCGGCATGGGCATCGCGCTATTCTATCGCTGTCGCCTATAATCGCCCTTTCCCTTCAATCGCTCCTTACCACCCGGCATGGAACTCAATTTCAGAAGCGACAATGAAACGCCCGCCGCGCCCGCCATCATGGAGGCGGTGGAAAAGGCCAATCGCGGCACGGCTTACGCCTATGCCGAGGACGACTGGTCG
>Ga0299906_10002985_pt1 | contig 13971 bp, 10 predicted proteins | sample RVTome_14_FD_200259 | JGI IMG/M metagenome (GOLD analysis project Ga0299906, IMG submission 200259) | Soil microbial communities from uranium-contaminated site in the Upper Colorado River Basin, Wyoming, United States - RVT145D125 (version 2) ... | reverse complement strand
CCCTGCGCCCAGTATTCTTCGACGGCCGGCTGCAGGTGTACCCTGACGCAATCTACCGCCAGTGGCAGGCGGTCCTGGACGACCCGCGTCATTTCCCGGCTCTGGCTGCCCGATGGGGCATCGAGGCCGTCGTGCTGCACCATCCGTCGCGGGGCAGACTGGAGCTGGCCGCCGCCATCGCCCGGCTTCCGGACTGGCGAGTGGCCCATCTGGACGCCGGAGGAGTGGTGCTGCTCCCGGGGCCGGACGGCAGGCTGCCCGACGGCCTGGACGTCCCGGTCATGGCCGCCGGGGCCCCGGGGCTCGCGGGGTGGCTGGACCGGGCGCTCGACTGGATTCGGCCCGACTTCGAGCAAGCCACCGCCCTCTATCAGCGGGGGCGCGCCATCCATTTCCTCCTGGGCCCGGCCGGCTACCCGATGGCCGCCGCGGACTTCGCGGCCGCCCTGCGCCTGGTGCCGGACCACACCGCGGCACGGATCGGCCTGCAGGCCACGACGACGCTTCCGGGAAGATAGCTGCCCGGGACCAAACGGGGTCGTCACTATATGTTGACCGGGTGGACCGATGGCGGTAACGGAAACCAAGATCTCACCAGAAGCGAAGGCCCTCGGCTTTCGCGCATCGCCGTGCGATTCGACGCCGGCGAAGGCCCGAGGAGGAGGGGCCACGCAATGAAGGGACTCGGACGATTCGTACCCGCGATGGGGATCACCATGGCCCTGGCCGTGGCCTCTGCTCTCGTTCCATCAGCCGCGCAGGCGTTCATTCCCGGTGACGGCAAGGGCAAACCGGACCGCGACTGCTACATCGGCCTCGACGGGTACGACCCGGAGGACCTCTCGCCGATCAGCAAGAACGGCAAGAAGCAGGGCATCGCCTGCACCGACTGCGACCCGGAATGCGACCTCGACGGCGTCCCCACGGCCAACGGGTCGTGCACGTTCAGCATCGCCGCCTGCATCAACAACACCGGCGTCACGGGCTGCGACCCGGCGACGCGCACTCCCAAGAACGCCAGCGCCAAAGCCAAGTCGAAGGCCGGCAAGATCGACTTCGGCACGAGCTTTCCGGGCGACCTCAGCTCGGCGTGCAGCGGCTTCGTCGACTTCCCGGTGCCCGTGAAGGGCAAGCAGCAGAACAAGCCCGGCAAGGGCAAGGTGACCCTGGTCGCCAAGAAGAAGACCGACAAGGACAAGTTCACCTTCGTCTGCAATCCGCGGCCGGAGGGTGAGGCGTGCCCGGCCCCGACGACCACGACCAGCACCTCGACCACCACGACCACCTCGACGAGCAGCACCACGAGCACCACCGTCCCGCCCTGTGGCGACGGCACGATCGCTCCGGATGAAGAGTGCGATCCCGGCGCGGTGCCCGACGGGTGCAGCGGCGGCGATGTGTGCGTCCCCCTCGGCGGCAGCGCCTGCACCTGCCAGCCCTGCGTAGCACCTGGCCCGTCCGATCCCGCCTCCGTGCAGTTCACGACCGGCCTGGGGACCGACTTCTGCGGCAACGTCGGTCTGACCACTCCGCCCGACCCGCCCTTCGGAGGCGAGATCCAGGACGGCACGGCCACCAAGATCTCCGATCTCGGGCTCGGCTGCCTCTACATCGGCGCCGGGCAGTCGACCGTGCCGGGCGGCGCCACGCCGGATTCCGCACCCAACATCTACGATGTCGACCTCGTCTGCCCGGACGGCAGCCTGCTGCTCGAGGGCGGCCTCGGCAACGACGATCGGGACTGCACCGTGGGCGTGGACACGAACGACCGCTTCTGCGCCAACAGCACGCCGGGCACCGATGGCTTCGGTGCCTGCACGACGGACGCCGACTGCCTGCCCCTCTGCGTGGATGGAGGCGGAGGAACGTGTGAAATGGGCGAGACCTGCACGTGCGCGAACGGCGCGCCGGGCAATTGCACCGCAAACGGTAACTGCGGCACGGGCGCCGCGGTTCTGATCTGCATCCCGAAGCCGAAGTGCTTCTTCGGACCGCCGCTCCCGATCAAGAACAGCACCCTGTCGACCTGTGTGCAGAACGTCTACCAGTTGGACGGCAGCGGCCTCGCCAACACCACGAGCGGCGACATCACCCTCAGCGTGCCGTTGTCCTCGCGCGTGTTCCTGACCGGCAACGACTTCGGCAACGGTCAACCCTGTCCAGCCTGTGTGGGCGGCACCTGCGACGGCGGCCCGAACCAGGGCGATCCGTGCACCGGCGTCGGCGTACCGGGGTCGAGCCACGACTGCCCGCCCTTCGGCTACCAGTACCTGGCCCCGCTCGACGTCACCCTCAGCCCGCTCTCGACCAGTGGCGGCACGCTGCCGGTCGACGGCTCGATTTCGGCCGGCGGTCTCTTCTGCCCTGCCCAGGCAACGACCGGCGCGTTCGGCGATCGCGACGTCCGCAAGGTCATCGCCACGGGAAGCCCCGCGGCCGGCGGCCTCTCGACGACCCCGGCGGCCACCACCATCGCCAGCGCCTTCTGCATCCCGAAGACGGGCAACATCCTGATCGACGGCTCCGCCAACCTGCCCGGTCCGGGGCAGACCAGCCTCGCCGGCGAGGCGGTCCTACTTCCGGCAGCGCCGTAACCCTCCGAGGAGAGATTGATGACCAACAAACGAACGATGAATCCCACCCGCCTGCTGGTGAGCACACTCGCCCTCGGGCTACTCGTCGCCCCCGTCGCCAACGCGTTTCTGAATGGTGACGGCAAGGGCAAGCCGGAGCGCGACTGCTACATCGGCCTCGACGGGTACTCCCAGGAAGACCTCACGGCCATCAGCAAGAATGGCAAGAAAATGGGCATCGCCTGCACCGACGGCGACGCCTGCGACACGGACGGAACGGTGAACGACGTCTGCACGTTCAACTTCGCCGTGTGCGCGAACAACTCGGGCGTCGACGGGTGTGATCCCGCGACCCGGACGCCCAAGAAGATCGTCGCCAAGGCGAAGTCGAAGGCCGGGAAGATCGACCTGGGGACGAGCTTCCCCGGCGACCTCAGCTCGGCCTGCAGCGCCTTCGTCGACTTCCCGGTCGGCGTCAAGGTGAAGAAGAACGGCAGCAAGAAGGCCCTCAAGGGTAAGGTCACGCTGATCGCGAAGAAGCCCACCGACAAAGACAAGTTCACCTTCGTGTGCAACCCGTCTACCGGCTCCACCACCACGACCACCATGCCGATCGGGGGCCCCAAGTGCGGGAAGAACCCTGCGAATCTTCCGCCGCTGACGCCCGAGGGCGACCCTCAGACCGCACCGGATCAGCTCACTTTGACCGTCGGCCAGACCGGCACCGACCTCGACAACGGCTGGACCGGCATCTCCCACAACTTCCCGGTCACCCCGAGCGGCAGCGTCACCATCTGCCTGGACGGTTGCACGGGAAGCGAAGCCGACTCGGTCTGCACGGGCACGGGGCCCGTCGGGCCGGACACCGTGAACGGCCCAGTCTTTGGAGCCCCGCTGCCGCTCCTCGCGGCGAACGTGCCGGTGTGCGTCGTCAATCGCTTCGCGCAGCCGGTGACCGGAAGCTCCGACCTCGTGACGGGTGAGACCGACCTGAGCGTCATCCTGAAATCGGACGTCTACTTCACCTCCAGTTCCGAGGTCTGCCCGCGCTGCAACAACAACAACCGGTGCAGCTCGGGTGCCAACGTCAACAAGCCGTGTACCCTCGACGCCACCCTCGAAGTCGTCCAGGCCAACGGCAACACGACATACAACCTCTCGGAGGACTGCCCGCCAGCCGGCAATCCCGACGGGATCCTCGACATCGACCTACCCCTCACCTCCGGAACGACTGCTCCGTTGGTCGGTCCGAAGCCGTGTTCGGGCTCGGGCGGCATCCCCGACGAGCCCAACGACTGCGGCGGCAGCGCGTGCGACCAGATCTGCACGGGCAACGCCTGCGTCGCCATGGTCGACGACCCCGCAAACCCCGGCAGCATGGTCTGCGTCGACGACAAGGGTGGCCTCAGTCAGCTCTGCTGCGGGAACGACACCACCAAGCCCTGCTTCCCCCTGGAGAACGGGGGAGAGCTCACACGAACAGGGCGTGCCGAGCCGCCCACGCCGCCCCTGCCGGACACGACGTACCCGAAGGCCGGCACCGGGGTTCTCGGCGCCGTGTTCTGCGAGGCATCGACCTCGGTCACCACGATCGACCGCACGACTGGGCTGCCCGGCCCGGCGGCACTCCTGCTCAACGGCACCTACTCGTGGAGCCAGGTCGAGTAGGGATCAGCTGATCATTTGACCGTCTGAAGGAACGGCGGGGTCGCGATGCGGCCCCGCCGTTCTGCGCTTGAGGGCGGCGCCTCTTTGGCGTTGCAAACCCGGAGGCATCGCGCTACCAAGCTCCGCACCTGCCTGGGCAATGGCTTCCAGGGACGGGCCAACGAGAGGGGGAGCTCCATGACGGAACGCATCACTAACCTCGTAGCCGGCCTAGCCGTTCTGGTCGTTCTGTTGGGGGCACCACGGGCGGAAGCGACGATACGCTTCGGTCCTCTCCAGATCGCCGGAAACCTGCAGGCCCAGAACATCATCCGGCACCCCGACGCGGACACCTTCCAGTTCGTACAGCAGCGCAACGTAGCCCGCGTGCAGCTCACCTACGACTGGTTGCAGGGCGGCAGGTGGATGGAAAAGTTCGACATCCCCTTCGTCCGCGACTCGAAGCTGTTCCTGCTCTGGCGCGGCGTGTACGACAGCGTCTACGACTTCACGCCGGGCTTCCAACCGAAGCGGGACATCCATGGCGACGCCTACGCCGGCCGGACCCTTCCCCAACACATCGAGTTCCTCGGGCGCAACAAGAAGGTCCTGCAGCTCGAGTCACTCAGCAGGACGGAGCGAGACACCCTCAAATTCGAGAACGTCCTGCGCGAGGCATACATCGACATGCGGCTGCGCGACGTGCCGCTGCAGATTCGCGCCGGCCGCCAGCAGATCGTGTGGGGCGAGACCGACAACTTCCGCATGCTGGACCGTGCCAACTCGCTCGACCTCACCTGGCACTTCCAGCAGGAGATCCCCGCACCGGCCCTCGGATGGGACGAGATCCGCCGTCCCTTCTGGATGGTCAAGTTCCTGTACGAGATCGGCAACGTCTGGAAGTTCTCGCAGAGCTTCATCGAATGGTACTGGAACCTCGGCGATTGGGAGCCGGCGAAGCAGGCCTTCCTGCCTCGTCCCTGGGGTCTGCCCTTCCTCGATCCCCTGACCAACCCGATCGACGGCGTCTTCCGCGAGGGGGTCTGCGGCAACTCCAACATCATCAACAACCGCGGTGAGCGCGTCTGCACCCAGTTGATAAAGGGCACCGACCTCTTCGGCCGGGGCGACTGGAGTCGCAATCCCATCGACAACGGCCAGTGGGGTGTACGCTACCACGGCATCGCGCCCTTCGGCCTCGAGTTCACCCTCAATTACTTCTACCAGCGCTTCGCGGGAGACGACGGGACCAACTACGCGCCGCTGCGCGGGCTGCCGAACACGGACGCGAATGCCGCCAGATCGTTGCGGCTGATCACCCGTGGCGTCTTCCCCGCCGAGGCGTTCAACCCGTACGTCCACTCGATCGGCGCGTCGGCGAACTACTCCGACGAGTCCTACACGCAGGCGGTGTTCCGCTTCGAGACCATCTACGACATCGGCATCCCCTTCTTCGACGTCGCGAAGGAGACCGTCATCGACCGGCCGGCTCTGCCCGGCGTGACCGAGATGGACATGTGGAAGGGCATGGTCGGATTCGACCGGCCGACGTGGATCCGGTGGCTCAACAAGAAGAGCACCGTCTTCCTGACGGGGCAGTTCTTCTGGCACTACCTCGTGGACAACCCCAACTGTAAGGCGCAGGACGTCGCGAACTTCAACAGCGCAGGGAAGCGAAAGGTCGGCAGTTGTCTCGTCGGCGGCCTCGACCTCCCCGCGAGCCCGGACCGGCTCGGGACGGTGTCGGCGATCCAGTCTGGTGGCCCGGCCTTCCGCGACAAGATTCGCGATTGGGAAGCCCTCATCACGTTCGCCGCCTTCACCTTCTACCGCGGCGGCAGCATCATCCCGACGATCGGGCTCGCCCTCGATCCCGTCAACTCCTACAGCATGGAGCCCTTCTTCGCCGTCGACTTCGTGGCGAAGGACTGGCTGGTCTTCAACCTCAGCCAGCGCTACTTCCTGACGCCGATGGGCGGCAGCCGCGACATCTTCGAGACCTGGGGCCTCGCCGGCCTCAACCGCGGGCGATCCGAGACCGTCCTGCGCGTGACCTTCCAGTACTGACGACGACGCCATGGTGGCGGCCCGCTCACCGGCCGCCACCATGCGTGGCCTGGATTGATCGCGCACGGGGGCCCCGATAGACTCGCGCACCGCCTCGATGCCCGCGAGCCCTACCCGACATCGTGTCGCGCTCGCCATTGCGCTGCTTGGCGTCGTGGTGAGCGGCTACACTCTGTACGTCGAGCATCAGCTCTCGACGACACCCGGCTGGACGAGCTTCGTCTGCAACCTGGGCGGGGTGGCGAGTTGCGACTCGGTCCTCACCAGCCGCTGGGGCACCTTGTTGGAAGTGCCGCTGCCGGTCTGGGCGATCGTCGCCTTCGCGTCCGGCGCCGTCCTGACGATTCCGGGCGCCATGCTGGGCATCGCCGGCGGGGTGGCCGATTGGCTGCTCCTCGGGCTGGTGGCCAGCAGCCTCGGCTTCGCCCTCGTCATGGCCGCGATCGCGGCCTTCGTCCTGGGCGCCGTCTGCCCGCTCTGCATCACGCTGTACGTGGTCATCGTGGCCTGGTTCGTGACCGTCGCGCCCCTCGCCGGCGGATTCGCCCGCGCTTCGAGCGCCTGGCTCCGCCAGCCGGCCGCCTCCCGCGGAGCCATCATCGGCGGCCTCGCCTTGGCCCTGATCGGCGGCACGCTCTGGGCCAGGGCTCCCGACGCCACCGGAATCGACCCGAAGTTCGCCGAGTACTACCGGAACCTTCCGACCGTGGCCGGCCCCGAGATCGCCGCGGGAGGCCACGCGAAGGGTCAAGACGACGCCTCCGTCACCATCGTGGAATTCTCGGACTTCCAGTGCCCCGCGTGCCGGCAGGCCTACCTCGACCTGAGCGACCTGGTGCGGTCCCGCCCCGACGTTCGCATCGTCTTCCGGCATTTCCCCCTGGACGCCGAGTGCAACGAGCGCGTCTCACACGGCATCCATCAGGACGCCTGCCTGGCCGCCTGTGCCGCCGAGTGCGCCGCCGACCAGGGCCGCTTCTGGGACTACCACGACCGGCTGTTCGACAATCAGTCGACGCTCGACCGGGACAACCTGTTTCGCTTCGCGCGCGAGCTGCGCCTCGACATCGCAGCGTTCCGGAGCTGTCTCGACGCCCCCGAGACGATCGAGCGCGTCCGCCGGGACGTCGCGCGAGCCGGCACGTACGACGTGAAATCGACGCCGACGTTGTTCATCAACGGGCGGCGCGTCGAGGGGGCCCTGGAGCGTCCCTACTACGACTACGCGATCACCATCGAGCGGCAGAAGCCCCCGACGTCTGGGTGAGCCGCCACGAAACGGAGGAGCACATGGAACTGAGCGAAGACCTCAAGTATCGCCTCTCGTACCTCACCCTGCGCCTGGCCATGGACGTCAAGCTGACGAAGGTCGACCCGGCGACGTGCCCCGGAGTGCTGACCTTTCTCGACGTACTCGCCGGCACCCAGCTCGCCGGCGAGGCTGGGGGCAAGCACTACGCCTCGCAACGCGACAAGCTCGAGAGCTTCATCGACGCCGAGTACGACGAGGAGATCCTCGAGATCGTTCGCAAGGCCGTCGCCGAGATGGCTTGAGCCCGCCGGTCCCATTCGCCGTGACGTTCGGGCTCACCGTTCGACGAGTCCACGGAGCGCCGCCAGATGCTCGGACAGCGTCATGAGGCGGGCGCGCAGGGCGTCGATACGAGCATGCGCCTCCTGCAGCTCGGAGTCCGATACGGATGCCAGCCCCCGCATGAGCCGGTCGTACGTCTCGAGGGCGCCGCGCACCGACCCCACCCCGCCATCGTGCAAGCGGACGTCCAGATCGCGTCGAAGGATGGCGAGCGCCTCGAGCGGTGCGATCAACCGATCGACATCCATCTCTGCGCACGCCGTAGCCGCGAGCCAACCGATCATGGCGTGAGGCCAGGACACCAGAGCCCCAGCCCGTCGCGCAAGCCGTTTCGCACGGGATCGAGCGACGTCCTGCGAAATTGACGCCCCCGCGTGCGCTGGGCTATGGCTCCCGCGCCATGCGCCGGACACTTCCCACGTTGATGCCGCTCCTGACGTTGGCCGCGCTCCTCTGGACTGGGTGCGACGGCGCCCCTTCCCTTCCGGTCGGCGACGAGGCGCGGCCGGCCGCGGGCTCGCCTTCGCCGGATGCCGAGTCCGGCCGCGCCGTCGCGACCTTCGCAGGACGATCCCTGACCGAAGCCGACCTGGTCGCCGCAATGCGCCAACTCCCCGGCCCGTCGCGCTCCTTCCTCGAGGACCCGGCACGGCGGCGCGACTTCGTGGACAATCTCGTCCTGAACGAGCTGCTGTACGAGGAGGGTCGCCGACTCGGCTACGCCGACGACCCCGACATCGATCGACAGGTGCGGGATCTCCGCAAGCGACTCGTCGTGCAGCGCCTCATGCGCGACTACCGCCAGCGGCCCGAGGTGAAGGACGAGGAGGTCCGGGCCTACTACGACGAGCACCGCGAGCTGTACTCGGGCTTACGCGTGCGGGCGAGCCACATCCTGCTGAAGGACCGGGCGACGGCGGAGGCGGTGCGGGCCGAGCTGGTCGAGCATCCGGATCGCTTCGCGACCCTCGCGCGCGAGAAGTCGACGGACGAGATGTCGGCCAAACGCGGCGGCGATCTCGGTCGCTTCGGCCCCGGCCGCATGGTCGGCGAGTTCGAACGGGTGGCGTTCAAGTTGCCGGAGGGTGGGATCAGCGACGTCGTGGAGAGCACGTACGGCTTCCACGTCATCACGGTCACCGAGCGGAGCGAGGGCTCGCAACGATCCTTCGAGGACGTCGCCCCCCAGATCAAGTCGAAGCTCGCCACCGACCGCATCCAGCAGGACGTCGAGGCCCGGCTGGCCGCCCTGCGCGAGGCGGCCGACATTCAGGTCCATGACGAAGTCGTGGGCGACGTCGAGATCCCCGAAGTCGCCACCGGCGAGCAGGGCTTTCACGGGCACTGAGCCTCAGCGACGGAGCTTGCGAACGTCGCCGATTCGCACCGTCACCCCCGTTCGATCGCACCAGTCGAGAAACGCGATCGCGAACTTGCGACTGGCGCCGATCAGGTCGCGAAAGGTGGCGGCCGTGATCTCCCCGTGCTCGCGGCAGTGCGCGCGCAAGCGCTCGGCGCCCTCCTGCACGGCCTGGGGGTGGTAGTAGAGATCCGGTGCCACGCGGACGACCCGGCCCTCCTGCTCGAGCACGCGGACGACGGCCGTCACCTCCTCACACGGCTCGTCGAGGCTGGCCGCGAGCGCCGCGAGGTCGAGGGGCGTCAGGCCCCCCTCGGCCAGGAGGGCTTCGACCCGGGCGGCCAGGCGAGCACGCTGCGCGTGCAGCTCCACCCGATGCCCGGGCGCCCGCACGAGATTCTCGTGCCGAACGAGGCGGCCGCGGGCGACGAGGCCCTCCACGCCCCAGCGAAACAAGCGTGCCGGAATGCGCCACGGGAGACACGCACGCAGCGTCTCCATGTCGATCCCCGGCACCAGTGGGTCACGCCGATGCGCATCGGCCACCGCCGCCTCGACCAGCTCCTCGAAGCGCTGGGCCTTCTCGAGGGTCGTGAACGCCAGTGGGGTCCCTTCGATCGAGATGGCGACCACGTCCGGGCTCGCCTGCAGCGCAGCCACGAGCGCCCGCTCGTCCACGGCCAGTGCCTGCGCCGCCAGCGCCGGGGCGGTCGCGAACTCGGTCTCCACACGCAGGAGCGCGTGACCCGCCCGACCGACGTCGGCGGATCGAAGCAGCTCCAACACGGCCGGAATCGCCGGGTCCGTCCGGGTGTGGCGGGCGGCAAAGGGATACACGACCTCCCCACCCCCCACCGTACGTCTAGCCGTCTCGTCCCGGAGTACGAAACGGTCCCCGCGCAACACCGGCACGGGATCGCGGACGACGATCTGCGCCCAGCCCGCCTCGCCACCGGCTAGTCCGGCGCGCCCGCCGAGCAGAACGACCCGGCCGAAGACCTCGGCGGTACCGACGTGCACGCGCACCCGCCGGTGGCTCTCGAGCCGCGGCCGCCCGGGACGCACCTCGACCCAGGCATCGAAACGATTGGTCACCCGGTCGATCGCCGGGTCACAGGCCACGGCGCCACGACCTACCTGGGTCCGCTCGAGGCCCGCCAGGTTGAGTGCCAGTCGCTGGTGCCCGGTGCCGCGTTCGACGGGGACACCGTGCGCCTCGACGGTCCGAACCCGCGCCAGGGTGCCGGCGGGCAGCAGACGTATGCTGTCCCCCTCGCGAACGCCTCCCGACACGGCCGTACCGGTGACGACCACACCGTGCCCCCTGACGACGAAGGCCCGATCGACGGGCATCCGAAACGGCCCCTCCACCGGCGACGGGTCCTCCTCGCCGAGCGCTCGCGCCATGGCCGCCCGGAGCGCCGGGAGGCCGGTCCCGGTCTGTGCGGAGACCGCCACCACCGGTGCGCCTTCGAGCGAGCTCCCCAGTGCCAGGATCTCGATCTCCTCCCGCACGGCGTCGAGGCGCGGCGCGTCCACCAGATCGGCCTTCGTGATCACGAAGATGCCCCGCCGGACCCCGAGGAGGTGCAGGATGTCGAGATGCTCCTCGGTCTGCGGCATGACCCCGTCGTCGGCCGCGACGGTGAAGAGGACGAGATCCATGCCGTGTGCTCCCGCCAGCATGTTGCGGATGAAGCGTTCGTGGCCCGGCACGTCCACGATGCCGACCGGTCTGCCGTCCGGGGTCTCGAAATGGGCGAAACCCAGATCGATCGAGATTCCGCGCTCTCGCTCCTCCTTCAACCGGTCGGTGTCCTGCCCGGTGAGGGCCCGCACGAGGGCCGTCTTGCCGTGGTCGATGTGCCCGGCCGTGCCGATGACGAGCGGCATCAGAGGCGATCCGGCAGCAAATCGGCCGGCTCGTAGACGCCACGCAGATCGAGGAGCAGTCGTCCCTCCCGCACGCGACCCAGGACCGGGGGCGAGGCGCTCCGGAGGATCGCCGCGATCACGTGCGCGGGGCGGTCGGGATGCGAGATGGCCAGCGCGCGACTCTCGATGGCCCGTGCCGGCACGGCCCCGCTTCCCACTTCGGCCTCCGACGACACGACCTCCACCAGATGGCCCGGCCCCAGCAGTGCCGCAAGTCGCGGACCCAGGTCTCGGCCGATCGCCTCGAGATCGGGCAGCGAGCGGGTGAGCCAGCGCAAGGTGGGCAAGGCCGCGGCGAGGTCGGGGGCATCGCGATGGAGCTGCAATGTCGCCGCCAACGCGGCCAGCGTGAGCTTGTCCGGTCGCAACGCCCGGCGCAGCGGGTGCGCCGCGAGTCGGCGCACGAACGCATGACGGCCGACGATCAGCCCGGCTTGCGGCCCCCCGAGCAGCTTGTCACCGCTGAACGTGACCAGGTCTGCACCCGCCGCGACACGAGCGCGCACGAGGGGCTCATGCGGCAGTCCGTATGCGGTCAGATCGACGAGCGCGCCGCTGCCGACGTCGTCGAGCACCGGCAGGCCCGCCTCGTGCGCGATGGCCACGACCTCGGGGAGATCGACAGTGGCGGTGAATCCCACGACCCGGAAATTGCTGGGATGCACCGTGAGCACGAGGGCGGTCTCCGGCCCGATGGCGTCGCGGTAGTCGCGGGCGTGCGTCCGATTGGTGGTCCCCACTTCGCGCAGCCGGGCCCCGCTCGCGGCCATCACGTCCGGCATGCGAAAGCTGCCACCGATCTCCACCAGCTCGCCGCGCGAGACGATCACCTCGCGCCCCGACGCCAGCGCACTCGCCACCAGCAGCACGGCCGCCGCGTTGTTGTTGACCACGAGCGCGTCCTCGGCGCCGGTCAGCGCACAGAGATCCGCGCGCACCGCCGTATCGCGGTCGCCGCGATCGTTCCGCTCGACGTCGAACTCGAGCGCGCTCGGATAGCGTGCCGCCTGCACGACGGCTGCGATCGCCTCCTCGGCGAGCGTCGCGCGCCCGAGGTTCGAGTGCAATCCGATGCCGGTGGCGTTGATCACCCGGCGCCGCACGCCCTCACCTGGGGCCGCCAGCCGGTCGCCGACGGAACCGATGATCTCGGCGATCGAGGGGGCCTCGGAACCCTGCGCGAGTCCCGCCCGCACGTCGTCCAGCACCTTCCGGATCACCTCGACCAGGCGCTCCCGTCGGTGGCGCACCAGAAGTGGCCGGGCGGCGGCGTCCTGGAGCACCCGCTCCACCGCCGGGACGGCGCGAAATCCGTGGGCGACCGGCTTCGACACGCCGGCATCGTGCCCCACGGCCGGGCCGCCACTCAAGCCGGAGGCTTGATCGCCCGCCGGAGCGGTGTATGCCTCACGCGATGCGTGCGCTCGTCTGCGACGTCAGCATCCCTCGGCAGGTCGTGGCGGCGCTCCTGGGCCGTCTCGACCGACGCTTCTATCTCGGCCCCTTCGCCCCCCTGGCCCTGAAGGAGATCCCCGACCCGGTGCTCCCGGCGGACGACTGGCTCGTCATCGCCACTCGCCTCTGTGGGATCTGCGGCAGCGACTACAAGCAGATCTTCCTGAACGGCAGCCTCGACAACCCCATGACGGCGCTCATCTCGTTTCCGCAGGTGCTCGGCCACGAAGTGGTGGGCACGGTTGCCCGCGTCGGGCCGGGTGTCCGGACGCGCCGGGTCGGAGAGCGCGTCGTGCTGAATCCCTGGCTCTCGTGCGGTCCCCGGGGCATCGAGCCCCCCTGCCCCGCATGCCGAGACGGCCAGTACTCCATCTGTCGCAACTTCACGCGCGGCACGCTGCCGCCGGGCATCCACACGGGCAACAGCGCCGCCGCGACCGGCGGCTTCGCGCCGCTCGTGCCCGCGCACGAGTCCATGTGCATTCCCATTCCCGACGAGGTGTCGGACGAGCACGCGGTCCTGGCCGATCCCTTCTCGGTCTCGCTGCATGGGATCCTGAAGCGGCCGCCGAAGGCGGGCGAGACCGCGCTGGTCTACGGCTGCGGCACACTCGGGCTGCTCGCCATCGTGCTGTTGCGGGCTCTGCATCCGGACACGAAGGTCCTGGCGGTGGCCCGTTACCCACATCAGCGGCGCCTCGCCGAGCGCCTGGGCGCGTCGCGCGTGCTGGCCCATGCGCCGGCCGGGGAACTCGTACGGGACGTGGCGGCCGAGACGGACGCCGAGCCGCTCCAGCCGTGGCGCGGCCTCCCCTGGCTGCACGGTGGCGGCGTCGGTGTCATCTACGACACCGTAGGCCTTCCGGAGACGGTCGAGGTCGGTATCCGCATCGTGGCGCCACGAGGCGCCATCGTCGTCACCGGAGTCGAGATGCCGGCCCGCTTCGAGTGGACTCCCCTCTATTTCAAGGAAGTCGAGCTGATCGGGTCCAACGCCTTTGGGGTCGAAGAGCTGAACGGCGAGCGCCGGCACGCCATGGAGATCTACCTCGACCTGGTGCGCACCGGACGGCTCGACGGCACCGCCATCCTGACGCACCGATTTGGTCTCGCCGAATACCGAGCGGCGCTGCTCGCCTGTGGCGATCAGGAACGTTCCGAAGCGGTCAAAGTCCTCTTCACGTACTGAAATGGGCGACCTCAGAGCGCAGGCAACCAGCATCGTGCAGCGGTTGCGCGACGCCGGCCACGAGGCCTACTTCGCCGGCGGTTGCGTCCGTGACCAGTTGCTGGGACGCGAGCCGCAGGACTACGACGTCGCCACCAGTGCCCCGCCCGAG
>Ga0299906_10002984_pt1 | contig 13971 bp, 12 predicted proteins | sample RVTome_14_FD_200259 | JGI IMG/M metagenome (GOLD analysis project Ga0299906, IMG submission 200259) | Soil microbial communities from uranium-contaminated site in the Upper Colorado River Basin, Wyoming, United States - RVT145D125 (version 2) ... | reverse complement strand
CTGAAGCGGGTCGCCCTGCGCGAGGACGCGCCGGCGCTCGCGCTTCGCGGCATCGCGATGGCGCAGCTCGGCGATCTCGTCCGGGCGAAGACTCTCCTGCGACGCGCGGCGCGTGCCTTCGGTCCGAAGGAGGCCGTGGCCCGCGCGAGGTGCGTCGTCGCCGAGGCCGAGGTCGCGCTCGTCTCCCGCGACCTGGGCTGGCCTGCGAGGGCGCTCGACGCGGCCCGGGCGACGCTCGAGGAGCACGGCGACCGGGTCAACGCCGCGTTCGCGCGGTATCTCGAGGTCCGGCGCCTCCTCCTGATCGGGCGCATCGACGAGGCCGAGCGCGCGCTCGCCCAGCTCGACCCCGCGCCCTTCTCTCCAGCATTGAAGACCGCCCACGAGCTGGTCGTCGCCGGGATCGCGATGCGGCGTCTCCGGACGGAGGCGGCGCGCGCTGCGCTCGCTCGGGCCGAGCGGGCGGCGCGCGACGCACGGATCCCGGCGCTGACGGCGGAGGTCGAGAGCGCAGTCCGCGTCCTGAGCACGCCCGCCGCGCGCCTGCTTGCGAGTGGCGGGGAGCGAGTCCTCCTGCTCGGGGAGGTCGAGGCGCTGCTGGCGTCGAACGCATTCGTCGTGGATGCCTGCCGTCATGTCGTCCGTGATGGAAGCAAGGTGGTCTCGCTCGCGAGGCGTCCGGTGCTGTTCGCGCTCGCACGCGCGCTGGGCGAGGCGTGGCCGGGAGACGTGCCCCGGGACACGCTCGTCGCCCGCGCATTCGGATGGAAGGTCGCCGACGAGTCGCATCGCGCGCGGCTGCGAGTCGAGGTCGGTCGGCTTCGCAGGGTGCTGCGGACGCTGGCCGACGTGAGCGCGACGAAGCGAGGCTTTGCGCTGGCACCGCGCCGCGCCCGCGAGGTCGTCGTGCTGGCGCGGCCGGTCGAGGAGGAGCATGCGGCGGTGCTCGCCTTCCTGGCCGACGGGGAGTCGTGGTCGAGCTCGGCGCTGGCGCTGGCCCTGGGAGCGAGCCAGCGCACCGTGCAGCGGGCGCTCGATTCGCTTGCGGCAGCAGGCAAGGTGCAGTGGTTCGGTCGTGGGCGGGCTCGTCGCTGGATGACCCCGCCCGTGCCGGGATTCACGACGATCTTGTTACTCCCCGCTCCTCTGCCGGGTGGCTAGGATGGACGCATGAGCCGATCGAGAGCCGAGATCGTCCGCGAGTATGGACCCTTTCCGGGCGTCGACCAGGTGCATGGAGTCACGTACGACGGCCAGAATGTCTGGTTCGCCGCTGGAGACAAGCTGACCGCTTTCGATCCTGCGAGCGGGAAGACGCTACGCTCGATCGATGTCGCCGGGCACGCGGGCACGGCCTTCGACGGCCGGCACCTGTTCCAGCTCGCCGAGGATCGCATCCAGAAGATCGATCCGAAGACCGGCCGGGTGCTCGCCACGATCCCGGCGCCCGGCGGCGGCGGTGACTCGGGGCTCACGTGGGCCGAGGGGACACTCTGGGTAGGGCAGTACCGGGACCGGAAGATCCATCAGGTCGACCCCGAAACAGGGGCGATTCTCCGCACGATCGAGTCCAACCGGTTCGTCACCGGGGTCACCTGGGTCGACGGAGAGCTCTGGCACGGCACCTGGGAAGGGGACGAGAGCGATCTGAGGCGGATCGATCCTCGAACGGGGGAGGTCCTGGAAAGGCTCGAGATGCCGCCGGGAGTGGGCGTGTCGGGCCTGGAGTCCGACGGCGGCGATCGGTTCTTCTGCGGAGGCGGAGGGAGCGGGAGGGTGAGGGCCGTCCGCCGGCCCCGGCGACGCTCCTGAACGGGCAGAGCGGCTACGGCCAGAGCTGGCGCGTGGCGAGCCGGGCGCCCTCGGCCAGGGCGGCGAGCTTCAGCCAGACCGCCGTCGGGTGGACGTCGTTGAACCGGATGCCCGAGGCGGCGAAGCCGCAGTCGGCGCCGGCGATGACGTTCTCCCGGCCGACGATCCGGGCGAAGCGGACGATGCGCTCGGCGATCAGCTCGGGGTGCTCCACCAGGTTGGTGGTGTGGCTGATGACCCCCGGGATCAGGACCATCCCGGCCGGCGGCTTGTGCTGCTCGAAGACGTGGTACTCGTGCTCGTGCCGCGGGTTGGCCGCCTCGAACGAGAAGGCGCCGGCCTTGATCTTGAAAAGGACGTCGACGATCTCCTTCAGCTCCATGTCGTGCACGCGGGGGCCGACGTCGATGCTGTAGCAGGTGTGGAAGCGCACGCGCTCGGGCGGGATGCCCCGCAGCGCGTGGTTGATCGCCTCCACGCGCCGGCCCGCCCACGCGCGGCAGTCCTTCACGCTGACGCCGGGGTTCATCATGTAGTACGTCACGAGCCGCGGGTCGTCCACCTGGAGCACGAAGCCGGCCTCGACGATCGCCCGGTATTCCTCGTGGAGCGCGTCGGCCAGCGCCTGCTCGTACTCCTCCTCGGTCCGGTAGTGGCGGTTCGGCAGCGTGGCGAAGATGTAGGACGGCGCGATGGCCGGCAGGAACACCTCCTCGTGCGGGCGGCCCTGCAGCGCGGCCTCGAGCGTGGCGATGTCCGCCTGCACCGCCGCCTGGCCCCGGTAGGTGACGGGCCCCGTGCAGACGTCGACGCCGTACCGGCGGGTGTTGCCGCGTCCGCCGAGCCCCTCGGCGATGCGATCGGCCCACGCGTAGAAGTCGGGGAAGTCCTGGTACTCGCGGCTCGCCGCGCGCGTGCTGCCGTCCTGCCCGGGCGGCGCCGGCTGGCGCTCGAAGCCCGTGAAGCGCTCGACGACGTAGCCGAAGAAGCTCGCCTTGCCCTGCTCGCCGTCGGTGACGACGTCGACCCCGGCGTCCGTCTGCCGGCGCACGACGTCGGCCACCGCCTCCCGCACCAGGCGGGCGTAGGCCTCGCGGTCGTACGGCTGCCCGCGATCCTTCGCCGTCAGGATCGAGACGAGGGCGTCGGGGCGCGACAGGCTGCCCACATGCGTGGTGAGGATCCGGTCCGTGCTGCGCTTCATCGGGGCAATGCTCCCCCTGCCCGGAGCCGGAGTCAACCGGCCTGACGAAGAGCTCTGCCTGTCGCCGTTGTCCCCCCTTACTGCATCGCGCGCGCTTGTTCGCCGGGGCCCTCACTCGAACGCGCGGCCATAGCGCTCGAGATGGGCGACCTCGTGCAGCGGCTTCCGCTGCTTCTTGCCTCGCCCTACCGGGCGCGCCGGGTAGCCGAACGGCAGGATCGCCAGCACGTCGAGGCCGGCCGGGATGTCGAGCAGGGCCTTGACCTTGTCGAGGCCGCCGAAGCCGACCCAGTTCGAGCCCACGCCCTCGGCCCAGGCCGTCAACAGCATCGACTGGATGGCGCGGCTCGCGTCCGAGACGGCGAAGCGGCTCTTCTCGGTCGCCACGACGATGGCCAGCGGTGCCTGCGCGACGTACGGGCCGCTGGAGGCCACGGCGCCGAGCCGTCGCAAGGTCTCGGCGTCGCGAATCACGATGAAGTGCCACGGCTGCCCGTTCATCCCGCTGCCCGTGAGGCGGCCGGCCTCGACGATCCGTCGGACGAGCGGTTCCGGCACCGGCGTGCTCTGATAGCGTCGCACGGCGAGGAGCGTGCGGACGGCGTCGAAGACGTCCTTCGGCCCCTGAGACTCGCGTGTCGGGTTCGTCATCGCCCCTCCCGGCGCCTCGCTCTTTCCATCGTTCGCGGGCTTCGAACGCCGGCAATCAGAAGTTGACGGCCGGCAGCGTCATGATCTCCATCGTCCCGCGCGATCCCAGCTCCATCGAGATCTTTGCGATGGTCTTGTTGTCGGGCGCTTCGACCACGTTCACGTAGTCGTACGGCCCGAGAACCGCATACTGGCCGACGATCTTGCCCCCCATCCCTTCGATCTCCCGGTTGACCTCCTTGGTGCGGTTCGGGTTCTGCTTCAGCGTCTTCCGCCCCTCGTCCGTGAGCTTGGTGAGCATGATGTAGGTTTCCATGGCTCGTCTCCTTTCATCTCTGGATCCGCCACAGGTACACCGGACGCGTCCTCCCGCTCGCCGGCGTGACGCGCTCGACGCGCTCGGGTGCCCAGTCTCCCATGTCGTGCCAGTGCGAGACCACTCGCGCGCCGGGGCGCAACTGGCTCAGGAGCTTCGGCCGCAGGAGGAGATTGGCCTGCCTGGTGAGGAACAACGTCACGACGGTGGCGGCCGAGATGTCCACGGTGGAGGCATCGCCGTTGACGAACGTCACGAGGTGATCGACCTGGTTGCGCCTCGCCTCCCGGCGGGAGAACCACACGAGCTGGGGGTCGATCTCCACGCCCACGCCCCGCGCACCATGGCGCCTGGCCGCCAGGATGACGATCCGGCCGTCCCCGGAGCCGAGGTCGAAGACGACGTCGTCCCTGGTGACGTCGGCCAGCTGCAGCATCCGCTCGACGACTTCGATCGGGCTGGGCTCGAACCTGCCAAGACTCGGCGGAGGATCCCGGGGGCCCGCACGCGCGGGCGCGCCACACCAGAGCACCAGCGCCGTCACGAGCCCGACGACAAGCCTTGACCAGGACACCATGACCAACTACCAGAGCTGCGGGCGGCCCCGCGCACGCCCTTCGCAGCTACCCTTGCACTGCACTGTACACGAGACGCGGCATGTACCACTCGCTCGGACGACGTCGGGATCCCGTGACGCTCGCGCACGACCATGGCGCACTCGTCGACTGGAGACTGGCAACGCCGAGGAGGCAGACCCCATGCCCCGCCGAGGACATGAAACTCGGCTTCCACCACGTCTTCAAGCACTACTACATGCCGTCGCTGCACGAGCCGGCCGTCGTGGTCGAGCTCCTGATCAACGGGAAGGTGTGGGAGAAGCTCGCGCCCGAGTTCCAGGAGATCATCAAGGCGGCGACGCTGGAGGCGACCATCGCCTCCGCGGTGGCGCTCAACAAGGCCAACGCCGGCGCCCTGAAGGAGCTGCGCGAAAAGCACAACGTCCAGATCGGACGGACGCCCAACGACATTCTGATCGGCATGCTCAAGGTCTGGGACAAGCTCGCCGCGCGGGAGGCCGACCGGAACCCGTTCTTCAAGAAGGTGTACGAGTCGCAGCGCCGCTGGGCCGCCGACGTGGTGACGTCACGCCGCACCGTGCATCCGGCCTACGAGGTGGCCGCGGACTACTACTGGCCGCAGAAGTAGGCGGGGGAGAACCCGTCTCTTCACGCCGTGAATGATATCCATTCACGGCATGAATTGGCAAGGGCCGCTCGGTCGGCGGCGGGCCGTGGCCGGCCAGCGCCGGTGCCCTCCCCCGCGTCAGAAGTTCACGGCCGGGAGCGTCATGATCTCCATCGTCCTTCGATCTCCCGGTTGACCTCCTTGGTGCGGTTGGGGTTCTGCTTCAGCGTCTTCCGGCCACCATGGCCACCCCGCTGCGCGTGAGCGGCCTTGCGCCCCTTGTCGGCCGCCCCTGCATGGACTGCACACGAGGCGTGCAGGCACCGCCGCTCGACGGGCGTGGCACACTCTTCGACTGAACGAGGCGGCACCCCGAGGAGGACTCCATGCCCGTACCCCTGTCGGCCGAGGCCAAGGCGCTCATCGACCGCCCGAATTTCGCGCACCTCGCCACCCTGATGGCGGACGGCTCGCCGCAGAGCGTGCCCGTCTGGGTCGGACGGGAGGGGGATCGGCTGATCGTGTGCACGGGCGAGGGGTCGCTGAAGGGGCGCAACACGCGCCGCGATCCCCGGGTGGCGGTGTCGATCGTCGACTTCGACAATCCGTACGAGGAGGTGCAGCTCCGCGGCCGCGTGGTGGAGCGCCGGCCCGACCCCGACCTCGCGATCATGGATCCGGTATCGCACAAGTACACCGGCAAGCCGTTCCCGATGCGAGGCTCCGAGGGCCGCGTGGCGCTGGTGATCGAGGTCGACCGCGCGCGCTACATGAAGCTGCCCTTCGCGCATACGCCGCCGCGGCGGTAGCGACGCCGGCTGGTCGAGGGGTTCTCCGAGGGGGTGACGTCGCTGGATCGACGTCGGTTCCTGCTGATCTCGGTGGAGAGCCTCCTCGCCCTCCCGCTCGTCGCCCACGCGCAGCAGGCGGGGAAGCTGTGGCGGATCGGGTATCTGGGCGAGGGATCGGCAGCCCGTGCCGGGCCGTACCTGGAAGCGTTCAGGCAAGGGCTCCACGATCTCGGCTGGGTCGAGGGCCAGAACATCGCCATCGAGTACCGATGGGCGGAGGGGAGGCTGGCGAGCCTCATCGACCTGGCAGCCGAGCTGGTCCGGCTCGACGTGGACGTGATCGTGAGTGCGGGAAAGCCAGGGCCCATGGCTGCCCGATACGTGACGCGGACCACACCGATCGTCATGGTGGCCACCGACGATCCGGTGGCCAGTGGGCTTGCGGCGAGCCTGACCCGGCCGGGCGGGAACGTGACCGGCCTCAGTCTCATGGTCCCGGAGCTGATCGGCACGCAGCTGCAGCTCCTCGAGCAGATGGTGCCGGGGCTGGTGCGCGTCGGCGTCCTCTGGAACTCACACAGCCTCTATCCCAGACTCGTGATGAGAGAAGCGCAGAGGGCGGCCCTCCGCCTGGGGGTGCAGCTCGAAAGTCTCGAGGTGCGGGGACCGGAGGACTTCGAGCGGGCCTTCGAGGCCGCCATGCTGAAGCAGGTCGGCGCGCTCGTCACCGTGGAAGATCCTCTCATCGTGAGGCATCGAGCGCGGATCATTGACTTCGCGGCGCAGAGCCGGCTCCCGGCCATCTACGGGGTCAGGGAGTTCGTGGACGCCGGGGGCCTCATGATGTACGGCGCCGGCCACCGAGACCTGTTCCGGCGCGCGGCCTCCTACGTCGACCGGATTCTCAAAGGTGTCCGGCCAGCCGACCTCCCGATCGAGCAGCCCGCGAAGTTCGAGCTCGTGGTCAACCTCAGGACGGCCCGGGCGCTCCGCTTGACGATCCCGCCGTCAATCCTGGCGCGGGCGGATCAGGTGATCGATCAATGAACGAGATGCGGTGAGCGCTTCGGCGCCGGCGCGGCGCGGCGATTCTCGCGGCGGGCTACCGCGACGTGGCTCCGGCGCGGCGCCCTGCGGCACCGGGTGCGCTCCGGCGCGTCCTCCGGCGCGCCCTGGAACGGGGCACGTATCGAACTCGCGGCATCGACGCTCGAGGGCGCGCGCCACACCCTGCTGGCGTGTCGCCCTATACTGGCCCCGGAGGTAACGCCCGGTGACGGACTTCTTCGCCTGACCAGGGTCGATCTCGCCGTTTGGCCGGAGGAGGATTCGGCGTTCAGCCCCCGAGCGCCTTCACGACGCCTCGCCACAGCGCGACGGCCTCCGCGCTGGAGTCGTCCAGCTTGCGCACGGCGGTGTGAACCATGACGAGGCGGCTCGACTCGTAGCGCAGGGCCGGCTCGGCGGACGCGCGGGTGAGCGTCACCGGCGGCGCTTCCCCGACCGGCGCGCCGGCGCCCGCGCGCGCAGCCAGCGGATCGCGTCCGGCGTCGCCCGCCACGCCTCGCCCAGGTCGCTGTCGCAGATCACGGCCTCCTCGCGGCTGCCGAGGACATAGGAGGTGGGCTCGAGGCCCGGCCAGTCGCCCTCGTCGGTGAGGTACTGCGGCACGTGGCGGTTGGTCCGCAGCGCCGTGCGAAGGCAGTCGCGCGCGGCGCGGCTGTCGCCCTCGCGCCTGAAGACGGCCAGGGCGCGGCCGTAGCGCCAGAGGGCCGTCGGCTCGTCGCCGAATTGCTCCAGCAGCGCGGCGGTCTCGGCGTCGCGCCCCGCCAGCAGGAGGGCGGCCAGCAACGCGTAGCGCACGCCCTGGTGGTCGCCGGCGTCGAGCCGGATGAGCTCGCGGTAGTGCTCGATCGCCTCGTCCGGCCGGCCGAGCTCCTCCAGGTTGTGCGCCAGGCCGAGCCGCGCGCGCATGTACGGCCGGGTGCCGACGATCCCCCAGAAGTGACCGGCTTCCTGCGCGAAGACGTCGGGGCCCAGCGCCCGCTCGCCGGCGGCCACGCCCTGCTCGTAGAGCGCGCCGGCGCCTTCAGCGGCGTAGCTTTCCTCGGCCAGCACCACGTAGGCGTCGGCGCAGTCGGCGGACAGCTCGAGCGCCTTGCGGGCGAGCTGGATGCGGCGGCGCCCGCGCGCCTCGAACGCGCGGTAGACCAGGTCCTGGGCCTGCTCGAGCGGGGTCGTCGCCGTGGACGGCACGTCGTCGATCGTCCCGGAGAACCGTTCGCGAAGCGCCGCGTTGGCCTCCTCCAGGGACTCGAACAGCGCGCCCTGGGTGAAGCGCTGGACCTCGGCCGTCAGGCGCTCCATCGCCCGCCGGTCCGGTGGACCGGGCCGTCGCGGGGGCGGCGCGTCGAGCGGCGCCAGCAATTCAGGGACGGCCAGCGTGACGGTCCGCGAGCCGTCGTGGCCGGCCACCTCGTGGCTCCAGCGGCCGCGGTCGATCTCCGCCTCGGTGCTCCGGGCGAGCGCCAGGAGGATGGCCGTCAGATCGCCCAGCTCCTGCGCCCGCGGGCGCCGGAGCTCGCCGCCCGGGCCATACCACATGGCGACGGGGTACGCCGGCGGGCCGGCGACGGGCAGGCGATGATCGTCCCAGAGATCGACGTCGCCGAACGGCATCTCGTCGACGGGGCCGTAGAGCACGGTCCACTTGCCCCGCTTGCCCAGGAACGCCTGGGGGTCGGGGTCCTCGTGCAACGCGTCGAAGTCTTTCGGGCTCGTGAAGAAGCCGAGCCCGAACGTCTGGCCGGCGGCGCCGAGCACCGTGAAATACCGGAGGCCGGAGCCGACGGCAGGCGCCTCGACGTGAACGAGATCCTCGTCGCTCAGGTGCTGCCACGGCGCAGCCTGGTGGAACTCGCGGGCGGCGTCGGCGAAGGCTCGCATCCGCTCCACCGTCACGCCGGGCGCGTCGAGCGCGTCCGGAATCGGCGGGGCATCGCCCGCCATCGTCCGTTCCATCTCCAGCACCAGGCGATGCACGTCCGGCAGGTCCGCGCGGACGCTCACCGTGAGCTCGGGATCCGCCAGCGCCTCGGCGAGCTGGGCACCCAGCGTGCCATCGGCCACCTCGAGGCGGGCGGGCCGGCAGCGCACGAACTTCAGGCCGAGGTCGGCCAGCACCTGGAGCGCGAAGCTCGGGTCCGACTCGCCTCCGGTCTCCGCGAGCTGGACGTTCATCATCCCGGTCTCGAGGCTGACCCACACCGCCGCCCACGGCCGGCGCACGCTGCCGTCCGGCTCGTCGACCCAGGTGCGCGCCCGGACCAGGCCGCCCTGCCAGACGTCGTTCGACCGGCGCGGCAGCCGCTTGAAGCGCTCGATGATCACGGACCTGACTGGTGGCATGGCCGGATCATATCCATCTTCATGAGCTGGAAGAGCGATCATCCACGCCCCCGTATCGCATTCGCGGCATTGACGGTCGGGGACGGGCGCCACACCCTGCCGGCGTGTCGCCCTATACTGACCCTGGAGGTTCACGATGCCCGTCGAGGTCGAGCTTCCGCGCCGGCTGTTCACCGTGGAGGAGTTCTGGCTCTTCCTCGCGACGGCCGGCGCCGTCGAGGTCTACCGCGGGCCGGGCGCCGATGGCTACGCCCTCGCGACGCTGTGCGGCCCCGGCCAGATCGTGTCGCCCCTGGCTTTCCCCGACGTCGCCTTCGCCGTGACGGACTTCTTCGCCTGACGCGAGTGTTCGAGTCTCTGACGTTGTCTGCCTTCTGGGTCCCATGCCCGCGATGTAACGTCGTCGCCCTCGTCGTCGCTACAATCGATGGGACGTGATGCAAGCGACGGACGGCCGCCTGGTCCTCTCGCCCTCCGACCTCAACGACCACGTCGAGTGCCCGCACCTCACCACGCTGGCGCTCGAGGTCACCCGCGGCGCCCGCAAGCGGCCGTACGTCCCCGACGACCACGGCGACCTCCTCCGCCGCAAGGGCGAGGAGCACGAGGCCGCGTACCTGGCCGAGCTGCGCGGGCAGGGGCGGCAGGTCGTCGACGTCATCGGCGCCGACCGGTGGGACTTCGAGGGCTCGGCGCGCGCGACGATCGAGGCGATGCGGACGGGCGCCGAGGTCGTCTACCAGGCGACGTTCGTGCTGGGCGACTGGCGGGGCCGCGCGGACTTCCTCGAGCGCGTCGAGCAGCCGACCGCGCTGGGCGGCTGGGGGTACGAAGCGCTCGACGCCAAGCTGGCCCGGGCCGAGAAACCCACGTATGTCCTGCAGCTCTGCTTCTACACCGAGGCCATCGCGGCCATCCAGCGAGAGCCGGTGGGCGCGATGCACGTCCTGCTCGGCATCGGCCAGCGGCGCACGCTGCGCCCGGCCGACTTCGACGCCTACTACCGGCGCGTCCGCGCCGGGTTCCTCACCGCCATCGGACGGGCGGCGCCGACCGAGCCGTACCGCGTCGAGCACTGCGGGCTCTGCGAGTTCCGCCAGGTGTGCGAGGAGCGCTGGGTGCGGGAGGACCACCTGCTGCTGGTGGCCGGCATCCGCCGCGAGCACGTCACCCGGCTGCGGTCGGCGGGCCTCGGGACGCTGGCGAAGCTGGCCCGGGCGCCGGCCGTGAAGCTCGATCACGTCGCGCCGCACACCTTCGAGACGCTGCGCGACCAGGCGGGACTGCAGCTCCACCGGCGGACCACCGGCGACCTCACGTGGCGCACGCTGCCGGTCGAGCCGGCGCGCGGCTTCGAGCGGCTGCCGCGGCCCTCGCACGGCGACGTCGTCTTCGACATCGAGGGCGACCCGTTCTGGGAGCCGGCGCGCGGCCTGCACTTCCTCTTCGGGCTGCTGGCGAGCGACGACGGGGCCTGGCGGTATCGCGCGATCTGGGCACACGACCGGGCGGGGGAGCGGCAGGCGTTCGAGGCGCTGCTGGACTTCTTCCGCGACCGGCTCGCCCGCCATCCCGCCATGCACGTCTACCACTACGGCGCCTACGAGCCGACGGCGCTCAAGCAGCTCATGGGCGTGTACGCCACGCGCGAGGACGCGGTGGACGCCCTGCTGCGGCGCGAGGTCTTCGTCGACCTGCACGGGGTCGTGCGCCAGGGCCTGCGGGCGGGGGTGTCGAGCTACTCGCTCAAGGACGTGGAGGCGCTGCCCGCCTTCCGCCGCCAGGCGGACGTCGCCACCGGCACCCGCGCCGTGCTGGCCTACGAGCAGTGGATGGCCACGCGCGCCGCCGCGCGGCTCGACGAGATCGCGGCCTACAACGAGGAGGACTGCCGGGCGACGCTGGCGCTCCGCGGCTGGCTCGTCGATCACCGGCCGGACGACGCGGGCTGGGCCACGCCTCCCGACGCGCGGCCGGTGGACGACGACCGGCAGAAGAACGACGCCCGGCGCGAGGCCCTGCGGCAGGCGCTCCTCGCGGGCGCGAGCGCCGGATCGCCGCGGTGGCTGGCGGCCGAGCTGCTCGAGTACCACCGGCGCGAGGCGCGGCCGGCCTGGTGGTGGTTCTTCCAGCGCTGCCAGATGTCGGCCGACGAGCTGTTCGAGGACGGCGAGGCGATCGGCCGGCTGCAGCCGGTCGGCTCGCCGCGGGCGGTGAAGCGGTCGGTGGAGCACCGGTTCCGCTTCGAGGCCCAGCAGCACAAGCTGGCGGAGGGCGATGCGCCGTTCGATCCCGCCACGGGCAAGGGCGCCGGCGTGATCGAGGAGCTCGACGAGACGGCGGGCGTGCTGGTCCTGCGCCGCGGGCCGAGCCTGGAGGCGGAGCCCCTTCCCGAGTCGCTGATTCCGCCGGGGCCGATCCAGACTCCCGAGCAGCGCGGCGCCCTCGCGCGCCTGGGCGCTTCGGTGCTGGCGGGCGACGGCCGCTATCGCGCGCTGCGAGACATCCTCGCGCGGGCGCAGCCCCGGCTGACCGGCGAGCTCGGCGGGATGATCCAGACGATGGACCTGGCCGAGCAGCGTCGCCGCGCGGCGGCGCTCGACGACAGCTACCTCTTCGTCCAGGGGCCGCCCGGCACCGGCAAGACGTGGACCGGCGCCCGCATCGTGGTCGACCTCATCCGCCGCGGCCGGCGCGTGGGCGTGGCGGCGACGAGCCACAAGGCGATCCACAATCTGCTCGACGAGATCGAGCGGGCGGCCCGGAAGGAAGGCGTCCGCTTCCGCGGCCTCAAGAAGAGCGCCGGGAGCGCGGAGACCGAGTACGACGGCGAGTCGATCTCCAGCATCGCGGATACCCGCAAGTTCGTGACGGCGTCCGCGAGCGCCCAGCTGCTGGCCGGGACGGCGTGGCTGTTCGCCCGCGAGGACCTCGACGGCGCGGTCGACACGCTGGTCATCGACGAGGCGGGGCAGGTGGCCCTCGCCGATGCGCTGGCCATGGGCACCGCCGCCCGCAACGTGATCCTGCTCGGCGACCCGCTGCAGCTCGCCCAGGTCTCGCAGGGCACGCACCCCGAGGGCACGGGCGCTTCCGTGCTGGAGCACCTGCTCGGCGACCACGCGACGGTGCCGCCGGACATGGGGATCTTCCTGGACCGCACGCGCCGGATGCACCCGGACGTCTGCCGCTTCGTCTCGGAGATCGTCTACGAGGGCCGGCTGGACGGGCTGCCCGAGGTCGCCTGCCAGGCCACGGCCTTCGGGACGGGCCTGCGCTACCTGCCGGTGGACCACGCCGGCAACGTGGCGGCGGCGCCCGAGGAGGCCGAGCGCATCGCGCGCGAGATCCGTGCCATGCGCGGCGGGTCGTGGACCGGCCGCGACGGCGTGACGCGGCCGCTGGGCGACGCCGACTTCATGGTGGTCGCGCCCTACAACGCCCAGGTGCGCCAGCTCCGCCGCGCGCTCGAGGCCGCCGGGCTCGGCGGCGTCCCCGTGGGCACCGTCGACAAGTTCCAGGGCCGCGAGGCCCCGGTGGTCTTCTACTCGATGGCGACCTCCAGCGCCGAGGACGTCCCGCGCAGCCTCGAGTTCCTCTTCTCGCGCAACCGCCTCAACGTCGCCGTCTCCCGCGCGATGTGCCTGGCCTGCATCGTCGCCAGCCCCCGGCTGCTCGAGTCGCGCGCGCGGACGATCGAGCAGATGCGGCTGATCAACGCGCTCTGCCGCTTCGTGGAGATGGCGGAGGAACCACTCGGCAGTGAGTGACGTCGGCAGCCGCGCCTCGAAGGCATGCTCATCGAGCGTCCAGCGCCGAGAGCGTCCCCCGCAGCTTGCAGACCGGCGGTCAAGATCCTGAGCCCCTGGAGCGTAGCGCCAGCGGATGCAGGACGTCGATCGCGTAGCCTACGTCCAGGCGCTCGCCCAGCCATCCCGGCATCGCCGTCCGCGGATGCAGGGAGAGCCCCTGCGCGGCGTGCCGCGCGCGGATGACCTCGACGGCATCGCCGGACACCTGGGCAGAAGGCGGGACGTCGGGCAGGAGCCGCCCGTCCGGTCGCCGGAACCGCAGCTCCCCGTCCGGCTGTCGATCGACCTGGAACCCCTCCTCGTGGACCGCGCGGTGGTGTCGGGTGCAGAGAAGGGCGAGGTTCGGCAGCGTGGTGGGCCCTCCTTGCGCCCAGTGCCGGATGTGATGGCCCTGGCCGAAGCGGACGCCGCAGCCCGGGAAGCGGCAGCCGCGGTCCCGGTGGTGCAGCGCCCGCCGGAGCGCCGGCGGAATCGTCCGCGTCCGGGCCCCGACCTCCAGCAGGCGCCCCTCGGCGTCGTGGCGCATCACCACCCGACTGGCGTCGCAGGCGCCGTCCTCGAGGACCGACTGGCCGGACGCCTCCGGATCCGCCAGCGCCGCGGCGTCGACGTGGACGACCACCTGGTAGCGTTCGCCCGGGGCGCCGGGGTCGAGGCCGTGGTGCAGGGCGGTCTCCGCGACGAGGGCCAGCGCGTCCGCCTGCTGCTGCTCCATCGTGGGTGGGTCGGCCTCCGGCGCCGTCTCGCGCCGCTGGTGATAGAGCGTCTCGCGGGCGGCGGCGAGCGCCTGCA
>Ga0299906_10002983_pt1 | contig 13975 bp, 15 predicted proteins | sample RVTome_14_FD_200259 | JGI IMG/M metagenome (GOLD analysis project Ga0299906, IMG submission 200259) | Soil microbial communities from uranium-contaminated site in the Upper Colorado River Basin, Wyoming, United States - RVT145D125 (version 2) ... | reverse complement strand
AGGTCTCCTCCTGCACCGTCCCGGTCTGCGCCGGCATCTCGACGATCGCCGGCGCGACGTACCAGCCGTCGGGATAGACCTTGTCCAGCACGCGCGCGCCGCCGGTGACGCGACCGCCCTCGCCCGCCGCGCGGCCGAGCGCCGCCTGCATCCGCTCATAGGCGGCGCGGCCGATCAGCGGGCCGACCAGCACGCCCTTCTCCAGCGGGTTGCCGATCTTCACCGAGGCGTAGGCTTGCTTCAGCCGCGGCAGCAGCGATTCATAGATGTCCTCGTGCACGATCAGCCGGCGGAGCGAAGTGCAACGCTGGCCCGCGGTGCCGACCGCGCTGAACAGGATCGCGCGCACGGCGAGGTCGAGGTCGGCCGACGGCGCCACGATCATCGCGTTGTTGCCGCCCAGCTCGAGCAGCGAGCGGCCGAGCCGGCGGGCGACCGCGGGCGCCACCTCGCGGCCCATGCGGCAGCTTCCGGTCGCGCTGATCAGCGGCAGGCGGCGGTCGGCGACCAGCCGCTCGCCGATCTCGTAGTCGCCGACGACGATCTCCAGCAGCCCGTCCGGTGCGCCGCCGAAGCGCCGCGCCGCGCGGTCGAGGATGGTCTTGCAGGCATAGGCCGAGAGCGGCGTCTCCTCCGACGGCTTCCACACCGCCGTGTCGCCGCACACTGCCGCGATCGCGAAGTTCCAGGCCCAGACCGCGACCGGGAAGTTGAAGGCGGTGATCACGCCGACGGGCCCGAGCGGGTGCCAGGTCTCCATCATGCGGTGGCCGGGCCGCTCGGACGCCATGGTGAGGCCGTAGAGCTGGCGCGACAGGCCGACCGCGAAGTCGCAGATGTCGATCATCTCCTGCACCTCGCCGAGGCCTTCCTGCAGGATCTTGCCGCATTCGAGCGAGACCAGCGATCCCAGCGGCTCCTTAGCGGCGCGCAGCTCTTCGCCGAGCAGGCGGATCAGCTCGCCCCGGCGCGGCGCGGGCACCCGCCGCCAGGCGTGGAACGCCTTCTCCGCGCGGGCGATCTTCGGTTCCAGCGTCTTCGGCGTGTCGACCGCGACGCGCGCGATCTCGCGCCCGTCGATCGGCAAGCGCACCGGCAGACGGCCGGATTTGCGGAGTGCCGCGCTCAGATCGAGCTTGTCGAAGATGGTCCGTTCGTCCATGGGGCAGGCTCCTCTCCGATCTGAGGGTGGACCAGACTCCAACTTCTGGCGCGGCCCGTCAACGCGGACGCGGCAGCGTCACCGCTCGGCGACGAGGCAGTAGGCGCGGTTGCGCATGCGGACCGCGCCGTCCGGCGCGAGGTACGCTTTGGCTGCCTCCTCGACGGCGGCCCAGGCAGCCTCGCGCCCGGTTTCAGGGACATGCGCGATCCGGCTCGCGATTTCCGCCGACCGGTCGCGGCGGAATGCGACGAAAACCGCCGGCGTCGGGAAGACGTAGTCGACATCGACCCATTCGCCGCGGACATCGCCGAAGCCGGCGCCGCGGACGCGGCGGAGCAGGGCGTCCGTGTCGCGAAGCGCGAAAGGCGTCATCGGCCCCTCGTCCGGCGGCGGCAGGCCGAGCGTTTTCAGCACCACGCGGTTGGCGAGGCTGATCGACGGCACGTCTTCCGGATTTCCCCAGACCGCCGCGGCGAGCCGGCCCTGCGGCTTGAGGCAGCGCCGGACGGCGGCGAGCGCGTCGTCCAGGCGCTCGACGAACATCAGGCCCCAGCGGCAGAGGACGGCGTCGAACGACGCGTCGGCGACGTCGGGCCGGTTCGCGTCCATTTGCCGGAAGGCGACGTGCGACAGCCCGGCCGTCCGCGCGCGTTCGCGCGCGAAGGCCAGCATCTCCTCCGAAAGGTCGGTCGCCAGCACATGCCCCGACGGCCCGGTCAGGCGCGCGGCGGTGAGCGCCGGCTCGCCGAGACCGGTGGCGATGTCGAGCACGACGCTGCCCGCGCGCACGCCCGCCAGCGCGGCCATGCGGTCGCTCAGCGGCTGCGCTCCCGTCTCCATGATGTGGAACCATTTGCTCCACGCCGCCGCCCGGGACGCGTCGTAGTGCAGCGTGCGGTAGCTATCGTTTTTCATCGCGAATCCTGCCTCTTTGTTCAGCGGAATTGCACGAACGCCGTGCGTCCTTCGACGGGCTCAGGATGAGGTAAAATATTCATGGCATTAAGAAAATCCTCATGCTGAGCTTGTCGAAGCACGCACCACTCCGGTCCCAATCCGTCCAATGAGCCGGGTCCCGGTCGAAGGCGATGGCGCCGCCCCTAACCGGCCGCCTCGATCGCCAGGCCGGCCGCCTTCCATTCCGGATACCCGTCCTCGAGCCGGTGGACGGTATAGCCACGCGCGCGAAGCATCGCGACCGCCTCGAAGGACAGGATGCAGTACGGCCCGCGGCAGTAGGCGACGATCTCGCGGTCGCCCGGCAGATCCGCCAGCCGGCGCTCGAGCTTATCGAGCGGTATGTTGACCGCGCCCGGCAGGTGCCCAAGCGCGAACTCATCCTCCGGCCGCACGTCGAGGACGGTGACGGCGTCTTCGCGTATCCGGTCCAGCAGGCTGTCGCGCGCAACCGCCTCCAGCGCATCGAGGCGATGGAAATAATCGGCGACGATCTCGCGGACTTCCGCCTGGCTGGCTTCGGCATAGGTGCGCAATGCCGACAGCAGCGTGAGGATCGGTCCGTTGCCGAGCCGGTACAAGATGCGCTTGCCGTCGCGGCGGGACTGGACGAAACCGCTGCGGCGAAGCTGCTGGAGATGGCTCGACGTATTCGCGACCGACAGCCCCGAGAGCTGCGCCAGCCGCTCGACCGAGCGCTCGCCCTGCGCGACATGCTCGATCAGCTCCAGCCGATGCGGGTGGCCGAGCCCCCGTGCGATCGCCGCGAGCTGCTCGAACACAAGGCCTTTCGCACTGGTCATTGACAATCGTCCTTCGTTCCGACAACATTCAATCAATTGCTTGAATAAATGATTTTTAGAATCATGTCAACCGAGAGAGGTTCGCCGCCGTGAACGGACGCTCGATGCACCGCCCCATGCACCGACAGGTGCTGATCCTTGCAAGCGCACAGGCGATGTTCCAGACCTCCTCCGTGCTCGTCATGACCGTCGGCGGGCTCGCGGGCGGCCAGATCGCCGCCTCCCCGTCCCTGGCGACCGTTCCGATCGCGACGATGTTCCTCGGCACGGCGGCCTTCACCTTCCCGGCGTCGCTGTGGATGGCGCGCGTCGGGCGGCGCGCCGGGTTCATCGCCGGCGCGCTGCTCGGCGCGGCGGGCGGCCTGATCGCGGCCCTCGGCGTCGCCCTCGAAAGCCTCGCATGGCTCGCATCCGGCACATTCCTGGTCGGCGCCTACCAGGCGTTCGCGCAATTCTACCGCTTTGCCGCCAGCGAGGTCGCGGACGAGGCATTCCGCCCGCGGGCGATCTCCCTGGTGCTGGCGGGCGGCATCGTCGCCGCCTTCGCCGGCCCGATGCTCGGCCGCGTCGGCGGTCCCTTGCTGGAGACGCCCTACGTCGGCAGCTTCCTGCTGCTCGCCGTCGTCTCGATGATCGGCGCGGGCCTGCTGCTCGGGTTGCGCATCCCGCTGCCGCCTGCGGAAACCGGCGCGGCGGCGCGGGGCCGGCCGTGGGTGCAGGTCGTCACGCAGCCGGCCTATCTCGTCGCCCTGTTCGGGGCGGCGACCGGCTACGGCATCATGATCCTGGCGATGACCGCGACGCCGATCGCCATGGACCATCACCAGCACGAGCTCTCGGCGACAGCCGTCGTCATCCAGCTTCACGTGCTCGGGATGTTCCTGCCCTCGTTCTTCACAGGATCGCTCGTCGCGCGCTTCGGCGTCCTCAGGGTCATGCTGACCGGCATCGCGCTGCTCGCCGGCCACGTGATCATGGCCGCGAGCGGGACCGGGTTCGTTTCGTTCGCGAGCGCGCTTGCCCTGCTCGGCGTCGGCTGGAACTTCCTCTACGTCGGCGGGACGACGCTGCTGACCACGGCCTACACAGCCGCCGAGAAAGGAACGGCGCAGGCGACCAACGACGTGACGATCTTCGCGACCGGGCTGGCGTGCTCCTTCGGCGCGGGCGCGCTGCAGCAGGCGCTCGGGTGGCAGACGCTCAACGTCGTCCTGCTGCCGTGGCTTTTGCTCGCCGCCGTAAGCCTCGTCTGGCTCGGCTATCGGCAGCGCAAGTCATTGCAACCGGCGGCGCCGGCGGGCCGAGCGGCGGATCAGACCGTGGGCCGCCGCCGCTCCGCATAATAGCGCCCGAAGCGGTTCGCCATGAAGCGGTCGAGCGGCACGTCCTCCTGGCGGACGAAGCCCTTCAGCGGCAGCGCCTTCTCGCGCATCAGGTCGACCATCGCGCAGACGCCGGCGGCCGTGGTGATCTGGATCGCGCTCCAGGTCGTGCCGTTGATCTCGCGGCTGTAGATCTTGCTGGCGTAGGATTCCTGCGTCAGCCGTCCTGCCCGCTTGCCGGTCACCGTGACGAAGATCAGCACCACGTCCTGCAGCGTCATCGGGATCGCCGTCTCCAGCACGTCCTTGAACAGCTCGCGGCGCTCGCCGAGCTTGAGGTCGCTGACCAGCAGCTTCATGCGCTCGGCATGGCCGGGGTAGCGCACCGTCTTGTAGTTGACCTCGCGCGCCTTGCCGAGGAGCGTCTCGCACAGCGTGCCGAGCCCGCCCGAGGTGTTGAACGCCTCGTAGGTGATGCCGTCGAGCGAGAACTGCTCCAGCCCCTGCAGCGCCAGCACCTCGATCAGCTTGCCCTCGTGGATCGCCTCGCAGGGGTTGCAATATTCGTTGATCAGCCCGTCCGTGCTCCAGGTGAGGTTGTAGTTCAGCCCGTTGGTCGGATACTGCGGCAGCGCGCCGACGCGGAGCCGCACCGTCTCGAGACTCTCGAAGCGCTTCGCCACGTCGTAGGCGACGACCGACACGAAGCCCGGCGCCAGCCCGCATTGCGGCATGAAGACCTGCTCGGCGCCGTTTGCGATCTCGCGCACGCGGCGCGTCGTCTCCACGTCTTCCGTCAGGTCGAAGTAATGCAGGCCGCAGTCGCGCGCCGCCTCGGCGACCCGGCTGTTGAGGAAGAAGGGCAGCGCGCTGATCACCGCGTCGCCTTCGCTCAGCACTTTGCGCAGCGCCGCCGCGTCCTCGACGTTGAGCACGCGGCGCGCGGCGGCGTGACGGTGCAGCAGGGCGAGCATCGCCTCGTCGCGGTCGGCGACGATGAGGTCGTAATCGCCGCTCGCGCCGAGCAGCTCGACGATGGCGGCGCCGATCTTGCCGCCGCCGAGAATGACGATCCTGTTCACGCGCGGATTCCTTTCCCAACGGCTGTTGCCGCATCACATGGGGCGGCGGCGCCGGAACGCAATGCTTCCCGCGGCGCGCGCCGCGCCACGCCCGGCGAGCATGGGTTTAAAAGATTTACCGTTAATTACTTACCGGCCGATGCTGAGGAAGCGCCGCATCGAAGCCGTGCAAGCGGCGCCATGGCTCACGGATTTGCAGGCCCGTGCGAGAATGTGTCGCAGCATGACACGCGTCATTGCGATTCCGGCGCGGCCCGCCGATCATCCTCGCCAATGGTTGCGCCAGGCAGCCGAGCGGACAGGGGGACTTTCATGGACGCCGTTCCGGACGAAGACATCGCGATGTTTGCGCGCGGCCTGCTCGGCCGCCAGGGGCCGCGCGCCCTCACCTACGCCAAGGATCACGCGCAGCGGCTGGCGACGCTGCGGGACGAGGACGGCGCCCGGGTCTGGGCGCGCGTCGCCGACGCCGTCGCCGCCCGTATCGGCAAGCTCGGCCCGTCGCACTAGATCAATCCTCGATCAGGTGGAATCACCTGATCGAGGTTAAATTGATCTATTTTAATAAGATAGAGCAACTTATCCGCGTTCGTCAGGACGCGGGTTGCTCTAAGCCGCGGTTTTCGGCCGCGGTCTGCGATCCGCTGCTGCCCGCCTTCGCTCGGGGCCTTGCTATTTGCCCCCGGACGTCCCATATTGCGCTCAACAGTTTGCGATACCCGGCGTATTTCGCTTCGTCGCGCCGACCAAGCCTAGAAACCCCGGACCTCGTAGAAAACTGTGTCAACGCCGCGACGCTATCCGTGGCGGCACTGGTGTATGTAAGGAAGCTCTAATGGCTACTGGTACAGTCAAATGGTTCAACCGAATCAAAGGATATGGATTCATCCAGCCGCAAGACGGCAGCAAGGATGCCTTCGTCCATATCTCCGCTCTCGAGCGGGCTGGCATCGACGACCTGCGTGAAGGTCAGAAGGTCCAGTACGATTTGCAGTCCGGGACCAATGGCAAGACCTCGGCGGAAAATCTGACGCTCGTCGGCTAACGCCTGCCTAACGGCAAATGCGAAGGCCCGCCCGGGAAACCGGCGGGCCTTTGTCGTTTCCAGGAGGTATCCCCTACTCCATAAAGACAGGTTTGCCTATACCGCCCGATCCTCTAGTGTTGCCCAATACAATGCTGGATAGAATGTTTAATAGGGCAATGCGACGGGTCATCGCATCATTCGGCGTCATACTGGGCTTCGCCCTTCTTGCCGGAGCCGGCCATCGGAGCGTGCCCAAGCCGCCTGCCATCACGGGCGTGCTTGCGTCCAGTGGCGCAGCCCAGCCCGTGGCGATCGACGCCGCGCCGGGCGCCAAGGTGGCTAGTCTGCCGCCGACGCACGACGGCCCCTCCATACCCGCCGGAAAGCCGCACGACGAGGTTAAGCTCGATGCGAAATACTATTTGCAAGCGCGAGCTCAAACTGCGCGCGACAGAGCCCCAGAGCGTAAGCTTTCCGCCGAGCGACAAGTATGATTTCGCATCGATCGAGGGCAACCGTGTGCGGGTGCGCGCCAGCGCCACGCTGCGCAACGCCGTGGGCCAGGAGGCGCTTTACGTCATGGACTGCATCCTCGAAGGCGGACGCAAGATCACGTATTTTCACGTTACGCGAGGCGATTAGCGCCGGTTTCCGCGCCGTGCAGCCGGTCGATCAGTTCGAATAAAATAGCTAATAGCAATAATTATTGTTGCTTATTTCATTGCAAAAGCGATTTTCATTTTCGTGATGAAGATCCTTTACAGCAAGGACGCCGCCAAGGCGCTGACTCGGATGCTGGCGAACGAAGCTCGGCGCATCATAGGCAAGATCGAGCAATACGCCGCCGACCCGGCTTCGCAACGCAACAACGTAATGAGGATGCAGGGCCGCACGGAATACCATCGGCTTCGGGTTGGTGATTGGCGCGTGGTCTTCGTTCCGGGCAAAGAGCTGATGACGATCGCCGCGATCGGCCCGCGCGGTGGCATATATGACAGATAGGAAAGCACCATGAGCAAGCTTCAGATCATCGAGACGCCCCAGGGCGAGCGCATGGTAGTGCTGCCCATCGCCGAATACGAGCGCCTGCAGGAGGCGGCCGAAATGCTCGAGGACATCGCCGCCGCCGATGAGGCGATGCGCAAGATCGAGGCTGGCGAGGAGCTCGTGCCCCACGTGGTCGTGTCCCGCATCATCGAAGGCGAAAACTGCATCCGCGTCTGGCGCGAACATCGCGGCCTCAAGGTGGGCGAACTGGCGATAGCGGCCGGAATCAGCCAGCCCTATCTGTCGCAGCTCGAGAGCGGTGATCGCGAGGGCAGCGTCGACAGCTTGCGCAAGATCGCCGACGCCCTTCGTGTTGCGATCGACGACTTGGTTTGAAGCGCGATCGCATGCGCCTTGTGCTGATTTTCGGTGCCGCTTGGGCAGGCCTCGTCGCTGGCCCGGGGCCGGTTGAGGTGCGGCCGTGCGGCAGCCGCTCCGTCTGCAAATAGCGTTGAAATCAGGCCGCCTACAGATGCAGCGCGTCCTGCATCCCCTTATACCAGATGATCGGTCCCATGAACCACGGCCGGCCGGTATAGAGCGGCCGCGTCGGGTGCGCCCGGTCGAACGGATTCGCCGCCTCCGCCGCCCCCAAGATCTTGAGCGCCGTCTTGCGCCCGAGATATGTCGCCATCGCGACGCCGCTGCCGCAGTAGCCGGCGGCGTAGTGGATGCCGCCCTCCTCCGCCATGTGCGGCAGGTGGTCGAAGGTGTAGGCAATGAAGCCGGCCCAGCTATGGGTGATGCGCGCCTCGCGCAGCTCAGGGAACAGCGCCACCAGCCGTTTGTATAGGTGCGTGCCGCTGCTGCGCGGGTCGTTGACCTCGCGCTGGCCGGCTCGGCCGCCGAACAGGATGCGCCGGCCGTCCGGCGACGTGCGGTAGTAGTGGTGCAGCCGGCAGGTGTCGCCGAGCTGGCGGCTGCCCGGCATCAGCGTCGCCATCAGGTTGGGCGACAGCGGCTCGGTCGCGATGATCTGGCTCTGCAGCGGGATCAGCCGGCGCTTGAGCCAGGGCGAGAGCGAGCCGGTATAGCCGTTGGTGGCCATGACGACCCGGTCGGCGCGCAGCCGGCCGTTGTCCGTTGCGACCACGAAGCCGTCGCCGTCGCGCGCGACCGCGGTCACCGCCGTCCGGCCGATCACCGTCGCGCCCGCCGCCTGCGCCCGCGCCAGCAGTCCGGTGTGATAGAGCCCCGGATGCAGGTTGCCGTCCCAGGCGGTGTAGCGGCCGCCGTGGTAGTGGTCGGTGCCGACATAGCGGCGCTGCTCGTTGCGCGGCACCATCTCGCCATCGAAGCCGAGATGCTTCCGCTGCAGCTCGAGGTCGCGCGCCTGCGCCTCGTAATCGCCGGGCCGGTGCGCGCCCATGAAGCGGCCGACGCGGGCGAAGTGGCAGTCGATCTTCTCGCTCTCGATCGTGTCGGCCAGCGTCGCCAGCGCCTCGCGCGCGCCGCGGTAGTAGGCGGTCGCCTGCGCCAGCCCGAACTTGCCGATCATCGTCGCGAAGGAGATGCGGAGGTTGGCGCCGAACGCGCCGCCGTTGCGCGAGCTGGCGCCGTAGCCGGGGTCGTCCTTCTCCAGCACGACCACGTCGCGGCCGGCGCGGGCCAGCGTGAGCGCGGCCGACAGCCCGGTATAGCCGGAGCCGACGATCGCCACGTCGGTCCGCTCCGGCAGCGGCCTGGCCGGCGCCGGCGCCCGCGGCGCGGCCTCCCACCAATAAGGCGTGAACGTCGCGTCGTCGCTGTAGAAGCTCGTGTCCACGGGCCGTCCTCCCTTGGATCGTGTTCTTATTGCCCGATCATATCGCCTTCGTTCCAAATCTGTCGAAGGACAAGAAAACACCAGCATGCATGGACTCGCGGATCAAGTCCGCGAGTGACGGTAACATATTGAATTCAAAATAAAAATGTCATTGCCGGACTTGATCCGGCAATCCATGGACGGGTGCCGCCCGCCCGATCGGCGCGAGATAGGTGAGGAACTCGTCGACCACCCGGTCCCAGGAGAAGCGGAGCGCGTGGGCGCGGCAGGCTTCCGGCGGGATGTCGAGCGCGGCGAGCGCCGCCTTCCGGAGGTCGGTATCGAGGCAGCCCGCCTTGGACTTTCCCAGCACGTCACGCGGTCCGGTGACCGGGTAGGCGGCGACCGGCACGCCGCACGCCAAGGCCTCGAGCATGACCAGGCCGAAAGTGTCGGTCAGGCTCGGGAAGACGAAGACGTCGGGCACGTTGAAAAAGCGCGCCAGCTCCGCGTCGCCGTCGGCGATCAGGAAGGGGACCGCCGGATAGCGCCTGATCAGCGCGTCCCGCGCCGGGCCGCTGCCGACGACGACCTTGCTGCCGGGAAGGTCGAGGTCGAGGAAGGCCGGCAGGTTCTTGTCGATGGTGACCCGGCCGACATACATGAAGACCGGCCGCTTGAGGCCGCGCGCGTCGAGATAGTCCTTCGGTCCGGGCTTGAAGACGTCGGTGTCGACGCCGTGCGACCACAGGCGGAGTCGGGCGAAGCCGCGGGCGTCGAGCTCGTCGCGCACGCTCGGCGACGGCACCATCACCGCTTGCGACGGCGCGTGGAAGCGCCGCATGCGCTCGTAGAGCCAGGACAGCGGCAGTCCCGTGCGCGCCTGGATGAACTCCGGGAATTTCGAGTGATAGGCGGTGGTGAAGGGAATGCCGCGCTGGAGGCAGTAGCGCCGCGCGGCGCGGCCGATCGGCCCTTCCGTCGCAATGTGGATCGCGTCCGGCGCGAAGCCGTCCAGCGCGGCGGCGGTGCTGCGTCCCGGCAGCAGCGCCAGCCGCAGCTCGGCATAGGTCGGGCATGGAAAGGTGCGGAACCGGTCGGGCGAGATGACGAGCACCTCGTGGCCGCGCCGGCGCAGCCGGTCGACCACCGTGCCGACGACGCGCACCACGCCGTTCGGCTGCGGATGCCATGCATCCGTGGCGATTGCGATGCGCACGCCCATCGGCTCTGTAGAATGCCCCTCTGCCGTAGCCGCGCCAGCTATCGCGCCGTTCCGCCGCGAAACGCAAGTGACGAATTCATGACAGCGGCAGCGCAGTTATTTGGTGGCGTCCTTGACCGTCTCACCCGCGCGCCCCAGGGCCTCGCCCGACTTCTGCACGGCTTCCTTGGAGAGCTCCTTCGCCTTTTCGCCCGCCTTCTGCAGCGCGGCGCCGGCCTGCGTGGCGGCGTCCTTGGTGGCGTCGACGGCCTTCTCACCCAGTTCCGACGCCTTTTCGCCGGCCTGCTTGGCCGCCTCGATCGCGTGATCCTTAGCCTTGTCCAGCGATCCGGCGGTCTCCGCCTTCGGGTCGGCCGGCTTGGCGGCGGTCTTCGAGTCGCCCTGGTCGCCGCAGCCGGCGGCCACGAGCAGGCACAGCGTTGCGGCGGCGAGGCGCGTGCCGCGTGCAGCCTCAGCGAAAGTAAGCATCAGGAGAGTTCCTTCCATCCCGGTTGCAGGACCGCTACCCGGCCGCACACCGGTCCCGGCGGCCGCGCGACGCAGCATAGACAGAAAGAATGACGGATGTTCAAGGGGTAATAGCGGCGGACCGGCTATTCCCGTGAAGCCCTTGTCCCGGCTTGCGGATCAGTCCGCGTAGCGAACCGCGATGTCGGTCTTTACCCGGCGCACGAGGTCGCAATGACGCCGACTCCCGTCCGGCAGGCGGAGGTCGAAGCTCTCGGGCACCCAGATCGGGTCCTGCGGGCGCAGCTTGGCGCCGCTTGGCGAGATCTCCAGGATCGTGCAGGTCATCGTGCAGCGGCCACGGTCATAGATGATGGTCGCCGTCTTGAGCGTCTTGGACCGCGCTGCGCCGCGACGGTCCGAACCCGCGCCAGTGCCCTTGGTCGTCATCGTCCCCGCCTTTTCGACGTTATTCATGCTTTGTCGTCCCGCCATTAAACGGCGGCACCCTTAATTCTTCGCTAATCTTGCGGTGGCCGGGTACCGTCACCCGTCTGCCGCAGTCTTGGCATGCGAGGATGCGGCCTATCCGAAAGAAAACAACGACCCCGTGGGACTACTCCGAAAGGCCGAAATGCGGGCGCCGCAAACCGGCCTCGGAGCTTGCGATTCGGCGGCCGGCCGGCCCATGCTGCAGCGCAGCGGACGGCCCATAGCCCAACGGAGATGCCACGCCCTGAGGGCTAATCACGATGCCCTGTCCGCGCTACTTTTTTGGGACTACCGGCGGTCCCCCTCAGTTCTTATCGTCATGCACAATGGTAAATGCGTAAAAGCTCGCCCGGAAAAGGGCAGAAGGGCGATTGATGCTCGGGGAGCACCGGCTCATAAAGCTTGCTGCCGCGCTTGCGATCGGAACCGGCATCGTCCTGTCGATGGGCGCCGCCGCCGGCGCAGCCGAAGGCTCAGCGATTGGGGCGACGCCCTTCCAGCTCCGATTGCCGGAGGGTGCGTCGCACTCGTTCAACTTCCGTGCGTCCGCCTTAATGGGCCCATCCAGGGCGATGTTCGGCAGCCTCCGTGTGTCGGACCTGCGCGACCGTTCGCTTGGGGCCGCGGCCGCTTCGCGCGGCCTCTTCGACTTCTCCGACAAGTCGCATCTTGAGAAACCGGGCGGTCTTCTCGGGTTTAACGACGAGAGCGTCCTGGCGCATGCTTTCGCCGACATTCCCGCCGCACCGAAGCTGGCCTTCAGTCAGAGCGACGCGATCCAGTTCGAGCTCGCCCAACTGCCGATACCCGGCACGGTCTGGCTCTTCCTGGCCGCCCTGGCGCTGCTGTTCGGCATCAGCCGCCGGAATATTACAAGCAGCTAGAGCAACCTGCGTCCTTACGGACGCAGATAAGTTGCTCTAACTTACTAAGATAGATCAATCTCCGATCAGGTGGTTCCACCTGATCGGAGATTGATCTAGCGAGCGCGGCCGGGGAGTAGCCGAAACGTTCAGGCGCATGAATTCGTAGGGTCGTACGACAAGAGAGTGAAACCGGCCCCGCAAACGCCCCCAAGCGCACCAAGGGCCCCGACGTAGGCAACGGCGGGGCCCTTGGCGTGTCTGGGCCGACGATTGCGCCGGCGGCCGGACGTAACCGGCCGGGTCCCCGTCAGTCGTTGCCGGCCGCGACCAGCCGCTCGGTCCGCCGGCCGAAGGCCGTATCGAAGCGCGGCGCCACCTCGCCGGCGAAGCGGCGGTACATCTCGCGCCGGACCTGCTTCGGCACTCCCGGCGTCGCCGAGGACACCATGACGTAGTTGAAGCCGAGCCTGGCGAGCGCCTCGATGCGCCGCGCGATCGTCTCGGCGTTGCCGACCAGGTTGAGGTCCATGATCGGACCCAGGTTCGCCGGGTCGGTCATCTGCTTCATGTTCGAGAAGATCTTCGAGAAGACCTCGTATTCCGGGATGTCCTCCCACGGGTTGGCGTCGATCTCGTAATGCTTGACCTGGGCCTCGAAGTTGCGCGGCAGGTAGGTGCGCGCAAGATCGCGGGCTTCCTCGTCGGTCTTGGCGATGAAAAGCTTGGCGGCGATCGGGATGGTCGCCTCGGTCGGCTTGCCCGCCTCCTCCGACTTGCGCCGCCATGTGCCGACGATGCGCTCCAGCAGGTGGTCGGGAAACTGCGCGAGGCAGAGCGGCGGCAGGCCGAGCTCGGCCATGATGCCGGCGCTGCCCGGGCTGCCGATCGCGCCGTAGAACTTGACCGGCTTGCCGGTCGGCGTCGGGCGCAGCCGGATCTCGCGGCCGATCTTGTTGAACTTCCCGTCGAAGGTGAAAGGCTCGCCGGTCATCGCCGTCTCGACGATCTTCCAGGTCTCGGCGAAGCGGGCGCGCGCCTCGTTCATGTCGACGCCGTAGGCGTCGTACTCCATCTTCGCCGTGCCGCGGCCCATGCCGATATGCAGCGTGCCCTCGGTCAGCGCGTTGACCATGGAGATCTCCTCGGCCAGCCGCAGCGGGTGGTACCACGGGATCACCAGCACCGAGGTGCCGAGGCCGAGCGTCGGGCATTCCGCGGCGACATGCGCCATGAAGACCAGTGGGCTCGGCGTCGGGTAGTAGTCGCTGAAATGGTGCTCCAGGAACCACGCCGCCTCGTAGCCGAGCTCGGCGCCGAGCTGACAATCCTCGACCACCTCCTTGTAGAGCCGCTGGTCGGGGACCGGGTCCTCGCTGGTCGGCGCGGCCTGGAAGGCAAAGGTGATGGGGGCCGTCGTCATCGGGCGCTTTCTCCTCGTCGGGCGGTTTTCCGGCGGCATGGTACCAGAGGATGCGGATTGCGTGGAACCCGCCTCGCGCTCATCGCAGGAGAGCCCGAAATAGGCCGGTTCCACCTCATGCGCGTAGCAGGGCGGCGACGCGTAAGGCTGCAGCTCGACATTGGGGTCTTCGTCGCTACCGGCGACCGGCGGGTTCTTGGGTTTGGGCATAAGATAATTGTAGCACGCGATACCAGTGAAGCAGACACTTGAGACAATTCGTGGGTGCGCGGATCAAGTCCGCGCACGACGTTTTGTTTTAGAAGTTTACATCTTGCCGTCGTGGCCGGACGTGATCCGGCCACCCACGAATCCAGCGAGCCGCGCCCAACGCCACGA
>Ga0299906_10002982_pt1 | contig 13976 bp, 10 predicted proteins | sample RVTome_14_FD_200259 | JGI IMG/M metagenome (GOLD analysis project Ga0299906, IMG submission 200259) | Soil microbial communities from uranium-contaminated site in the Upper Colorado River Basin, Wyoming, United States - RVT145D125 (version 2) ... | reverse complement strand
GTCGTCGCATTTCCACGTCGACGGTGTACTCCGCGTCGAGGATCTCGGTCAGCGGTCGATCGTTGAACGCGACGTAGCACCACAAACGCACCGGCTCGTCCTGCACCGTCGAGCCGTGGCTTTCGAGGTAGAGTCGGATGCGGTGGAAGTAGAATTCCTCGAAGGCCTTCGTGCTGAGGTAATAGTCGACCGCGGACTCGAGCGAGACGCCGGCGTCGATGTCGCGCAACTCGTCGGCGGTCGGAGCCCGGCCCACGAGATCCTGGGCGATCTTGACCAACTGCAAACGACGTCGCTCGGCCGGGCCGGTCGTATGCGCCAGCGAAGGCGGACGCGTGAACAGGAAGTCGGGGTGTTGCACCAGCGCGGCGGCGAGTTGTTCCCACGCGTCCTGCGTCGGGTCGCGTCGCGGCGTGACGAACGTCAGCCGTGGCTCGGTCGGGTCGTGCAGCGTGATACGTGGCCCGCTCTTCTGTCGCCAGCGGTAGGTCAGGTCGCCGCCCTGCACGGTGTAACTGCCCGAGGCGTCCAGCGTGACGCGGGCGCCGACGTTCGCCCGGGGCGGTCGCGACAATTCGACGATCGGCGAAGACGCGGCGGCCTTGATCACGACCGGCGTGTGCGTCTCATGGTCTTTCTTGGCCGGAAACGCGATCGCGACGCGGTAGTGCGCGGCCGGGTCGAACGCCTTCTTGTCCTTGGCGGCCGATGGCCGGTAGCGAATCGACAACTCACCCTTTTTCTTGTCCTTGTCCGACAGGGAATCCTCACCCACGCGGTTGTACGCGCGGAAGCTCGACGATTTGAACGTCGCCCACTGATCGGCGTTCTCGGCTTCGGGATTGTCGACGAGCAGCGGCGCGCCGCCGGCGGTCGGAATGAATTTCACGGCGTCGGCGGTGACCAGACGCGTCGTGCCGGTGTTGTTGATCTCGACGTAATGCTCGGGCGAAGCGAAGCGGAACGCGGTTCGCAGGTCGACGAACGGCTCGGTGTCGATCGTCTGGTCCAGCGTGAACCGGGCCTCGCCGGGCGGGGGCGGGGGCGTCGCCGCCGGGCTCGCCAACCGGTTGTCATCGTGCGAGAAGACTTCGATCGGCACGCCGCTCGCGTTTTCCCGGCTCGCCGGCCACAGCACCGTCAGCTCGTACGTGCCGTCCTGCTCGACGCGGATCGGCATGACGATCGAACTGTCGCCCTTGTTCTGATTGCCGTCGCTGCAATGATCCTTACCCAATCCCCACGCGCCGTAGACGTTGACCGATTCGTCGCGGGCCGAGAACGTCGTCACCGTATCGGCGGGCAGCGGGCCGCGCAGCTCGAGCCCGCGCAGCGAGACGTTGCCGTGCGTGCCGGTGTTGGACAGGCTGAAGGTTTGCCGCGGGTCGTTCTTCTTGAAGGTGAAGGTACCGGCCAGCTTCTTGCGGGCGACCTTTTCGTCCTTCCCCGGCTCGTCCTTTTTTGGGGGCATCTGCGATTGGTCGATGGATTCCTGATAAAGCCCCAGTGCTTCGGCCAGGACCGGCAATGTGAATTCATACGTCGTGGTGAGATCGTCGACGCTGGTTGCGGTCAATGCGAACGCCAATTCGTAGCCGTCGGTCGCGCCGTCCGTGTTTGCCTGGTGAACCGCTCGCAACAGCGCAAACGATTCGCGCATTTCCGGCTCGGTCGGGCGTCGAAACAGGATTCGCCGATAGAGCCGGCTGATCGCCCGGCGGGTCGCGTCGTCCGGCTCGGTCATGTCGAGCGGTGACCGAAGGTCGTCGTCCCACCATGCGAACGGACCGACCTGGTTGAGATAGGCGAACGACGCCACGTCGCGGGCCATGACCTCCAGCGCGGTGAGAAACGACGCCGACGCTTTGGTCGATTCGTTGAACCGGCGTTGGAAGTCGGCCCCGCCGAACATGTGGATGTTCTCTTTGAACAGGTCGGTGCCGCCGCGGTGCCAGTCGTCGCCGAAGATGGTCGCGATCTTTCGCTGGAGTTGGGTGTAGGAGATGAACGTGTTGTCCAAGCCGACCGCGAGCGACTCGCCCCGGTAGGGCGCGAGTAGCTCGGCGGGAAAGCGTTCGTCGGCGGGCACGCCGTCGTCGTTGCGCGACTTGGCGTAGCGGTCCGCCTTTTCAAAGAGATCATTGTAGAACGCGCGGAGCACCTGGACGTCCTTGTCGGGCCAGGGCTTGGCCGGCGGCTCGGGCATGCGCACGTCGTCGTCGGGGGCGGTGATCCGCGCCAGCAACGACACCGGGTTCTCGGCCGAGAGATACCCCTCGCGCAAGAGCATGAGGAAACTCTCGTCCGGCGATTCGGGAAACGTCAACGCCGCGCCGTTCGAGCCGTCATGGCAGGCGAAGCAGCTTTTCTCGCCGCGGGTGAGCATCGGCCATATTTGTTGCTTGAACCGCTCGGCCAGGACGTGCTGATCGTCGGGGGCGAGCGTCAGGGCGGTCACGGTCGCCGCCGGTGGGTCGTCCTCCTTCGCGGCGGCCGACCAGACGATCCCGGTCAGCGCAGTGATGACGCACGGGACAACCCACCACAGTCGTGATCGTCGACCAACCATCCGAAGCAACGACTCCCGGCCCGCGAATCATCCCGCGGATTCTGACGATTCGCAATTATCCCAATTTCCCCTTGCCGCGCCAAGTTACGTTCCCGGTAAGCTTGAGCCGGTGGGCCTTGCTCGGCGTTTTTTCTTGATCCTTGATCGGCAGCAACGTACGCTGGATATCGACTCATCCAGAACAACCCGAAGGACGGAACAGCAAAGGAGTGCGACATGACCACGACCAAGAAACACGGCGGCAAGCGTCAGCTAACGCTCAAGGATCGTTTGTCGCGTCTGACGTATCTTCAGGCGTGCAAGCTATTGGGAGCCGAGGGAGAGCAGCTCATACGCCTCGGCGGCAAATACGACATCCAGATCGACGAGGATGTGTATCTTGGCGGCGACTTGTTCCGATTGCGTCTCTGCGACGTGGTCGTCACGATCACGCTGATGGCGGAGGTGAAGCAGCGCTTGTGCTGGAACTGTACGCATTGCTCGAGCGCTTGTGAGCATGTCGGCGCCGCCTTGTCGCTGATCCTGGAAGAAAAAATGTCACTGGGTCTTGCGGCGGCCCCGCCCGAGCGGACGCCGGCGGAAAGCCTGAGCGAGCAGGAGTTGGTCGCCCAAGCGATCGCCCAGCGGCAGGAACGTGCGTGCAAGGAGCGAATGACCGTCCGATCCTTGGAGCCGAACAGCCTGTGGACGGACTATATGGTGACCGGTGCCGAATCTGGGAAAACCTATCGGGTGGCCTTGCGCGGGTGGGAGCCGGGCGATTCCTATTGCTCGTGCCCGGATTTTCGCAAAAACACGCTCGGCGTTTGCAAGCATATCCTCAACGTGCAGCGGAAAACCAAGCGTCGTTTTCCGGATGCCGCGTGCAAGCGCCGTTTCCGTCACCGGCACATCGCCGTCCACCTGCGTTATGCCAAAGAGCTGGAGTTGAGGCTGCTTGTGCCGGACAAGATTGACGCATCGGTCGCGCGCATCGCTCAACCGATCCGGGACCGCGCGATCGATGACGTCCATGATGCACTGAAGCGTATCAGTAATCTCGAAGCGCTCGGCCACGAAGTGATGATCTATCCGGATGCCGAGGAGTACATCAGCCGACGACTGTTTCAGGATCGCATCGCTTCGGTGGTGGCGGAAATTAGAAGGAACCCGAAACGACATCCATTGCGGACGGATCTGCTTGAAGCGGAACTCCTTCCCTATCAGCTCGACGGCATCGCGTTCGCGGTGGGCGCCGGGCGTGCCGTTCTGGCCGACGACATGGGACTGGGGAAGACCATTCAGGGCATCGGCGTCGCCGAACTGCTGGCCCGCGAAGCCGGTATCAAGAAGGTCCTGGTCGTTTGTCCGGCATCGCTGAAGTCGCAATGGCGCAACGAAGCCAAGCGTTTTTCCGAACGCGATTGCCAGCTTGTGCTCGGTTCGGCGTTCGAGCGCGCCGAGCAATATGACAACGATGCTTTCTTCACCGTGTGCAACTACGAGCAGGTGTTGCGCGACATCCTCGCGGTCGAGAAGGTGGCGTGGGATCTGATCATCCTGGACGAGGGACAGCGCATCAAGAACTGGGAAGCGAAGACCACCCGCGTGATCAAGGGGCTCAGGTCGCCCTATGCGCTGGTGCTGTCCGGGACGCCGCTGGAGAACCGCCTCGACGATTTGTTCTCGGTGATGGAGTTCATTGACGACCGGCGACTCGGTCCGGCGTTTCGTTTCTTCAACCGTCACCGCGTCGTGGACGAGAAGGGCAAGGTGCTCGGCTACAAGAACCTGGCCGAGCTGCGCGAGCGGTTGGGGCCGGTCCTGCTCCGCCGCACCCGGTCGTCGGTCATGCAGGACCTGCCGCCGCGCACGACCGAAATCATGCGCATCGCCCCCACGGAGGAACAGCTTGACCTGCACGGCGCGAATTTACGCATCGTGAGCTCCATCGTGAGGAAGCCGTACATCAACGAGATGGACTTGCTCCGGTTGCGCAAGGCGCTGCTCATGTGTCGCATGTCGGCCGACGGCACGTTCCTCGTGGACAAACATCCGCCCGGGTATTCGAGCAAGCTCGAGTCGTTGGACGATCTGCTCGGCTCGCTGCTTGCCGAGGACGATCGCAAGATCATCCTCTTTTCGGAATGGACCACGATGCTGGGGCTGATCGAGCCGCTGATCGAGAAACGCGGCGCGGCGTACGTGCGTCTCGACGGCTCGGTTCCGCAGAAGCAACGACAGCAACTCGTCCAGACGTTCCAGAAAAAACCGGACTGCCGGATGTTCATCACCACGAACGCCGGCGCGACCGGGCTCAACCTGCAAGCGGCCAACACGGTGATCAACGTCGATCTTCCGTGGAATCCCGCCATGCTCGAACAACGGATCGCCCGCGCCCATCGCATGGGCCAGAAGCGGCCGATCCAGGTCTATGTCCTCGTCACCGAGCAGACGATCGAGGAGAACCTGCTGGCTACGTTGTCCGCCAAACATGAATTGGCCCTGGCCGCCCTCGACGCCGATTCCGACGTCGACACCGTCGACCTCGCCAGCGGGATCGACGAGCTCAAGGGTCGGCTGGAAGTTCTCCTCGGAGCCAAACCCGACGCTCCGATTGACGAAAGCGAGAAAACCAGGCAAACCGTAGAGGCCGAGCGTCTCGCCCGTCGCGAGAAGGTCGCCCTCGCCGGCGGAGAACTTCTAGGGGCCGCTTTCTCGTTCTTGGATGAACTGTTGCCGGCGGGCGAACGGACCGAGGCGTCTCGCCGATTGGCCGACGGGATCAAAGATCGTCTTGCCGAATGTCTCGGTGAGGATGAGCAGGGCCGACCACAACTGACCGTGACCCTGCCCGACAGCGCTGCCCTCGATCGCCTGGCGGAATCATTGGCCCGGTTGATGGAGGTGCCGGCGCGTCAACGCGCCGATGCACCGAAGTTGGCCATGTAGAACAAGCCGGCGATGACATGCTTGCGGATGATAGGGTTGATGGCGGCCTCGCATGCGCTTCGGACTGGTACGTCACGCCCCGCGATACACACACGCCGTCGTGCACGTTTCGCGCAGGACGATTTCGGTCAACAGCGGCAGCTTCGGCTTGACGCGCTGCCAGATCCAGCGGGCGATGTTCTCGGCGGTGGGGTTGCTCAAGCCGTCGATCTCGTTGAGGTAATAGTGATCGAGCTGTTGGACAATCGGGTCGCAGGCTGCGCCCACCTCGCCGTAATCGACCAGGTAGCCCTTCGCTTCGTCGACCTTGCCCTCGACGATCACGTCGACCACGAAGCTGTGGCCGTGCAGTCGCCGGCACTTGTGGCCCTCGGGGAAGGTGGGTAAGTCGTGGGCGGCCTCGAAGCGGAATGTCTTGCTTAAACGGACGTGCATGCGCGCTAAACCTCGCGTGCCTAAACTCCGCGTGCCTAAAACCCCGCGTGCCTAAACCCCGCGTGCCTGCGGGGACCAGATGAACTTGTGCAGTTGCAGTTGAAACCGCACCGGCAGCCCATCCGCGAGCACCCACTCGGCCAACCGTTGCGCGTCGAGCGTGTCGTGCACCGGTGAGACCAGCACCGTGCAGCGCTCGGCCAGGTCGAACCGCTCGATCATGTCGCGCGTCCAGGCGTAGTCTTCCCACGTGCCGATGACGAACTTGACCTCGTCGCCGGGGCGCAGGTGGCTGATGTTGTCCAGGCAGTTGCGCGACTGCTCGCCCGACGACGGCGTCTTGAGATCCATGATGCGAATCACCCGCGGGTCGACGTTCGAGATGTCGCACGCGCCGGATGTTTCAAGCAGCACCGTATAACCCGCGTCGCATAGCCGGGTCATGAGCGGGTTAACCGCCGGTTGCAGCAACGGCTCGCCGCCGGTGATCTCGACCAGCCCACAGCCGGTCGCGTCGACGCGCTCGATGATCGTATCGAGCGTCATGCGCTTACCCTCGTAGAACGCGTATTCGGTGTCGCAGTAGCCGCAGCGCAGATGACACCCGGTCAGCCGGACGAAGACGCACGGCAAGCCGGCCCGCGTACTCTCACCCTGGATCGAGTGAAAGATCTCGTTGATCATCAGCGTGACTGCAGTTTTTGACGAATCAGTCGGCATAGCGAATCGGGTCGGTCAGACCCGCCTGCTCGAACCCGGCCCGCCTGAGCCGGCAACTGTCGCAGCGTCCGCACGCTAACGCGTCGGTGGGTGGATCGTAGCAACTGTGCGTTAAAGCATAGTCCACACCGAGCTGCGTGCCCTTGATTATGATTTCAGCCTTGGTCAGATCAATCAAGGGAGCGTGAACGGTCAGTCGCCGTCCTTCGACCCCGGCCTTGGTCGCCAGGTTCGCCAGCCGCTCGAACGCTTCGACGAACGCCGGCCGGCAGTCGGGGTATCCGGAGTAGTCGACCGCATTGACGCCGAGGAAGATGTCCGCCGCTCCGCACACCTCGGCCAGGGCGAGGGCGTTGGCCAGGAAGATCGTGTTGCGGGCCGGTACGTAGGTCACCGGGATCTCGGCCGACATCTCGTCTTCGCTGCGGTCCTTGGGCACGTCGATGGCGTCGGTCAGGGCCGAGTGTCCGAACGGCCGAAGGTCGATGTCGATGATCCGGTGCTCGACCACGCCCAGGTGCTCGACCACACGCCGGGCCGCGTCGATCTCGGCCGCATGCCGCTGTCCGTACCGAAACGAAAGAGCATGGCACGCGAATCCGTCCCCCCGCGCCATCGCCAGCGTCGTCGCGCTGTCCAACCCGCCCGAAACCAGTACCACCGCCCGTCGCATGGGCTCGATGATACCCGCGTCATTGCCGTAATACATGGTCGATGCGGAACTATCGGGATTATCGGACGTTGGACGCTTCGGCTGGGCGTAGGTTATAACCGATATTATAATCAGGCGTGCGGAGAACTGCCATGACGACGCTGAAAGTCACGACGGTGGGCAACTCGGCAGGGGTGATCTTGCCGCGCGAGATCCTTCAGCATCTTCGCGTCGAGAAGGGTGACACATTGTATGTCTTGCCGACGGCGGATGGGGTCGAACTGACGCCGTACGATCCGGAACTGGCTCGGCAGATGGACGTGGCCGAACGGGTCATGCGCGAGAATCGCGACGTGCTGAAGAAGTTGGCCGAGTGAGCCCGAAAACCAAGTGAGCCCAGTGACTGAACCGGTATGGGTCAAGGATGATGTGGTGCTCGCGGTGCATCAGCGTCAGATGGCCGAGCATGGCGGCAGCGACGGGTTGCGCGACGCGGGTTTGTTGGCGTCGGCGGTGGCGCGTCCGCGGAACCTCTACGCCTACGAAGACCCCAAGCCCGACATCGCTGCTTTGGCCGCGGCGTATGCGTATGGCATCGCCAAGAACCACCCGTTCGTTGACGGCAACAAGCGCACCGCGTTCGTGGTCTGCCTGACGTTCCTCAGGCTGAACGGCCACGACCTCGACGCGTCGCCGGAAGAGAAATACGTCACCTTCCTCGAACTCGCTGCGGGCCGAATCGAAGAGTCGGCGTTCGCGGATTGGCTGCGGTCGCATATCACCACGAAGTAGTGTCGTATTGCACATGGCGTGGCGCACAGAACCCGCTCGCTTGCGCTCACGGCTCGGATCAATGCCATTGTTTCAAGACATCACGACAATGCCGGGCGGCTTTCGTTCAGGCACAGGTCGACGAGGTGATCGAGGTTGGCGGTGCCGACGCACATGACCTTGTCCGCGCCGCCCCAGTAGAGCTTGACCGTGCCGTCGTTTTCGGGAATCGCGCCGCAGGTGAACACGACGTTGTGCACGTACCCGGTGACTTCCCACACGTCCTCGGGCTGCAGAATCCAGCGGTTGCAGACGCCGAGCACGTTCGCGGGGTCTTCAAGATCGTGCAGGGCCACGCCGAGCCGGTAGATCGCGCCGTCCATGGTGGGGAAGACGCCGTGGTAGATGTGCACCCAGCCGCGCGGCGTGGGGATGGGCGTCGCGCCCGGGCCGATCTTCATCTCGTCCCAGTGATACTTGACCGGATGCATCACCACCCGCGAATCGCCCCAGTAAACCAGGTCGTTCGAGTAGCTGATCCAGGTCGCCCAGGGCGAGATCTCGCTGTGCGGGCGGTCGAGCCGGACGTATCGGCCGTCGAATTTCCGCGGAAAGATGACCACGTTGCGCATGTCGGCCTGCGAGATCAGGGCGACGCGCTCGACCGATTCGAAATCGCGCGTGCGGGCCAGGCCGATCCGTACCCCGTGGGCCGAGTAGGCGCTGTAGGTGATGAGATAGTCGCCGTCGATACAGCAGATGCGGGCGTCCTCGACGCCGAAGGTCTCGTATTCGGCGAAGACGCCCTCGGTGGCGGGGGTCATGAAGGGCTCGTCGCGGGCGGTAAAGTTGAAGCCGTCGTCGCTGTCGGCCAATCCGAGTATGCTTCGGCCGGTATCGCGATGAGCGCGGAAAAGCATGATATACTTGCCGTCGTATCGGGTCATACCCGCGTTGTGCACGGTCTCGACGGGATAGGGAACGTCGGCGGCGGTGAGAATCGGATTGCCGGCGTAACGCTGGACGATCGGTTCGGGTTTGGCCATGGTCGCGGATACTCCTTTGGCGGGTATGCTACCGCGACACGAAAAACAATTCACCGACCAGACGGGGAGGTACCCATGCGTCGATCGTTCGTCATCGCCAAGTTGCTCGTCGTCACGTGGGCAGTGTGCCATTGCAGTGTCGGCCGTGCCGCGGATACGCCGGCCCTGTGCGCCCTGAAAATCAACCTGACCGACGCGGACACCGGCAAGTTCCGCCCGGGCATCCTCCGCATCGAAGACGACGAGGGTAAGGCCGTCTCGCTCGATGCCACGCTGTTCAACCGCGGTAAAGGCATGAGTAAGGACGCGCCGATCAGTCGCTGGTCGGTATTCATCAAGCCGGTGACGGTCCGGGTGCCGCAAGCCAAGCTCGTGATCGAAGCCCTCGCCGGAATCGAAACCGAACTGACCCGCATCGAGATCGACCTGCGGGGTAAGACCAAGGCGCGTATCGACGTGCCGCTCCGGCGCTTCTATGACGCACGAGCGCGATCGCTGCGATCGGGCAACACCCATCTGCATTTGATGAAGTTGCCGCGGAAGATCGCCGAACGCTACCTGCGTGAGATCCCCGTCGGCGACAACAACGACGTGGTGTTCCTCTCCTACATCGAACGCGTGCCCGACGACGTCGATTACATCTCGAACAGCTTCACCCGGTCCGACCTGGAACAACTTTCGTCGACCGGCGTTTTGTTCGGCACCGGCGAGGAGCATCGGCACAACTTCGGCGTCGGGAGCGAAGGGCACGGCCACGTCATGTTGCTCGATCTCCTCAAGCTGATTCAGCCGGTCAGTATCGGGCCGGGCATCATGAAGCGCGGCACCGACGGCATCCCCATGCAACGCGGCATCGATGCCGCCCGGCGGGACGGGGCCACCGTCATCTGGTGCCACAACGATTGGGGCATGGAGGACATTCCCAACTGGGTCACCCGCCGGCTGCACGCCCAGAACATCTTCGACGGCGGCGCCCACGGGAGCTACAAGGATAGCTTCTATCGCTATCTCGACGCCGGGCTCAAGGTGCCGTTCTCGACCGGAACCGACTGGTTCATCTACGACTTCTCGCGGGTGTACGTGCCCGTGGCCGGCAAGCTGACCGTCGCGACGTGGCTCGATTCGCTGGCCGCGGGCAAGTCGTACATCACCAACGGGCCGTTTCTCGAATTCCGCGCGGGCCGGGCCGGGCTCGGCGACACCGTTGCGCTCGAGACCGCCGGGTCGATCCCCCTCGTCGGCAAGGCGATCGGTCGGGTCGACTTCAAGCGCATCGAGCTGGTGCAAAACGGCAAGGTGGTGCACACCGTCAAGAGTCGCCCCGAAGGCGGACACTTCGTCGCCGAGATGGATACGTCGATCGAGATCGACGCCCCATGCTGGCTGACGTTGCGCACGCCGCCGCCGCCGGTCAACATGGATCCGGAGTTGACCGAACCGGTGAAGCTCAACGAGCTCGGCCAACCGCTCTTCGGCCACACCAGCCCGATCTACGTAACCGTCGCCGGTCGGGAACGGTTCGACCGCGAAACCGCCGAAGGTCTGCTCGTCGAGATGGAGAAAAACCGCACGTTCATCGACGAACGCGGCGAGTTCGCCGGCGACGAGGAGCGCCAACGCGTCCTGGGTGTTTACGACGATGCCATGAAGACCCTGCGCGAACGTCTGAAGTAACGGCAACCCGCTGGTGCGCTGACGAAATGCTGGTGACGAAATGCTGGTGCGAGAATCCTTTCTCGCACCGACCCACAGCAGGAATCCTTTCCTGCGTGGATTTCGCAAATATGCGGGACCCAGCGCGCATGAAGCCTCGCGGGAAGGGATTCCCGCAGGACCGGGAGCGGGAAAGGATTCCCGCTCCAGCGAGCCGTCCAGCGACAAGTGAGCGCGCCGCCTCGTCAACCTCGGCCCGCCCTGCTATAGTTCGGCGCATGAGCAGCAGTATTCACAACGGTACATGGACGGTCCGGCGGCTGTTGGACTGGACCCGCAACTGGCTGACCGAGCGCGACATCGACGAGCCGCGTCTCGCCGCCGAGCTGCTGCTGGCCGAATCGCTGAGCTGCGCGAAGATCGAGCTGTACACTCGTTTCGAGTCGGTTCCCGACGAGGCGAACCGCACCCGGTTCCGTGAGCTGGTTCAACGGGCCGGCGCGAACGAGCCGGTCGCCTACCTCCTCGGCAAGCGGGAATTCTTTTCCATCGAGTTCGAGGTGACCCCGGCGGTGCTGATTCCCCGGCCCGAGACCGAGACGCTCGTTGCCGCCGTGGTCGACCATTGCCGGGCCGGCGCGCGGGATCGGTGGCACCTGCTCGATGCCGGCACGGGCAGCGGATGTGTCGCCGTCGCCGTCGCCCAATATGTACCCGAGGCCCACGTCGTCGCCGTCGACCATTCGGCCGAGGCTCTCGACGTTGCCGGCCGAAACATTGATCGCTACGGGTTATGTGAACGCGTCCGGCCGACCCGCGCCGATTGGCTGGACCTGCCGGACGGAATTCGGCCGGCCGAAGGGTTCGACCTCATCATGTCGAACCCGCCGTATATCCCGACCGAAACCCTGGCGACCCTGCCGGCCAACGTGCGCGACTATGAACCGACCGGCGCCCTCGACGGTGGTGCCGACGGGCTCGACGCCTACCGCCGCCTGGCCGCCGCCGCGCCGGACGTGCTGGCCGACGGCGGATCGGTCTTCGTCGAAATCGGCGCAGACCAACACGACGACGTTGTCGGGACGTTTACCCACGACGGACGCTTTACGCACCGACAAACCCGGCAAGACCAGGCCCGGATCAAACGGATGCTCCAGTTCGAGCTGACCGCGGCTTGACGACAAGGACGAACTCGGAAACCGAAACCCACTTATCCGGGAACGACTGGAGCAGGGACACGCTCGTGGACTATTTTCTCATCAACGGCGGCACGCGTCTTCGTGGCACGGTAACCATCAGCGGCTCCAAGAACGCGGCCCTGCCGATCATGGCCGCCTCGATGCTTTGTGAGGGCGAGACCGTCCTGCGCGGCGTGCCCGATCTTGCCGACGTGCGCACGCTCGGCGAGTTGCTCTCCGAACTCGGGGTGAAGGTCCGACGCGAAGCGAACGGCGACCTTCACCTGGCGGTCAAGGACGAGATGAATTGCCACGCCCGCTACGACCTGGTTCGTCGGATGCGGGCGAGCGTCTGCGTGATGGGCGCGCTGGTCGCCAAGCGTCGCAAGGCCCAGGTGGCCATGCCCGGCGGATGCGCCATCGGGTTTCGGCCGATCGAACTGCACCTGCAGGGTCTCACCGCCCTGGGCGTCGATGCGGAACTCGTCGGCGGCGACGTGCACCTCAAGGCCAAGAAACTCGTCGGCAACGAGATTTTTCTCGGCGGGCCGTTCGGCTCGTCGGTCACCGCCACCGCCAACGTCATGATGGCGGCGAGTCTGGCCGAGGGCCGCACCATCATCGAGCAGGCCGCCTGCGAACCCGAAGTGACCGACCTGGCCAACTACCTCAATCAGTGCGGGGCGAACATCACCGGGCAGGGCTCGCCGCGCATGGTCATCGAAGGCGTCTCGACCCTGACCGGCTGCGAATACTCCGTGATTCCCGACCGGATCGAGGCGGGTACGTTCATGATCGGCGCCGCGATCACCAACGGCGAAGTCCGATTGCAGAACTGCCGGCTCGAACACTTGCTCGCGGTCGTGGATCGCCTGCGTCACGTGGGCGTGAACGTCGATCGCGACAAGGGCGAGGCGGTGGTTTCGTCGGCCCGGCGGCTCGAGCCGATCGAGATGACCACGCAACCGTTCCCCGGCTTCCCCACCGATTTGCAGGCCCAACTCGTCGCTCTGCTCTGCCTGGCCGAGGGCAACAGCGTCATCACCGAGAAGATCTATCCCGACCGGTTCCTGCACGTGCCCGAGCTGAACCGCATGGGCGCCAACATCCGCAAGGAAGGACCGACCATCATGATCCAGGGCGTGAAAAAGCTGGTCGGCGCGCCGGTGATGGCCTCCGACCTGCGGGCCTCGGCCGCCCTGGTGCTCGCCGGCCTGATCGCCAAGGGCGAGACCCGCGTCAACCGCGTCTACCACATCGATCGCGGCTACGAGCAGATCGAAAAGAAACTCGGCGCGCTCGGGGCCGACATCCGACGCCTGGCCGAGTGATCACGGTGCCGCGGTATCCGTAAAGAACGCCTCGCGCCATCGCGGTCCCATGCGCGCCGTTACCTCGTCGGCCAGGTCTTCGTAAACCAATTCGGCGTATCGGCGATCGAGATGATTGAACGTGCGCGTGGCGAGCAGGGTGGACGATGCGCACAGCAGCCAGGTCAGAGCGGCCACGACGACCACGGTTCGCCAGTAGCTTGCGTGTGCAGTGCCGGTGGTTGCGGAGAACCGCACGCGCACGATGAACCAGGCGATGCTGCCGGCGACGGCGGCGATGACGATCCGATTCAGCACGGCGCGGGCGGCGACGATTGACCGGTCGGTGGTCCAGGATGCGTCGAAAGCCGCCGGGTTCGTACCGGAAATCGACGCTTGCGGTATGACGATCAGCAGGATCGCCATCGTTACGACCGCGGGGACCGTTTGCCAGACCCATCGGCCCGCGTCGGCGGGCGACGTGCCGAGCACGATGCGTCGTGCCGTTGTGAGGATCGTTGCGGCGGTAGCCAGCGTAACGAGGCAGTACACCGTCCCCAACCACCCCATGGCTCCCAGAAAGTTCGGATCGATCGGGACGATGACGAGAACGACCGCGAACAGCAGGGCGGGCGCGAGCGCCGCGATCACGGTGCCGGGCCACGACCAGCGTCCTTCCGGCAGGGTGACGGCCGGGGCTACTTCGTCGGA
>Ga0299906_10002981_pt1 | contig 13977 bp, 11 predicted proteins | sample RVTome_14_FD_200259 | JGI IMG/M metagenome (GOLD analysis project Ga0299906, IMG submission 200259) | Soil microbial communities from uranium-contaminated site in the Upper Colorado River Basin, Wyoming, United States - RVT145D125 (version 2) ... | reverse complement strand
GCCGCTCACCTGGAGACCAGCCGGGCTCCCGCCAAAAGAACCAATAGTTGAAGTTACACTTCAGAATCAGCGCCGTTATGAGACCGTGATGTTCGCCGGCGCCAAACCTTATCTGGTCGTTCACGCTCTTGGGGGAATTGCCCTTATGCTGTTTGTTATCAGCCAATCATCTCCCTGGAACCTGACTGAACGCTGGATCGGGAGTCTGCTTCTCTGGCATATGATCATCAATTGGAGCGGAATCCTTGAATCCAAACCCTGGTTGTTTATGTCTGAGATGATCAGACTGGCGTGCACTTGTGCCATGTTAGTTTATGTTAGCCATACATCGTTCAGCAGCTTCTCGAATATAAGTTGGCTGATATTGACAATGGTATCAGGTTTTTGGACGATAGTCTTCTTTCGATCCAGTTCTTCGACTTATCCTAAATCGGCGACCACTATTGAATAGTCTGAAAAAGACCTTAACTTGTATGGCAAGATTTTACCGATGGCATTCATTATTTCACTACTTTTTTGCATTGCACCAGTTGTTACATCTCCGAATACGGCCGACATAAACATTAGTGAAGCGGTACCTATCGGCGGGATAAACCAGTGGATTAGTATTAAGGGTACGAATCGTGACAATCCTGTAGTATTGTTTCTTCATGGTGGCCCAGGCAACTCGGTGATGGGCTATGCTGAAAAGTTCACAGGTGAACTTCAGCAACACTTTGTCGTGGTTCAGTGGGATCAACGCGAAAGTGGTACAACGAAGAAGTTAAACCGGTCGGAAACACCATTGACGGTGACACAAATGGAAAACGATGCTGTTGAAATGATCAATTACCTGCGGAATCGTTTTTCAAAAGAAAAGGTTCTGTTAATGGGGCATTCGTGGGGAGGATTCCTGGGGCTTCTTGTTGCGGCTGAACACCCGGAGCTCCTGTCAGGTTATGTTGCCATCAGCCCGATGGTTTATCAGGTTGAAAGCGAGCGGCTGTCACGAGAGTGGATGATTGAAAAAGCCATCACTGACGGTCGGCCAAAGACTGTAGAGGAGCTAAACTCTATCTCCATTCCATTTGCCTCGGGAAGGGATTTATATTATCACAGAAGTTGGCTTGCTGAATTGTCGGGACAAAAATTTCCGTCGCGTCGGTTTGTTGAAGCGTGGGCGGAAAAGTGGCTGCCGTTGTTCAACGAGGCGTCGCTGGTTAATTTTTTTGAAGTGGCCCCAACTATTAAATGCCCGATCTATTTTTTTGCTGGAAAATTGGATTTTCAAACGCACGCCCAGCTCACATGGAAATATTACAACGAGTTAGTGTCGACCCGCAAAAAATGGTATTGGTTTGAGGATACAGGGCACAGTATACCTTCACAGTCGCCCCAAAGACTGCAGGATATCGTGATAAATGAAATAATTCCGGATTTGAAAAATTGACGATACGTTTTGGTCCACATTTGCCCGCGTCTGACCTGCTTACCGGTTGCGGAGACTGAATAGTTTTACCTATTTTTGATTGCGGCAAAGTGCCCGGTTTAATCATGAGGTATTCTAAGGGTTGGTGTGTTTTTATCCTGCTGCTGGTGAGTCAGTTTGAATCAATGGCAAATCGGGAATCGGACAGCCTTATTGCCGTACTCAACAATGCTATTGAGAAACGGGAAATCAGTGTGAATGATCGCCTTCGGCGCATTACAATTCTAAAAACCAAATTGAAGTCGATGGAGGGTGCTGCACCAGAGCTTCTGTTCGATGTGTATAACGACCTTTACCATGAGTATAAAACCTTTGTGTATGACTCGGCTTTCCGGTACGCGCAAAAGCTGATCGAAACGTCCTACAGGCTCCATGACAAAGCGCGAATAGGATATTCCCGCGTTAAATTGGGTTTCATCCTAGTTTCTTCCGGAATGTTTAAGGAAACCTTCGATTCCTTGAAGGCAGCGCCGGTAACATACATGGCGGACTCTACTAAAATCCAATATTATTGGTTAATGGCCCGCGGGTATTACGACCTGGGTACGTATAGCAATGACAATTACTATCAGAATACCTACATCGGATTAGCCAATCAATATATGGATTCCGCAAGAAGTATAAGCCCGCGAGATTCCTACGATTACCAGTACCTGAGCGGTTTGCAAAACCTGAAGAAGCACAACCTTGATTCTGCCATGTGGTACTTGCGGCACGTTCTTGATAACTTCACATTAACGCCGCAGCAGGAAGCTGTGAATTACCATAACTTAAGTTACATCTATAACGATTTGGGAGAAACTGAAGCTGCGACCAAGTACATGGCGCTGGCAGCCATTGCAGACCTGAAAGTCGCCACCAAGGAGACCGCGGCCATGTATACGCTCGCCAAACTACTTTACGAGCAAGGTGACTTCGCCAATTCCTACACATTTATTGAACAAGCCATGGATGATGCACTGTACTACGGTGCACGTCAACGCAAGGTTGAAATTGGGTCGTTATTGCCAGTCATTGCTGCCCAAAAACTGAACAATGTTGAAGGACAACGTAAGCTTTGGTTGACCTACGCGGCTATCGTGACAGCCCTTTCTGTCCTGGTGTTTGTTTTTGTGATCGTGATAGTACGACAATTGAAAAGGCTGAAAGCGGCTGAGCTCAGAATAACGGAGGCAAACCAGAGGCTCCAGGAAATAAATTCGACCCTTCAGGAGGCTAATTCAATTAAGGAAGAGTATATAGGATATTATTTTAATATCAATTCGGAATACATTACCAAAATTGAAGATTTTAAAAAGGCAATTGACCAGAAATTAACAAGTAGAAAATTTGATGATATCCGTTTCATCGTGAATAGAATTGACCTCAAACGGGAGAGAGAAGCGCTCTATTTCAGTTTTGATAAAGTATTCCTGAAACTGTTTCCTGATTTTGTAACGAAATTCAACTCGTATTTCGAGGAAAAAGACAGGGTGGTCCTGAAGGAAAACCAATTGCTGAATACAGAACTTAGGATTTTTGCGCTAATCCGGATGGGCATCAGCGATACCGAAAAGATTGCCAAGATCCTGGACTACTCCGTCAATACGATTTATGCATATAAGAATCGGGTAAAGACGAAATCGACGATTCCGAACGAGGAGTTTGAGCAAAAAGTCATGGAAATCAAGACGGTTTAGCCGCAGACGGCTTATATAAGACTAATATTTCTAAGATCGTGCGTTGACTCAAGGATCTGATATACAGTTTATTACATTTGATGTCGGCGTATTTTTTTTATATTTTAAGTATAATAATTGCCTTTGCAGGGGTCTCTAACTTCTTTTGATTAGCCTTCAGATACACTACGAATCTGAAAAGGCTTCAACACATTTTTTTATTTCCGGGCACCTATGGTCAAAGCAACGTCGAAACCAAGAAACATTGAATTTATTGGAGATCATAAGAATGATTCTATCGTTGTGGGCAATTATGGCGATGCGAAAATCACGGCAAGAGGAAACTTCAGCTTATCGGGCATAATCTTTTGCGGCAAGGGCACGGTTGAATTTAATATGACAGGTGTGGGCGATGCTTCATTTACGGGGGTATGTAAGAGGCTGATGATCCGTGGTATGGATGGCGATTGCCGGCTTGATCTCAGCCGCCTTACCAGCGATGTCGTTTGGTGTGAATCTGTGAAAGGAAATTCTGTCATTATCCTTGGACCCACACGGCTAATCGAGCTTATTAACCTCGACAATGAAGCCGTAGTAAAATACGAGGGTAAGCCCCTCCTTCTGAATTACTCCCTTCGTGGGAATTCCAGGATCATTGGTTTGACATCGAACTAATGCAGCACTCAAGCCTCTTGTCTTCAAATTAGTTTTCCGAAAGTATGATTGTTTTACCGGTGGCTGCTGATTCTCTTGCGGCATCGAGTATTCGAACAACGGTGACATTTGTGTCTAGTGAATAAAGACCATTTTTCGGGAGGACAACCTTCCTGCGAATAACGTCGGCGAAATATGAAAATGGATCTTGATAAACACCTGTTTCTTCGACGGTGACTTCAACGGTCCTTTCAGGAGCATTCTTGTTCCGCTTCCGAAGGGTTGTGCTGTTAGCAGCGATCAGATATCCCGAATCTCCATACACCTCCATATCCTTTCTTCCAAAGGGCCAATTCCATGAAGCCTGAATGATACATTGTGCCCCCGGATAAGTGACAATAATCGTTGCCTCGTCGTCGACGTTCGGGTAAATATCAGGCTTATGTTGCTGCGTAACAGCGGTGACGGAAAGGGGTGACATTCCATCCATAAGGTATGTCATCAGGTTTGCGCCGTAACAACCAAAGTCGATCAGCGCGCCACCGCCATTTTGGACCGGATCGGTGAGCCAGTCCAGGAACTCTTTACCCACACCTATTTCTTTTGGGCCTTCGTGACCATCATGAATGACAACTTTTCGGATATTACCGACATAGCCACTGTCCCTGACCAATTGATACGTCTTTAACGTAGTAGGGTACCATGATGTCTCGTAGTTTGTGAGTAGAAAAATTCCATTTTTCCTGGCAAGTTCTTCCATCCTCAGGGCTTGTTTGATGGTTGTAGCAAGTGGTTTTTCCACCATAACATGAATGCCACGGGGAGCACACGCTTCAACGGTAGCCATATGCTCAAGAATGGAACCAAATGCAACAACAGCCTCCGGCTTTACCTTGTCGAGCATTTGTTCGAGGTTGGTAAAAAACAAATCAGAGGGCAGCGAATATTGCCTGGCATATCGTTGCGCTAGTGCAACGTTGGGCTCAAATATTCCGACAACAACAACGTCAGTCTTGTCCTTTTTCCCCAGAATCCAACCCACATGCCCATGGGTGACCCCGGAAACTGCTATACGAACAGGTTGGGATTTGCCCGGCTGTGCCTGAGAACGCAGCATTGGTGCTGACAACATTAAAAATATGAGGTAAAATACAAGGGTGTTGCGCGTATTGGATTTTAGCGGGTTGTCCATGCGATACGTGTTTTTTTGGATATCAATTACGGCAATTTAGATGATTCTGGCATTGAATTTATGGACGGTCTTTGTCACTGAGCGTCACCCCGGAAATTGCATCAAAAGGCCGTACTAATGATATCTGATCTTATTGATAAAAAACACGCGCCGTTTTCCGGTGCCCGGATTTGTTATCTCCTGAACCCCGTAAGCATAAAAGTAGCCTCGATACCAGTAATCCAGTCGGTTAAAATCGGTTTGATCGTTTTTGACGATTTCGTTTGCGCCACTTGTCTTGATTGGTTCAAAGGTCTTGCCTTCCAACACCTGATCATCTTTGATGATCTTGGTTCGTAGCTCGTTCTCGTAAAGATACAGCAGCGCTATGCGGTCTCCCTGTACTTCCAGCTTCACAAATTGCTCCAAAGTGAACGTCTTGACATCATTAATTTCAAAACTATTATCCCAAAGTAATTTACCATTTTGATCAAAACCCATCACTACGGCATGTGTGTAGTGATAGCCATCGAATATTCTGCCGTCACGGATAATCGAGTTCCGATACAAAGCGGAAGGGTTGAAAAAACCACCGTAGTATGTTCTGTCGGTACTTATGTAACGCGGGTAAAAAGCTTCCCCCAATAAGATGTATTGGTTGTTATAGGGCACAATTTCGTGGACAAGAAAGCGGTAGTTGAATCGGATTTTTTTCCCGCGAATCTTTCTCCGGGCGATTCGCTCCTTGACGCGTTTTTCCCGCTTCGCCTTCATGTACTTAAAGAAGTTTTCAAGATCACCATAGTTATAATAACGGAGTTGCTGTATACCGGAGGGGTCGATGCTGGCGAGAAAAAGACCCCTGGAATACTCCGAGTTTCGACCGCCAAATACTCCCGCCACAAGCTGCATATTGTTGGTCTTGATTGACCGGGCAAAAATAAGATGTCGGTTGCCATCAGGGTCAAGTGCAAAATTTGATTGGAGTTCTCCCTCCGCATTGTAATTCTTTAGCCAGACCGTTTCCTGCCCCCGGAAGTTTCGTGCGCAGATGATCACGTCGAATGTATCATCCGGATATATTTTGACCTGGGTAAGGTCACCGTTTTCGTTTAATAAACCAGGCAAAATCTTGGCTTTACCGGTGTGAAAAGAGTAGTACATCACCACCGGTACCTGATTATAATACCCACCCATTATGGCCGCGGTTTCCGTTACCTGAAATTCTGAGGGAGCAAAGGGAATAAAGTTGCGGATACTATATTTTATGAATTCACCTGTATCGTGTTCTATGGCAAACAACACAAAATCATTTCGGGAAAAGTCGTGGTAACGAAGAAGAAAGAAAAGCTTTCCGCGGTTAGCTTTTTTTGACATCAATATGTACTTCTTATCAACAGGCAGGAAGCCTCGCCATTGTTCCTGAAAAGCCGTATCAAGCTTAACGATTTCGAATTGATCATTTCCTGCGGCGGCAAATTTTCGAAAAAGAAAAATACCGTCTTCCTGAGCGGGCACTACCTCAAAGGATATTTCATATCGGTTCGTCGGAATTTCAAAACGGTTGGTCTGAAATACCTGCTGGGCATTCGCTCCCGGATTCAACGTTAACGCCAAGATTAAAGTAATACCTTTACTTAGCCACAACTTTGGAAACGTAGAAAACATCACGTACACGGTCCTCCTTTGTTGCATTGCGAATCGTTTGATATCCCCAAATAAAAAATGAATTCCCGGTCCAATGCCTTACCCCTCCCTCGTATTCCCGTTCTGAACGTATCACGTCTGCCGCTTCACTGGCCTTGATTTTCTGCTTGCCTTCGGCCAAAACCTCATCGTTAATAACAATAGTTTTGAAATTCAGTTCTGATTCTTTCTTGTATAATATGGTAAGTGAATCACCCACCAGCGCAAAATCAGCCACTTGTTCAACGCCCTGAATTTTTATTTCTTCTAACTTAAAGCTGTGATCCCAGTTGATCTTGCCTTTTCCGTCAATGGATACCACGGCGGTTTCAAGGGTCTTGATATCTTCGATATTTCTCGACGTATTTCCATAGCCATAGGGTCTGTACATTCGACTCATACCCGGATAATAGAAGCCGCGGGAATATGAGTTTATTCCGTACGGACTGTAATATGGATTGTAGTAATAGGGGTTTGAATAGTATGGACTAATGTTTGAATTCGGATTATACACCTCAGCAAGTATCAGGAATCCGTCCTTGTATTCCGTCACCTTGAATGGCATTACATACGTAGAGTAATTGGGAATTCTACCATTCGAAGCATCTTCTTTGGAGTTGGCTTTTACCCGCTCCGCGCGTTTCGGACTTAGAAAACCCAGAAAGTTGTTCAGTTGACCCAAATCTATATAAGCGATTTTCTGGTCACTGAAAGGATTAACAGCCATGAAATAAAACCCTATGGACTGCTTGGAATTTCGCTCACCCCAGGTACCGAGAATAGCCAGATCCTCCCGAACCAGTGTGCTTGTTAGTCCGGTTTGTAATGATTTTTCTTCGTCGATTGGAACCACATCTTCAAGCAATAGTTTCCCTTTTTCATCATATGTCCGAAATACCAGCTTTCGATCTTCCTTTGAGCCGCGGTCAACAAGTACGGTGTTAAATGTCTGATTTTGATTTGTGCGTAAATCCACGAGCTCCGTATCTTTTTGAAAGAATCCCGGGATAACACTAATTCTTTCGTCGGGCAGTTCGAAAAGCAGGACCGCCGGCTCATTGTTAACATAACCGCCAAAGGTAAAACTGTCTCCCGCTTTGCTGAAGTGCGTCAGCTTAAAATCCAGGTCCGGCTTAAGAACATAATGTTTGGGTTCTGCTCCCGTTAATTCGAAATCAATCAACTCAAAATCGTTCTTTGTCGTTTCGCCAACTCGGTAGAGAACACAAAAGTGACCTGGTGTATATTCATATCCGATTATTTTATTTCGGTCATTTACTTCAACCAGCAGAGAACGCTTCTCCTGGAGAGCAGTATCCAGGTGAATAAATTCCCAGGTCCGGTTTCCACTCTTGTACTTATTTAATCCCCGGAAAACAACCAGTCCTTCTTCTTTCAGGGAAACCAGTATATAATACTCATCCGAACTTTTTTGCTCGCGTTCAAATCGGTGAGGTTGGCTGATCTGTGCGCTCGCCGTTTTAGCCATAAGAACAGCTATCACTGAAAGTATTGGAATGAGATAATATAATTTCCTTCGGGGAGAATGCATAATTGATTTGTTAGACTGGGATGAATGTTTAACTCCCCTCGCTGAGTGCTATAATTAGGTCGAATTCGGCCTCTTTTACGGGCTGTACTGATAGTCGGGAGGATTTTACCAGCACCATGTTAGTAAAACGCTTATCTCCTTTAATTTGTGCCAGCGAAAGCGGATTTTTAAGTTTTTTTACGGGAGCGATTTCAACCGCTACCCAATTCTCATCGGAAGGATCCGGATAATGCTCCCTGGTTATTTTTGCAATTCCAATAATAGATTTATCATCCATGCTGTGGTAGATAAATACCTTGTCTCCTTTCTTCATCGCTTTCAGATTATTCCTCGCCTGGAAGTTTCGAACACCATCCCATCCGGTTTTCTTATCACGCACCAGATCGTCCCAGGAGAAGGTGCTCGGCTCAGTTTTGAGTAACCAATAGTTCATAATTTTTTTGTGTATTAAGAATTACAAAATAGCAAATAGTCTTTGTATTTTCCCTGAAAGGGTAAAGGAAATGAAGGCATTAGTTATATGCGGCGAATCGATCGGGGATACGGTGTTTTCAACTCCGGTTATAAGGGCGTTGAAGGTGCAATTAGAGGATGTTGAAGTGCACGGGCTATTGGCGCCCTCAACAGTCTTTTTGATGGAAGAGAATCCTTATCTTGACCAGAGTCACTTATTTGAAGGATCGCTCCGGAAGCTCCGTGATACTTTGCGGAAAGAGCGATTTGATTTAATCATAAACCTGCGGGCAGACTTCCGTTCGAGAATTCTTTTGCTGTGGCTTAATCGTCGGTGTCGTACGCTTCCTTCGCATAGGTGGAAAGAGTGGTTAATGGTCAACCTGAAGATTAACCATCTGCGTAATTCACACCAGGTAGACCGGATGTTGCACCTGCTTGAACCCGAGCACATAAAACCTGATGAGCTGGGGTTGGATTATTTCATTCCGGAAAGGGACGCCATCGAACCCGATTGGTTACCACAAGGATTCCGTCGGGAATATGTGGTTTTCGCATTAAGCGCACCGTACGCAACCCGGCGCCTTCCGGTTGACCGAATGATCGAACTGTGCGATAAAATCAACAGACCGGTTATTTTAATAGGGTCAGAAAAAGATGCGGATACGGGTGAGGTTATAAGTCGCTTTTTTGAGCGAGGGCATTCTGTAATTTGGGAGGCGGGACTCGTAGAGTTAAACAAGAAGACAATTGTTTATAACGCTTGTGGAAAATTCAATTTCAACCAAATGGCTAGTCTCGTGAAACAAGCGAAGGCTGTATTTGCATTTGATAGTGATTTCATTCCCGTTGCTTCCGCATTTAAAAAAGAAATATTTGGGCTGTGGGGGAGTACAATCTTACTCTTCGGGCGTTATCCATACCATACAAGATTTTCGGTATTGGAAAGTAATAGCGTGTCATGCCGGCCGTGCTCCAGCCAGGGATTCGATGCTTGCCCGAAAGGGCACTTCAAGTGTATGCGTGATATAATGTTCGACTTCTATTTGTCTTAAGCCTGATGCCATGGACCTTCAATGGCCAGGGTTAATCCTGCATGCTGGATATTGACAAAAAGTGTAGTGCCATTGGGAGAAAAAACCACACCGGCCATTTCTGATTTGTATCCTACGTTTTCACCAAGCTTATAATATTCTCCCGAAGGTGTAATTCCCACCAGGAAAGGATGATTATCATCTTCGCTGAGGATAATATCTCCCCATGGGGCAACGGTTAGGTTGTCACAATGTTTGAGAATAGTTTTATCATTGGGTTCGGCAAAGAGCTCAAGTATACCCGGCTTCTCGAGTTCACGCGGCGTTCCTTCGTAGGGGCCTGGTGTGTACCTGAACACCTGCCCGGTTCTGTTGGCACCTCCATTGGTGCAGGCAAAATAGACTTCATGGCTGCCAAACCACATCCCCTCGCCGCGGGCGAATCGGGCAGCACCGCTTTTGAACCCCCGGTGGCGTAAATCATTTCGAGGAGCGTCAATGTCTTCGAGGTCAACCCAACCAACAGGCATGCTGGTCTTTGCCGTCATCATAACGGGAGAAATTCCGGGCCAATTTCGTGTATCGAATGACTTCTGATCGCGTATAGCCAGCGCCTGCAATTTGCCGCCTTCCACCAGCTTCCCTTTTTTAATAGGAATAAAACGATATAATAACCCCTCGATGTCATCTTCGGTTAGATAAACGATTCCCGTCCGCGGATCCACCGCAACAGCCTCATGGTTAAAGCGACCCATTGCTTTGAGTGGAATTGGCTCTGCAAGACCGCGCGTATCGGACGCCGGAACCTCAAACGTATAACCGTGATCCTTTTCGAGAACACCATTAGCCTTTTCAACGGTTTCCTCGCAGGTGATCCATGAATTCCATGGAGTAGGTCCTCCGGCACAATTCCGAATCGTTCCAATCAGACTTAAGAATTCAGTCTCTACTTTTTTAGTATCGTGATTATAAACTATCGTCGTTGTACCACCTGTGCAAGGGAGTTTCCCATTTCCAAAATCGTAAAACTTTTTCCTGCCCACCTTAAAAAGAAGTTCATTCGTCTTTCCAAAAGGACCATTTTCGAAGTCGTTGGGTGTATTCTCGTGGTTTCGAATTAGAATCGTGCGATTACCTTTTGCCGGGAAGGTTGCCATGCCATCTCCCTTTCCCGGAACAAGAAGGCCGTCACTCATTCGCGCCCCCTGGCGGCTTATTATCTTATACAAGAAACCTTTAGGTAAATTCAAGATACCATCAGGATCCTGAATAAGCGGGCCATAACCTTCCCTCGGGGCAATCCCCGCTCCAACGGTGTATTTATACAGTCCCAAAAAGCCGACCCCAACCAGGGAGGTACGGATAAATTGCCTTCGTGTTCCCTTCATTTTTTTCGATTTGACAGGAAAATATTCAGATCCTCTAATTTATCTGTATTAATGATATCAACACCAGCGTTTAATAAGGCCTCCCAGGTAGTCTCGTTGTCCGGAATAGCCCACAATCTAAGCGCCTTATTTTCCTGGTGTACTCGTTTCGCAAGATTGCGTACCTTGTTCAGTTCCTCCGCCGGTATCTCGCCATTGCCGTTCCAATCCACGACTTTCGAGTAGTTTTCGCTAATCCAGGGCATTTCTGATGTTGTAAACCCTTTGCCTAAATCTTCGGGCCTTCCGTCGATGGCAGTCAGATGCTGAGGATCACTTCGGATAAGTTCGATCGGCCGGTTTCCTGAAATTATTACTTGTAATGCTCCCGGCCGCGAAGGCGTATTGAGGCAGTCCGGGTATTTTGTCAAAATGTCGATTATCGCCTGGTAGGTCGGCGCGGCAGGGGTCTTAATATCAATCAATAACACCACCGGCTCCTGACGTTGGCGATAAATCCGACCGGCATTTTGCCTGCTGATACTGTCCAGTGGTTTGATGTACAGAACTTCCAGCGTTTTAGCATTTCGGGTAACGAAGTTGTGCCCGACCAGTAGTTTTCCTTCTTTGAGGTGGACATCCGCTTCAACGCTTGAGAATCCGTTTTCAAGGGCATCATACAACGGACGATAGTGCTCGTAGTCGTTGTGTGCATGAGCATTTGTATGACTTACGAATTGCGAAAAGCAATCACACGATATTGTGAAAATGCCTAAAATCAGAAACTTTTCGAACATCCGGAGTAAGATACAAACCGATTCCAAGATAACCCGAAATTGAAGTAACATCGGACAATGAATCTGACTATGGTTAGTATGCCCGGATGAGTTTCCCTTCCATGTAATTCGCGTACGATCGATTGACAACTTTCATTCCCCCCGGAGTGGGGTAATCACCCGTAAAATACCAATCGCCGGCGTGATGTGGTATAGCTTTGTGAAGATTTTCAACGGTTTGGAATAGAACCTCGAGCTCAGCACTCATATCGGCGGGCCGAACAATCTCAGATATTTTTGTGGAGATTTCATCGTCGGTGAATTGTTCGTAAAGGTGCTTGACATAATTTTCCTTGGCGGGTTTTCCCTGACTCTGGATACACTTTTCGTACGCTTCACCCAGCAAATAGTCTTTTCCCTTGTCTTTCAGTAGTGCAATCATAGCTCGGAAAGCAACAAAATCGCGCATCCGGCTCATATCAATTCCATAACAATCCGGGAACCGAATTTGTGGTGCCGACGAAACGACAACAATTTTCTTGGGCTTTAATCGATCCAACATTTTGAGGATACTCTTCTCCAGGGTTGTTCCGCGAACAATGGAGTCGTCAATAACAACCAGTGTATCGACCCCTTTTCTGATCACCTCGTAGGTGGTGTCATATACGTGTGCCACCATTTCGTCCCGATGCTCATCATCAGTGATGAACGTTCTAATTTTTGCATCTTTTAATACAAGCTTTTCGATACGCGGCCGAAACGAAAGGATATCGTCGAGAGAATCTACCGAAGGTTTTTGATCGATGATGATGTCCTTTTGTTTGTTGATAAGGTAATCTTCAATACCCGCCATCAAACCATAGAACGCAGTCTCGGCGGTATTAGGAATGTAAGAGAATACAGTATTTCTGATGTCGAAATTTATGGCACGAAGTACCTGGGGTACCAGCAAACGGCCGAGTTGCTTTCGCTCTTTGTATATGTCAGGATCATTACCACGCGAGAAATATATACGTTCAAAACTACAGGCTTTCTTAACACCCGCTGGTACGATAACGTGCTGGGCAAATTCTCCGTTTTTTTCAACGACAAGTGCATGTCCGGGCTTAACTTCTTCAATCTGGTTATAGTCAACGTTGAAGGCAGTTTTGATGGCAGGTTTTTCAGAGGCAACGACAACAACTTCATCGTTGGCATAATAGTAAGCCGGCCTGATTCCATTGGGGTCGCGCACTACGAAAGCCGATCCCGATCCGGTCATTCCTGCCATAGTATAACCGCCATCAAAATCTTTACACGCCCGGCGGAGCATCCTTGGCAGGTCTAATTCGTTTTCAATGATCTCAGACACTTCCCGGTTCGAAAACTTGTCTTTGTATTTCTGAAAGACATCTTGCACTTCTTCGTCCAGGAAATGGCCAATCTTTTCCATCACGGTGACGGTGTCAACTTTTTCTTTGGGGTGTTGACCAAGGTCCACCAACAAATCAAAAAGTTCATCTACGTTGGTCATGTTGAAATTGCCGGCCATAACCAGGTTGCGGCTACGCCAGTTATTTTGGCGTAAGAATGGGTGAACATTTTCAATGCTATTTACACCGTGGGTTCCGTATCGGAGGTGACCGAGCCAGAGTTCACCGGAAAAAGCGACATTTTTCTTAAGCCAGGTTTCGTTTTTGAACTTATCTTTGCCCTCTTTTTGGGCTTTTTTATACTTTTTTCCGATTTTTTTGAAGAGGTGGGCGACGGGCTGGGGTTTGATAGAACGGTAGCGGCTAATGTATCGATGGCCCGAATCAACGTCAATCTTGATGTTTGCGACTCCAGCGCCATCCTGACCGCGATTGTGTTGTTTTTCCATCAGGATGTACATCTTGTTCACGGCGTACATGGGCCCATATTTTTCGATGTAGTACGAAAGTGGTTTTCGTAATCGGATTAATGCAATACCGCACTCGTGAAGAATCTGGTCGCTCATTGGCTTGTTGTCATGATCTTAGTTCCATTCCCGGTTATCCACAGACTGAAAAAAGTGAGACAAACTGTTCGCCGCACATTTAACGGGATAACGAATGATGGCTAACGGATTCAGAGTACAAAGTTAATTTTATTAATCCATCCCATCAACAACCCGGGGCTGAAGAAGAGTAGGAGTACC
>Ga0299906_10002980_pt1 | contig 13978 bp, 14 predicted proteins | sample RVTome_14_FD_200259 | JGI IMG/M metagenome (GOLD analysis project Ga0299906, IMG submission 200259) | Soil microbial communities from uranium-contaminated site in the Upper Colorado River Basin, Wyoming, United States - RVT145D125 (version 2) ... | reverse complement strand
GATGAGCTCAAGCAGTTCGCGCTGGCAAACGGACCTGCCTACCAACATCCGAGGCGGGTGTTCTTCCTGAAGGAGCTGCCGCTCGCCGGCACCAACAAGATAGACCAAGCCCGCCTGCGTCAATGGGTTTTCAACGGTACCTTCATTGCTCCACGGACGCGTTCAAAGTAGAGTATTGGAATGCTGGACTGGACTACCTGTAAGGCTGTCGAGCGCGACCCGCAAAAGCTCAGTGGGGTTTGGGTATTTCGTGGCACGCGAGTCCCGGTGAGCGCCCTGTTCGAAAATCTCGAAGGCGGCGCTACGGTCGATCAATTCCTGGAATGGTTTCCCGGCGTTACGCGCGAGCAGCTTGACGCCGTTCTCGAGCACGCGGCTCGAAGCGTTCAAACCGCCTGAGCTGCGGTCCGGATGCGGATCCTGTTCGATCAGGGCACACCGCTCCCGCTCAAGCAGCACTTTCCCGGGCATCAAGTCGAAACCGCCTTTGAGCTCGGCTGGTCACGCCTGACCAACGGTGAACTTCTCACGGCCGCCGAAGGCCGTTTCGATGTTCTTGTCACCACCGACAGAAATCTGCGTCATCAGCAGTCGCTGTCCGGCCGGAAGCTTGCCGTTCTGGTGTTGCCCACGACAAGTTGGCCGCGGCTACGCGCTCACGTGGCCGGCATCGTATCGGCGCTGGCCTCAGCAAGACCGGGCGAGTATCTGGAAATCACCCTGTAGAACGAATCTGGAGTAGAGCACGAATGAGCGAACAAGCGGCCAGCATCGAAAAATTGCAGGAGCTGATCACCCGCGGGCCATTCAACAAATGGCTCAATTTCACCGTCCTGAGGGCGGGCGAGGACGGCGTCGAGATCAGGGCGGCGTGGCGCGAGGAGTGGGTGGTGAATCCCGAACGCCGCTACACGCATGGCGGCATTCTTGCCGCGATCATCGACGTTGCCGCCGACTACGCGATCGCGGCGCAACTCGGCCGCCCCGTGCCCACGATCGACATCCGCGTGGACTACCACAAGGCGGCGATGCCCGGCGACCTCACGGCGAAGGCGCGCGTCGTGCGCATGGGCAGCCAGTACTCCACCGCGGAGGCGTATCTCTACGACAAGGACGGGGAGTTGGTGGCAAGCGGTCGCGGCACGTATCTCACCGCTCCGCCAAAGGCGTGAATTCTGATAGGCTTCATTGCCTATGAACGCCGCGAAAAGGCAGTCCCGGGCCCGGAAGAAGCGCCTGATCGTCGCGATGACCGGCGCGACCGGGTCGATCTACGGCGTGCGCATTCTCGAGATGCTGCGCGCGATCGGCGGCTGGGAGACGCACCTCATCGTCTCGGATGCCGGAGCGCTCAACGCCTGGTACGACCACAAGTTGACGCGCAAGGACCTCGGGAAGCTCGCCGACGTGGTGCACAACGTGCGTGACGTGGCAGCCTCGATCTCGAGCGGGTCCTTCATCACCCATGGCATGGTGATCGCGCCGTGCTCGATGAAGACGCTCGCCGCCGTGGCGCTCGGCTTCTCTGACAATCTCGTCTCGCGCGCGGCGGACGTAATACTCAAGGAGCGCCGGCGCCTGGTGTTGATCGTCCGCGAAGCGCCGCTCAACCTCGCTCACCTTCGCAACATGGTGCAGGTGACCGAAATGGGCGGAATCGTCTATCCCCCGGTGCCCGCGTTCTACAGCCAGGCAAAGAGCGTGGACGACCTGGTGAATCACACGGTGGGCCGCGTGCTCGATCTCTTCGGGGTCGAGCATGCCCGCATCAAGCGCTGGCAGGGCATGAAGGGCGCTCCGGAGCAGCCGCAATGAAGATGGAAAAGCCCGACGTCCGGCAGGAGAATTTCCGGCAGTTCCTCGAGCGGCTCCGCGCGGAGAAGGAGCTGACGGACATCCGCCAGCCGGTGGACATCCGGCACATTGCCACGCTGGTGGACCAGGCGGAAACCGCGCTCCTCTTTCACAACGTCCTCGGCTACGACATGCCGGTCGTCTCCGGCATCATCCGTTCGCGCAACCGCGCCATTCTCTCGATGGGCTGCGCGAGCTACCCGGAGATCGAGCAGCGCCTGCAGCAAGGCATAGACCACCCGATTCCGCCGAAGTACGTCAAGACCGCGCGCCACAAGGAAGTCGTCGAGACCGGCGACAAGGTGGACCTGTTTCGCCTGCCGATCCCGATGTCCTCGATCTACGACGGCGCCCCCATGATCACGGCGGGCGTGGTCATCGCGAAGGACCCGGAATACGAGTTCAACTCCGGCATGTACCGTTTCATGTTGAAGGAGCGGAATCTGACGGGGATAGACATCGTCACGCCGAACAACATGCGGCTCTTCGCGCAGCGCGCCTACGAGGCCGGGCGCCCCTGCCCGATCTCGATCTCGATCGGCACTCACCCCTTCGAGGTCATGGGCTCGGGGTTCCGCGCGCCGCTCGGCGTGGACGAGATGGCGATCGCCGGCGGCATCCGCGGCGCGCCGGTCGAACTGGCGGCGTGCGAGACCATCGACCTGCCGTGCCTCGCCGATGCCGAGATCGTGCTGGAAGCCGAGATCCTGCCGACCGGCTGGACCCATCCGGAAGGCCGCTTCGCCGAGTTCACGCGCCTGATGGGCGGGCTGCACTGGAATCCCCTGGTGAAGGTGAAGGCGATCACTCGGCGCAAGGACGCGATCTATTACGCGCTGCACATGCCGTGGGAGAACACCTGGCTCGCGGCGCCTACGCGCTACACCGCGATCCGCCGGGCTCTCAAAAATGCCGGGGTGCAGGTGAAGGACATCAACGTGACGCTCGGCGGCTGCGGCTTCTGGCACGCCATCGTCTCGATTCGGAAGCAGGCCGGCGAAGGCAAGAACGCGCTCCTCGCCGCGCTGACCGCGCAGGACATCAAGCACGTGGTAGTGGTGGACGACGACATCGATGTCTTCGATGCGACCGACGTCGAGTGGGCAATCGCGACGCGCGTGCAGGGCGACAAGGACGTCATCATCATTCCCGGCGCGCGCGCCAAACCTCTCGATCCCAGCCTTCCTGTGATGCCGCCGGGGGTGGTGCCGACCGGGGCCAAAGTCGGCATCGATGCCACCATCGGCGAGGGCATCCCGCGCGAGCGCTTCGAGCGCATCGCCTACGCCTACGCGGATCGCGCGAAGATCGCCGACTACGTCAAAGGCAAGGCCGACGCCGCGCCGAAGGCAGCCGGCCACGACGACCGGGTCGCCGCGCAGCTCGCGGGCAGGATCCTCAAGCTGATCGAGGCCGAGCCGAAGTACTACCAGGAAATTGCCGAGCACTTCGCCGACTACGAGTTTCAGGCGGTGACGCGCGCGATGGGACGGCTGCACGCGGAGGAGAAGCTTTGGCAGGACGCGCGGGGCCGCATGTGCGTGCGCGGCTCGGCATTCGCAGCGAAGCCGCCGAAATCCGGTGACGAGTAGAAAAGACATCCTGCACCTGCACCTGGAAAGCTTCCGCAAGCGCCCCGCCCTCTTTCATCTCACCGAGGAACGCTGGCGGGCAGCCGCCAGGCGCCACCGGGCGCTCGCGAAACGGCTCCGCGTCACCCTCGGCTGGGACGGCGACATCATCGGCAAGGCGCTCGAGACGGCCGACGTGATGATCAACTCGAACCCGCCCAGGGAAGAGTTACGGAGGCGCGCGCCACGGTTGAAGTGGATCCAGAACACCGGCGCCGGTATCGACGGCCTGCTTCCGCTCGATTGGCTCCCCGCCGACATCGCGCTCACCAGCAACCGCGGCGCGCACGGCCCCAAGGCGGAGGACTCGTGTGCCATGGCGATCTCGATTCTCAACGCGCGGCTGCCGCAGATGATTGCAGCCCAGCGCAATCACGCCTGGCAGCCGGTCTATACCACGCCGGTCGCCGGGAAAACGGCTGTCGTCATCGGCTTCGGCGACCTCGGGCAGGCTGCGGGCCGCGCCGCGAAGAAGCTCGGCGCGAAAGTGATTGCCGTCACCCGCAGCGGCAAGGCCGCGCGCCCGGCCGACGCCGTCTACCCGGTCAGCCGCATCGATCGCGTACTGCCCATGGCCGACTTCGTCATCGTCACGACACCGCTTACGCCGCAGACGCGGAACCTGCTCGACCGCAGGCGACTCGACCTCCTCAAGCCGGAGGCCGGCTTCGTCAACATCGGCCGCTCGCCGGTCGTGGACTATGACGCGCTGCGCGAGAAGCTCGCACAAGGCACGCTCGCCGGCGCGGTACTTGACGTGTTCCAGCCGGAGCCGCTTCCCGCCGACTCGCCGCTGTGGGATACGCCCAACCTCGTGGTCACGCCTCACGTGAGCTGCGACGACCCGCGCTACATCGACCGGCTGCTCGATTTCTGGTTCGAGAACTTCGGACGGTTCCTGGCCGGCAAGCGGCTGAAGAATCTGGTCGATCGCCGGCTGGGCTACTGAGCGGGACGAGTGGAGCAAAGAGGAGCGGCGCGAAGCGCCGGGGGGGTTGGCACCCGTCACCGGTAACTGATTCATGTACCTGCTGGAACATGACGCAAAAGAGCTTCTCGCCGCCCGCGGAATTCCCGTGCCGGCGGGAAGCCTCATTGAAAACGCCGACGCCGCAAGCACGACCGCCCTTCCTCCCGGGCCATGGATGGTCAAGGGACAGATCGCCACCGGCGGGCGCGGCAAGGCCGGCCTCATCCGGAAAGCGGCGACGCCCTGGGAAGTCAGCGAGCAAGCCCGCGCGATTTTCCAGGCAGCGCCCAAGGGGCGAACGGTCGAGTCCGTGCGTGTCGAGCAGCGGATCGACGCCGCGCACGAGGTCTATATCGGCTTTTTGCTCGATGCGGCCGCTGGCGGCGTGCGCGTCATGCTCTCCGCAAGCGGAGGCATGGACATCGAGCAGGTTCCCCGCGACCGCATCCAGAACGAGGTCGCCGAGCCCGATGTGCGGTCAATCACGGAATGCGTGCGCCGGCTCGCGCAAAAACTTCCGGCAGACATTGGACCGGCGGCGCGGGATGTCGGGGAGCGGCTGGCGCATGCGTTCCTGGAACTGGAAGCGCTCCTGATCGAGGTGAATCCCCTGTTCGTGCTCGACGGCGGCCGCTGGCTCGCGGGCGACGCCAGGGTCGTCACCGATGACAATGCCTTGCCTCGTCAAAGGGAGCTGGAGTCACTCCTCAGGGCCCGCGCCGCCGCCTATCCGGATGTGGCGCGCAAGCACGAGCACGGCTTCGATTACGTCGTGGTGGACACGGACGGAGAGATCGGGCTGCTCACGACCGGCGCCGGGCTCTCGATGATGCTGATCGACGAGCTGCGCGCGGCGGGACTGAAGTCCTACAACTTTCTCGACATCCGCACCGGAGGGCTCCGCGGCGAGACGAGGCGGCTCACGCAGGTGCTCCGATGGATCGGCGAAGGGAAGAACGTCAAGGTGCTGCTGGTCAATATCTTCGCCGGCATCACCGATCTCGGCGAATTCTCGCGGCTGCTGGTCGAGGCGATTGCCGCGGCGCCGCAGCTGAAGGTGCCGGTCGTCGCGCGGCTGGTTGGCTATGGCCTGTCCACCGCGCGCGAGGTGCTTGCGGCGGCGGGTATCGCGCTCCACACCGACCTCGACGCGGCGCTCATCGCCGTCCGCTCGCATCTCGAGCGATGATCAACCCGCGCATCGATCGATCGACACCGGTGATCGTGCAGGGAATCACCGGCCGCGCCGGCCTGCTGCACAGCCGTCTCATGCGGCAGTACGGAACGAATATCGTGGGCGGCGTGTCACCCGGGGGAAAGGCACGGACAGCATATGGCGTGCCGGTCTTCGCCGACTGCGCCACGGCGGTGGCAAAAACCGGCGCGCGGGCAAGCGTGCTGCTGGTGGGCGCGATGCAGTTGCTGGAGGCCATACGCGACGCCGTATCCGCCGGCATCCGCTACCTCGTCACGCCGGCCGAGGGCATGCCGGTGCACGATGCGCTCAAGGCCTGGAGGCTCTGCCGGGAATCGGGGACGGTCTGGGTCGGCGCATCCACCCCCGGAATGGCGGTGCCGGGAGAGGCCAAGCTCGGCTTTCTGCCGGATGATTCGCTCACGCCCGGCCCGCTCGGGCTCATGTCCAGGTCCGGGACACTTGCATACGAAGCCGGATACCGGCTCTCGCGGCAAGGCATCGGGACGTCGGTGTGGGTCGGCGTCGGCGGTGACCCGGTGAAGGGCACGCGCTTTGCCGACCTCGTTCCCTTCTACGCAGACGATTCACGAACCGGGGCGCTGCTCGTCATCGGGGAGATCGGCGGCACCGACGAGGAAGAATTTGCCCAGGCGTTGACGGCGAAGCGCTTCGCCAAGCCGGTGTTCGCACTCCTTGCCGGCCGCAGCGCGCCGGAAGGCGTCACGATGGGCCACGCCGGAGCGCTGGTGCACGGCAGCCACGGCACCTACGCGGCCAAGCGCGCCGCGCTCGAAGCCGCGGGCGTGCGCGTCTTCGCGACCCTCAACGAGCTGGTCGAGGGTGTGACCTCAAGGCTTCGCTAATCAGACCAGCCCCCGAGCGATGCCGCCATCGACGAGTATCGACTGGCAATTGACGTAGCTGGCCTTGTGGGACGCGAGAAACACCACCATCGCAGCGATTTCCTCGGGCCGGCCGAAGCGCTTCATCGGGATTTCCTCGCTGAACTCGTGGATGACGTCCTCGGGCTTCGTTCCGCGCTCCTTCGCAAGCTTCTCCGCGCGCGTGATCCAGAGCGAGGTCAGCGTGCGGCCCGGCGACACCGAGTTCACGCGGATGTTGAACGGCTGAAACTCGGCGCCGAGTGTCTTCACCAGCGCGATCAGCCCCGCCTTGTGCACGTTGGAAACGACCTGATTCGGATACGGCATGCGCGCGCCGGCCGCGCCCAGTATCACGATGCGCCCGGACCGGGCGCGTTTGAGGTTATCGAGTGCGGCGCGGATCACACGCACTGCGCCGAGCACGTTGAATTCGTAGTTGGCGAGCCATGCCGCGTCGTCGAGCTCCTCGAACCGCGCGCGCTGACTGCCGCCGACTGCGGTGACGAGGATGTCGAGCACCGCAGCCTGCTGCCCGAGCCACTTTTCGAGCCGGCCAACATCGCCGGCCCGGGTGACATCCGCGGCAAACCAGGGAACCTTCGCACCCGCCGCTTTCTCAAGCGCGGCGGCCGCACTCTTTAGCTTGTCTGCGCTGCGCGAACAGATGAGGACGCGCACGCCCTCCTCCAGCAGTGCCTTTGCGCTCTCGTAGCCGATCCCCTCGCTCGCGCCGACGACGAGCGCGGTCTCTCCCCGAATTCCAAGGTCCATCCGCTGGCGTCAGGAACGAGAGTGCCACAGAACCCGCGGGAAAATCGGCTCCAATAACGCATGCGAGCCCTGTGGCGTGTTGCGCCGGGCTAGTTCATTCCGATGGCCGTCATGAGCTTCCCGTAGCGCTCATAGTCGGACTTCAGGCGCGCGGCGAACTCTTCCGGCGTCATGTACATCGGGTCGAGCGTCTGGGCGCTCAACTTGCTCGAGACGTCGGGATCGGCAAGCGCCTTCTTCAGGCCCGCGTTGAGCGCGTCGACGATGGGCTTGGGCGTCCCCTTCGGCACGAACGACCCGACCCAGGCCGTGAAGTCGAAGCCCGGGACGGCTTCCGCGATCGCGGGCACGTCCGGAAGCTGGCTGACTCGCTTGGGCGAGGTCACTCCGAGGGGCCGCATCTTGCCCGACTTGAGATGGTTGAAAAACGAGCCGATCGTGCCAATCGTGGTCTGGACTTCGCCGGATATCATCGCGATCGAAAGGGGACCGCCTCCCTTGTAGGCCACGTGCGTCATCTTGGTCTTGGTCATGGTCGTGAACAGCACCATGTTGAGGTGCACGTAGCTTCCCAAGCCGGCGGAACCGTAATTGATCTGGCCGGGCCGTTTCCGTGCCAGCGCGATGAGCTCCTTGGTTGACTTCACCGGCATCGCCGGATGCACCACGAGTATGCCCACCTGCCGCGCGAGGGGCGTCACGCCGATGAAATCGCCCAGCGTGTCGTACTGCAGCTTGCCCTTGTACGCATACGCATTGGCGATATGGGTGGTGGACTGCACCATCACCGTGTAGCCGTCGGGCGGGCTCTTCGCGACGACCGTCGCGCCTATGGTTCCGGACGCTCCTCCACGGTTATCAATGAGGAAATTCTGCCCCATGATCTGGGGCAACTTCGCGAACACGATGCGCGCGGTGACGTCGTTGGAGCCGCCGGGGGGAAATACCACGATCACCCGAACCGGTTTCGTGGGGTAGGCCTGCGCGAACGCGATGAGTGGGGCGGACAGCGCGGCAAGAACGACCGGGACGACAACGCTGATGTATCGCTTCATGACTTCCTCCTTCGATTTATGTTGCGCCACGCCTGGGGCGGATGCTGCCGGCGAAACCTCCGGCGCGATACAATTCCACCACAGATTGGATACTGATGTCGAGCCGGGCTTCTCCCGGCGCGCTCAATGAGCTAACCCATGGCCCTGCCCCTGGAAGGCGTGAAAGTCCTGGATTTCACCGCGGTGATGGCGGGCCCGTACTGCACGCTGATGCTCGCCGATATGGGGGCGGAAGTCACCAAGATCGAGAGCTTCCCCGAGGGCGACGCCTCGCGGCATTTCGATCCCAAGGTGAACGGCGAGAGCTACTGCTTCGCGGTGCTGAACCGCAACAAGAAGAGCCTTGCCCTCAACCTCAAGGACGCCCGCGGCAAGGACGTCTTCATGAAGCTCGCGCGCGACGCCGATATCCTGGTCGAAAACTATCGGCCCGGCGTCACCCGCAATCTCGGCATCGACTACCCGGCGATCCAGGCGGTCAACCCGGACATCCTCTACGCTTCCATCTCCGGCTTCGGCCAGACCGGTCCCTTCAGCGGCAAGGGCGGCTTCGACATCATCGCCCAGGGCATGAGCGGCATCATGACGATGACCGGCGAGCCGGGCGGGCGGCCCGCGAAAGTCGGCATTGCGATGAACGACATCGCCGCCGGCACGACCGCGCTCTATTCCATCCTCGGCGCCTACATCAAGCGGCTGAAGACCGGCGAAGGTGTCTACCTCGAGACCTCGCTCCTGGAGGCGGGAATGGCGTGGACGTTCTGGGAGTTCGGCGCCTGGTTCGGCGGCGGCGAGATTCCGATCGCGACCGGCACGCGCCATCGCCGCTCCACGCCGTACCAGGCCTACCGCACGCAGGACGCTTACGTCACGGTCGGCGCCAACAGCGAGAAACTATGGACGGCGTTCTGCACCGGCGTGCTGGAGCGCCCGGAATTGATGGAGGATGCGCGCTTCAAGGCGCGCGCCGCGCGCCTGAAGAACGTTGACGCGCTCCAGGAGGAGATCGAGAAGGTGTTTGCCACACAGCCGACCGCGCACTGGGTGAAGAAGCTAGACGCCGCGGGCGTGCCGGGGGGGCCGGTTTTCAACTACGTGCAGGCGTTCGAGAACGAGCACGCGAAGGCGCGCGGCATGGTGGCCGAGATCGACCACCCGCGGATCGGGCGCATGAAGATCATCGGCAACCCCGTCAAGGCGAGTGCCGAGCTCGCGCGCTCGCGCACGCCCGCGCCGTGGCTCGGCCAGCACAGCGCCGAAGTGCTGAAGGGTCTCGGCTACAGTGCCGGGGAGATCGCGTCGCTCTTCGCGGATGGCGTCACCTACGACCAGTACCGCGAGAAGGCCACTGCCTGAGATGTGCAGGGCCCTCGCCTACCTCGGGCAGCCGGTGCTGCTCGACAACCTGCTCTACCAGCCCGACTCGGCGCTGGTGAAGCAGTCGTTCATGCCGAAGATGCTGCACCTGCTGAATCTCGCCGGGTTCGGGATGAGGGCGTGGGACCGCGGCTCGCCGGATCCCCTCAAGCCCTACAGCTACGCCTCGACCGCGCTTCCGGTGTTCGACCGCAACTTGAAGTCGCTCGCCGAGAAGATCCGCCCGACCTGCGTGCTCGGCCACGTGCGCGGCGTCGCCTACAACACCGAGGTCGAGATCTCGCTGCAGAACGTGCACCCCTTCCAGTTCCCCGGCGTGCGTCTCGCGCTGGCGCACAACGGCGACCTCGCGCGCTTTTCCGAGATGAAGCCAATCCTGCTCGAATCGATCCGCCCCGAAGTCGCCAACCTGATCCGCGGCACCACCGACAGCGAGTGGATCTACGCCCTCATCGTGTCCCGCCTCGCGGATCCGCAGGGCGCCTGCTCCGCGGACGACCTGGTGCGCGCGGTAGGCGAGTCTTTCGCGATCATTCGCGAGGCGCGCGCGCGGGCGGGTATCGCCACCTCATCCTCGGTCAACCTGTTCCTCACCACGGGCGAACAGATCGCGGCGGTGCGCTATTGCTTCGATTTCGGCTGCTACCGCACCGAGGACCCGGCGAAAGTGCACGAGGCGAACCTGACTTTTCTCTCTCTCTGGTACACCTCGGGGACTGAGTACGGCTTCCACGACGGAGAATGGAAAATGACCGGCGGCGCGGATACCGCGGATTCCATCATGATCGCCTCGGAGCCGCTGACGTACGATACCTCGACGTGGCTCGAGGTGCCCGAGTACTCGATGATCTACGCCGATACGCGTTCGGGCCGCCCCACCATCGAGGTGCGCTACCTCGACTGAACGTCAGGCAGTCCGGCAGTCCTCGGTCGCCAGCGCGTGCTGAAGCTCCTCCGCCTGCTTGCGGTCCTTGCGCCCGCCGCGGATGCGCGATTGGCTGATGAGGCGGGTGAGATGGTTGTTGGTGCGCGCGAGCGCCTGCAGCAGCTCGTGGGCGATCGCGCGCTGGAACCGTGCGGCGACGCGGTCGTCTCCCGTGAACAGCTTGTCGAATGCCGATTTCCCGATCCCGAGCAGCGTCGCGCGCTCGCGCGCCGCCGCGCTCATACTGTGCGGCCGGCCCTCGATCAGGGCGTTCACGCCGCAGAGCCGGCCCGGCCCGAGCACGCCCACACGGTGGTACAGGCCATTCTGCACGCCCGCAATCTCCACCGCTCCGCGCACCACGATGTAGCAGGCCGTACTCGCCTCGCCCTGGCGGAAGAGCAGCTGCCCGCGCCCGAGCTCCAGCGCTTCGGCGAGTTCCACGACCGCACCGATCTCCGCGGCACTGAAGTTCCGGAATAGCGGCAGCACGGGCAGAAACACGCGGTAGTCGAACGGGGGGCGCCCCTGCTTGCCGGCCGCCGCAGATACCGCTGCCGCATCAGCGGCGGGCGCGACGCTCTCCGGCGCGTCGCTCGCAACGATCTTCGCATTCAGCTCGCGCAAGCGCCGGCACAGAGTTTGCGTAATGCGGATCTGGATCGTGAACGCGGCGCGGTTGCGCTGCGCCAGCATCATGTGGAAGCCGTCGCGCTCGAGGAAATAGCCGACCGCCGGTTCGCGCGCGACCACGGTCGCCGACCGCAGCCCGCTGTCGAGCAGCGCCATCTCGCCGATGACGCTGCCCGGGCCCAGCGTGGCGACACCCGTTTCCCCTCCTCCCGGCAGCCGGGTCATGACCTCCACCGAGCCGCTTTCGAGGATGAACGCGCTGTCGGCCGGCTGCCCCTGGCGAATCAGGCACGCCCCGCGGTCGAACTGCGCGCGCTCGCATACGCAGAGCACGCCTTCGATCTCGGACGGCGCCAGTCCTTCGAACAGCGAAATGCCCCTGATGATCTCCGCCGCCGTCACCGCCTGCATTTTCTTCGCTCTTCCGGCCCTCGTTTATCATTAGAGCATGAAAGGCGTGACCGCAGATACACCAAGCGCGCTCCACCCCGACGTCTTCGACCTCGAGGCTTACCTTCGACGCATCGGCTATTCCGGCAGCGTGCAACCGGTCCCCGCGGTGCTGGAAGCGATTCATCTCGCGCACGCGACGCACATTCCGTTCGAGAATCTCGACATCCTTCTCGGGCGCCCGATCGCGCTCGACCTCGCCAGCCTGCAGGCGAAGCTCGTGGCGGGCGGGCGCGGGGGATACTGCTTCGAGCAGAATCTCCTGTTCTCCGCCGTGCTGCAGCGCCTGGGGTTCGCGGTGACTCATCTCGCTGCGCGCGTCATCTACCCGAGCGGGCGCAAGCTCCCGCGCACCCATATCCTGCTGCGGATCGACATGCCGGGCGCCACGTGGCTCGCGGACGTCGGCTTCGGTCTCGAAGGGCTGCTGTTGCCGGTGCCGTTTGTCGGCAGCCGGGAAGCGCGCCAGTTCAGCTGGACCTACCGCGCAATCGAAGCGAACGGGGAATGGACGCTGCAGTCGTTGCGGAATGGTGCGTGGACGGACCTTTACGCGTTTTCGCTCGAGCCTCAGCTCGCGGTGGATTTCGAGCCCGCGAACCATTACACGGCGACACACCCGGATTCGAGGTTCGTGCGCACGCTTACCGTGCAGCTGCCGACGCCCGAGGTGCGCTACCGGCTCCGCAACCGGGAGCTTACCCTCGACCGCGGCGGGAGGGTCACGCGCCGCGAGCTTGCGGACGATGACGAGCTTCTATCCGTCCTGGCGGAAGTGTTCGGATTGCGTTTCCCCGCCGGCACCCGATTCGGCTACCGGGAAGGCGAAAACGGCTGACGGGTCATTGACGCGCCGCCGCTCGGCGCAGCGTCATTTTCATGCCGTAGCGTGGATACATCGTGGTTCCCGGCGCCGGCTCGATTATCTGCCCCGGCACGAGGTCGAGCACGTAACGCTGCGCGATCTGCGCGAGGACCATCTTGAGCTCGACAATCGCCTGCACGCCACCGATGCAGTTCCTGTGGCCGGCGGCGAACGGAATATAGGCAAACCGCGACCGGGCTTCACATAGCTCGGGGGTGAAGCGCTCGGGATCGAATCGTTCGGGGTCCGGCCAGTATTTTGGCAGCCGATGCGTCGCATACAGCGAGATATAGATCGTCGTGCCGGCGGGCACCAGATAGCCCCCCACCGTGTTGTCGACGAGCGCCACCCGCGAGATGGCGTGGATCGGCGAATACACGCGCAGCGCTTCCTGCACGACCTGCTCGGTATATTCGAGCTTGGCCAGGTCCTCGGGCGCCGGCATGCGGCCTCCAAGCACGGAGTCGATCTCGCGCTGGAAGCGTTGCCGGACATCGGCGTGCCGGGCGAGAAAATAATGGATCCAGCACAGGGCGGTCGCCGAGGTCTCGTGGCCCGCGAAAAAAAGCGTAAACAGCTGATCGCGTAATTCCCGGTCGCTGAACGGCTGGCCATCCCGGCGCCCCGCTTTCACGAGGAGCGACAGGATGCCGCAGTCCTCGAAACTCGACTTGCGACGCTCCGAGAGGTAGCCGTAGAGGCAATCGTCGAGCTCGGCGAGCGTTTCACGGAAGCGCTTCAGTTGCGCCTTTGGCTTGGGCTTCAGCAGACCCAGCACGCTGCGCGGCGCCACCGGCCATTGCTTCTTGATGGCGGCGGCGGTATCGCAGAACCGCGTGGCGATGTTTGCGAAACCCGGTCCCAGGCTGTAGTACCCGGCGAGCAGCTGGGCGAGCCGGGCGAATTCGGGCTCGACATCGATGGCCGCGCCGCTGTCGGCTACCGTCTCCCAGCGATCGAGATACTTGTGCGTGACGTCGCGCATCCAGCCCACTTGAGCATTGATGTACCCCGGGTGGAACGCCGGCTGGGTGATCTGGCGCTGGTAGCGCCAGTCTTCACCCTCGCTCAGGAGCAGCCCCTGCCCGATCAGGGCCTGGGCGTGGTGATAGCGGATGTTCTTCCGGTAGTTCTGCCGGTGCGTGATGAATATCTCGCGCAGCAGCTCCGGTTCGGAGACGAGATAGAAAACGTTCCCCCGAATTTGAACGCGCGCGATGCCGCCGTACTCCTGGGCCACCTTCGCGAGGAAGGCCATCGGGTTGCGCAAGAACGGCAGCAGGCAGCCGATGAATGGGAGACCCCGCGGGCCGGGCGGGCGCCCCGGAACGGAGTCGGGCCGGGATTCCGGATTCGTCGAGGCGG
>Ga0299906_10002979_pt1 | contig 13979 bp, 7 predicted proteins | sample RVTome_14_FD_200259 | JGI IMG/M metagenome (GOLD analysis project Ga0299906, IMG submission 200259) | Soil microbial communities from uranium-contaminated site in the Upper Colorado River Basin, Wyoming, United States - RVT145D125 (version 2) ... | reverse complement strand
CCGAGCCCTTCATCGCGGTCAACACCGGTCTCGGTGGGGCCGAGGAGGCCGCGGCCGAGCTCGAGTACGTCAACGGGAGCGCCGACACCGAGCTGGGGCGGTTGCGGGCCGAGCACGGGCACCCCGAGCCCTTCGGGGTGCGCTTCTGGGCCGTGGGCAACGAGATGTACGGGGACTGGCAGCTCGGGCACATGCCCCTCGCCGACTACGTGAAGAAGCACAACGACGTCGTCGACGCGATGCGGGGGGTGGATCCCGAGTTCGTTCCGATCGCCGTGGGTGCGGTCGGGGAGTGGAGCCAGCAGATGCTCACGACCTGCTCCGACCACATGGGCCTGCTCAGCGAGCACCTCTACTGGCAGGACGAGGAGGACCTCGTGAAGCACGTCTTCCAGATCCGCGACGGGATCCGTGGCGTGGCCGACGCCCACCGGGGCTACCGGAAGGAGCTGCCGTCCCTCGCCGGCAAGGACATCCGCATCGCCCTGGACGAGTGGAACTACTGGTACGGCGCCAACGAGTTCGGGGAGCTGGGCGTGCGCTACTTCCTCCAGGACGCCCTCGGCATCGCCGTGGGGCTCCACGAGATGTTCCGGAACAGCGATCTCTTCTACATGGCGAACTACGCCCAGACCGTGAACGTGATCGGCGCCATCAAGACCACGGCCACCGAGGCCGAGCTGGAGACCACGGGGCTGGTCCTCGCCCTCTACCGCGAGCGCTTCGGCGAGATGCCCCTCGCCGTGTCCGGCGACCTGGAGCCCCTGGACGTGGCCGCGGCGTGGAGCGCGGACCGGGTGGAGGTCACCGTGGCAGCGGTCAACCCCACGCCGGAGGTCCGCCGCCTCGATCTCGAGTGGAAGGGCGCCCGCGCCAGCGGGAAGGCGCGGCGCTGGGTGCTGGCCGGGTCGGACCGCATGTCCTTCAACTCCCCCGGACGGGAGCGGCAGGTCGACGTGGTCTCGGACAACGTCGACCTGGAGGGAGGGTCCGTCTCGCTGCCTCCGATGAGCGTCACGCTGCTGGCGGTGCCCGTGGGATAGAGCCCGTGATCGCGCTGCAGGTCGACGGCCGCAGGCACGAGGTCGACGCCGACCCCGCCACGCCGTTGCTCCACGTGCTGGCCGGCGACCTGCAGCTCCGCGGCCCCAAGCTCGGCTGCGGCATGGCGCAGTGCGGCTCGTGCACCGTCCTCGTCGACGGGCGCGCGGTGCGGTCCTGCGCGATGCGGGTGAAGGACGCGGCGGGCAAGCAGGTCACGACACTCGAAGGCCTCGGGACCCCGGAGAGACCGCACCCCCTGCAGCAGGCCTTCATCGACGAGCAGGCCGTCCAGTGCGGCTTCTGCCTCAGCGGGGTGATCCTCACGGCCAAGGCGCTCCTGGACCGGAACCCCGACCCCACCGACGAGGAGCTGCGCTGGGAGCTGTCGGGGATCCTGTGCCGCTGCTTCGCCCACGGGCGGATGCTGCGCGCGATCCGTCGCTACGCGGCGCAGCTGAGGAGCTCCCGGTGAAGCTGAGCCCCGACGCGGTGCCGTCACGGCGCCGCTTCCTCGCGGGCTCGGGCGCGCTCCTGGTCGGCTTCGGTGCCGGGAGCTCACGGACGGCGCTGGGCTGGCAGGGCCTTGGCCCGGACGGGGGAGCGCCGCCTCGCGGCGACCCGGACCGGCTCGACTCGTGGCTCGCCGTCACGACGGGGGGCGAGGTGGAGGCGTTCACGGGGAAGTGCGAGCTGGGGCAGGGCATCCTCACCGCCCAGGTCCAGCTCGTCGCCGAGGAGCTGGGCGTCGCCGCGGGACGGGTGCGGCTGCTGCAGTGCGACACGGACCGTACCCCGGATCAGGGCACCACGTCGGGGAGCAACTCGCATCCCGCGAACTTCGACGGTGAGGGCCTGGCCCGCGCCGCCGCTACCGCCCGGGAGGCCCTCCTGGCCCGGGCTTCGGAGCGGCTCGGCCTTCCGGTGGACGGCCTCGGCGTCAGGGACGGAGTCGTCTTCGACGCGGTCGATCCCTCCCGGAGGGTCGGCTTCGCGGAGCTTGTCGCGGGCGGGAGCTTCGACGTCCCCCTCAGCCCCACCGCCCGCCGCCGCGCCCCGGAGCGCTGGACCGTCCTCGGAACCTCGTTTCCCCGCCTCGACGTCCCCGCCCTCGCCACCGGGAGCTTCGAGTTCGTGCACAACGTGCGGGTCCCGGGGATGCTCCACGGAGCCGTGGTCCGCCCACCGGGGCCGGGGGCCCGCCTCGAGGGCGTCGACGAGGGCTCCGTGAGGGACCGGCCCGGCCTGGCCGGTATCGTGGTCCGGGGAGACTTCGTCGGCGTCGTCGCCGACCAGCCCTGGCGGGCCTTCGAGGCGGCCCGGCAGCTGAGGGTGAGCTGGACCCCCGGCCCGCCGTTGCCGCCCCGCGAGGACCTGTACCAGCAGCTTCGGACCCGCAAGCCCTCGCGGGACACGCTCGTCGTCGACTCGGGCGACACGCCGGCCCGGCTGACCGCCGCCGCGTTCGTCGTGGAGGCCACGTACCTTCATCCTTACCAGATGCACGGATCTCTCGGGACGTCGTGCGCGGTGGCCGACGTGAGGGAGGATGCCGCCACGGTCTGGTCGCCGACCCAGGCGGTCTACCCGCTCCGGAGCGCCCTGGCGATGCTCCTGGTCTTGCCGGAGCGGAGCATCCGGGTGATCTACCGCAGAGGGTCCGGGTGCTACGGGTTGAACGGAGCGGACACCGTCTCCTACGACGCGGCTCTCCTCTCGCAGGCCATCGGCGCCCCGGTCCGCGTTCAGCTCGGCCGCCGCGACGAGATGGCCTGGGAAAACTTCGGCAACGCCCAGGTCGTGGACCAGCGGGTCGGGGTGGGCGAGGGCGGTGCGATCGTGGCGTGGGACTGCGAGAGCTGGTCGCCGCGGCTGGGGAGCCGCCCGGGGAGCGACCGGCCGGGCAACGTCGTGACCGGGAGCCTGGTCGGGTTCCCACCCGAGGAGCATCGGGCTCGGAGCCCCGCTCCGGTGCCCAGCGGCAGCTTCCGCAACGGCAGCAACGCGGCTCCCTCCTACGTGACGGGCTGCGTCGCGGGGCGCTGCGGAGGGACCGGGACCGTGACGAGCGAACGGGTGCTGACCCACAGCGTGGAGTCCGTGTTCTTCACGGGCCCGCTGCGGGCCCCCGGGCGGCTGCAGAACACCTTCGCCCACGAATGCCTGATGGACGAGGTGGCGGCCCGTGTGGGCGCGGACCCCGTGGGCTACAGACTCCGTCACCTGTCCGACCCGCGCCTCGCGGAGTGCGTGAGGCGCGCGGCGCAGGCGGCGGGCTGGGAGGCGCGGCCCTCGCCGCGTCCGGGCCGGCCCGGGTCGGGTATCGCGAGCGGCCGAGGTATCGCCTGCGTCCTCTACAAGGGCGACAACGGCTACGCGGCCATGGTGGCCGAGGTGGACGTGAACCAGGACAGCGGAGAGGTCCTGGCCCGGCGGCTGGTGGTCGCCCACGACTGCGGCCCGGTCTCGAACCCCGACGGCGTGAAGAACCAGATCGAGGGCGGAGCGCTCCAGGGGCTCAGCCGGGCGCTCGGGGAAGAGGTGACGTGGGGCGAGCGGGGCGTGACATCGGTCGACTGGAGGAGCTACCGCAGCCTGTCCCTGGGCGCCGAGGTGCCGGAGATCGAGTGTGTCCTGATCGACCGCCGCGACCAGCCGGCTCTCGGGGCCGGGGAGACGTCGATCACGGTGGTGGCGGCCGCAGTGGGAAACGCGGTCTTCGACGCGACGGGGGCGCGCCTGCGCGAGGTGCCCTTCACACCGGCGCGCGTGAAGGCGGCACTGGCGGCGCGGGGGGAAGGGTGAGCGCCCGCAGCCCGTCTCCGGAGGGAGGGCTCTCTTGATCCATCCAGCGGCCTGGCTCTCGTGCTGCGCGCTGCTCCTGGCCCAGGCCGGGCATTCCAGCGACGGCGCCGTCGAGGTGGCCCCGAGCCGCACCCGCATCCGGGCGCATCTCCGTTTCCTGGCCGACGACCAGCTCCGCGGCCGGGGGACGGGCTCGCCGGAGTACGAGATCGCGGCGCGCTACGTGGCCGCTCAGCTCGACGGGCTGGGCCTGGAGGCGGCAGGAGTCGACGGCAGCTTCCTCCAGCCCGTGCCCCTGCGGGGCGTGCGGATCGACGCCGCGTCCGCCAGCGTGGAGATCCGGCGCGGCGCAGATGTCACCCCCCTCGAGTGGAAGAAGGACTTCGTGATGGGAGGAGACGCGACCCGCACCGAGGTGGCCGTGGCGGCTCCCGTCGTCTTCGTGGGCCACGGGATCGTCGCCCCGGATCAGTCCCACGACGACTACGCGGGCGTCGACGTGAACGGGAGGATCGTGCTGCTCGTCAGCGGAGCCCCCGCCTCGTTCCCCGACACGCAGCGGGCCTACTACTCGAGCACCGGGGTCAAGGCCGCGGAGGCGGCAGCGCGGGGAGCCGTCGGCATGCTCGCGATCCGCAGCCAGGAGATGGCCGAGCGCTACGCCTGGGAGAACGCCACCCGGAACGCGGGTCGGGAGAGCTTCCGCTGGCTGGACCCCCAGGCCGGGCCCCAGCCGGACGACTCCGGGATCCGCGGCGCCGCGCTTCTGAGCCACGCGGCCGCGGGCCTGCTCTTCGAGGGGGGCGGCGTCGCGTTGCGGGAGGCCCTCGCCGCCGTCGCGGCGGGCCGCTTCGCCAGCGTCCCGTTGCCCGCCGAGGCCGCCCTGAGCTGCCGCAGCGAGCACCGGGACCTCTCCGCGCCGAACGTGGCCGCGGTCCTGCGCGGCGACGACCCGCGGCTGCGGGACGAGTACGTCGTCCTCTCGGCGCACCTCGACCACCTGGGCGTCGGCGTCCCGGAAGGTGACGACGAGGTCTACAACGGCGCCTACGACAACGCCATGGGCGTCTCGATCACCCTCGAGATCGCCCGCGTGCTGTCGGAAGCCCCCCGCAGGCCGAGGCGGTCGATCCTGTTCCTTCTCGTTGCCGCCGAGGAGTCGGGGCTGCTCGGGGCGGAGTACTTCGTCCACAACCCCACTGTGCCCGCTGGCGCAATCGTCGCCGACGTCAACATCGACATGCCGCTGTTCCTCTTCCCGTCGTCCGGGGTCACGGCCTTCGGCGAGCGCCACTCGAGCCTGTCGGGTCCGGTCGCCCGGGCGGCCGCCGCGGCGGGCCTCGCCGTCACCCCCGACCCGTTCCCCGAGGAGGTGGTCTTCATCCGCAGCGACCAGTACGCCTTCGTGAAGCAGGGCATTCCCGCGGTCATGCTCGCTCCCGGGCTGGAGTCGACCGACCCGGCCGTCGACGGCCGGAAGCTGACCATGGAGTTCATCACCGGGGGCTACCACACTCCGAAGGACGACCTCGACCGCCACGTGGACTGGGCGTCGGCCGAGCGATTCGCCCTGGTGAACGCCCTGCTGGGGCTCGGGATCGCGAACCAGACCGAGCGCCCCGGCTGGAATCGGGGTGACTTCTTCGGGGAGAGGTTCGCCCGCTGATGTCTCCGGGTGCAGGGCCGCCGTGGAGTGTCGAAGGGGTGCCCGCGCTTGAAGCGACCCCGGGGCTCGCGTAAGGTGCAGCTACCGCTCCGCCGGTCGCCGTTTCGAGTCGCCGTCACCGCGAGGAGAAAACCATGAGGAGTGTCCAGGCGTCCCCGCTGCTGCTCAGCTTCGTCGTCGGCCTGCTCGTCGCCGCACCCGGCTCGGCCGTACAGGATCAGGACACGGAACCCAGGAAGCTCTCAGAGAGGGAGATCCGCGACTACATCAAGGAGGCCGAGAAGGCGGCGAAGAAGGGCGAGCTCGAGGACGCCGGGGGATACTACATGTCGGTCCTCCTCAGCGCCCCGGACCGCGCCGACGTGCGCCTGGAGCTGGCGCGGATCTATCAGCAGCTGGGCAACCCGGCCAACGCGGCCGCGGAGTGCAAGACGGCCGTAGAGTCCCTCCAGGAGCCGGCGCAGCTGGCCGAGTGCTACGACCTGATGACGTCGGGCGCCGCGAAGCAGGCCGACTACACCGGCGTCGTGGAGGCGGGACGAAAGGCGCTCGAGTCCGGCTCGTCGAGCCCCGAGACGCTCGTGGCGCTCGCGGTCGGCCTGGCCAAGACGGGGGAGCTGGAGGAAGCGGGCACGATCGCCGAGCGGGCGCTCGAGGTGGCTCCACAGGACTCGCTGGCGCACTCCGCGCGCGGCGAAGCGCGGCTGGCTCAGGGTGACCTGGACCAGGCCGAGGCCTCCTTCCGGCAGGGTGTCGAGCTGAACTCGTCCAACGCGGACGCCCACGCCGGCCTGGCGGAGATCCTCTACCGCAAAGGCGACCTCGACGGCGCGATCGCCTCCGCGGACACCGCGCTGGGACTCGACGACCAGGTCACCCGGGCCTACGCGGTGCGCGGGCTGGCTCGGCACGCGAAGGGAGACTCCGCCGCGGCCGAGGAGGATCTGGCTATGGCGGTCAGCGTGAACGCCGACGACCCGGACGCGAACCTGGCCCTGGCCCAGGTCTACGACGCCCAGGAGAACACCGGCATGGCGACGTACTACTACGACAAGGCCATCCAGCTGAACCCCGCCATGGTCGAGCCCTACGTCCCCCTGGCCAGGATCCTGATCGCGCAGAACCAGCACGACAGGGCGCTGCCGCACCTCCAGGTGGCCACCGAGCGGGCGCCGGACTCCGCAGAGGCGCACTACCTGCTCGGGCTCTGCCAGTCGAAGCAGCAGCAGCACGACCCCGCCCTCGCGTCGTTCACCCGGGCGGCGGAGCTGGACGCCGGCCTGGCCGACGCCCACTACCAGCGCGGGGTGATCCTGCAGGATCAGAAGCAGGACGCGGCGGGATCCAAGGCCGCTTTCGAAACCGCGGTCGGCCTGGACGCCGAGGACCCGCGCTACCAGACGCGCTACGGGATGGCGCTCTACAACGACAAGCAGCTCGACGCCGCCCTGGCGGCCTTGTCCAAGGCCGCCGCCAGCCCCGACTGGGCCGATCCCCTGGGGCTCACCTACTACGGCATCGCTCTCAAGGACAAGCAGCGCTTCGCCGAGGCCGCGGCGAGCTTCGAGAAGGCGATCGAAACCGTGCCGAACTGGGGGCTGCCGCACTGGGGCCTGGCCTGGGCGAGCTTCGGTCAGATCGAGCCCGGCTGCCCGTGCGGAGCGGAGGGCGAGACGCTGAAGAACGCCGTCATCGAGCACTCGAAGAAGGCGGCCGAGCTGGGCACGAACGATCCCGCTCTCGTGGAGCGGGCCGACATCCTCGGGCGGGGCGAGAAGGTCCGCTAGCTCCTACAGGCTCCAGCCCTCCCGGTAGTCGCGCCTGACGTAGGCGTCCGCCTCCGCGTCGTTCGTGACCTTCATGGCCTCGCCGTCCCAGAGCAGCTGGCGGTCCGGGAAGCGGACCGCCAGGTTGCCCATCAGGACCATCTCGGAGAGTGGCCCGGATTGCTCGAAGCTCGAGCACGCGGCGGGGCCACCCTTGCAGGCCCGGATCCAGTCCTGCTCGTGCCCGTCCTTCCCTTCCGGGACGCGCTCGAGCTTCTGCTTCCGCTTCTTCCTCGCGTACTTCTGCATCCGGGACTCCGGGATGATGCGGGGCGACTCGCCGTAGCAGCCGGACATGATGGCGCCCTTCTCGCCGATCATCAGGAGACCGCCGTCCTTGTCCCCCATGCGCCGCCCGGGCTCCAGCTCCGCCGGCCGCGGGGGCATCAGGCCGCCGTCCCACCACGTCAGGTCCAGCTCGGGGAACTTCCTGGAGCGGGCGGGGAAACGGAAGCGCACGATGGACGATCGCGGGTACATCTCGTTCCTCGGCTGCGTCTCCTCCCAGAACTCGTGGAAGTGCTTCGAGATGTTCGCCTCGACGGCGCTCGGGTATCTCAGCTCGAGCGCCCAGAACAGCGGGTCGAGGATGTGACACCCCATGTCGCCCAGGGAGCCCGTCCCGAAGTCGCACCAGGCGCGCCATTTCCCGGGGTGGTAGCTGGGATGGTACGGGCGCTCCCGGGCCGGGCCGAGCCACAGATCCCAGTCCAGCCCGGGGGGGAGGGGGGGAGTGTCCGCCGGCCGTCCGATCTCGACCCCCTGGGGCCAGACGGGCCGGTTGGTCCAGCCGTGGGCCTCGCGCACCTTCCCGATCGCGCCGTCCCAGACCCACTCGCACATGAGGCGGACGCCCTCTCCCGAACGCCCCTGGTTGCCCATCTGGGTCGCCACCCCGTGCTCCCGCGCGGCCTCGGTCAGCAGCCGGGTCTCGTACACGGAGTGGGTCAACGGCTTCTGCACGTACACGTGCTTCTTGCGCGCGATGGCGGCCATGGCGATCACCGCGTGGGTGTGGTCCGGTGTCGCCACGATGACGGCGTCGATGTCGTCCCGCTCGTCGAACATGACGCGGTAGTCCCGGTAGCGTTTGGCGTCGGGGTACCTCGCGAAGACCTCCTCGGTCGCTTCCCCGAAGTCCACGTCGCACAGCGCCACGACGTTCTCGGTCTCGCAGGCGCGCAGGTTGTTCTTGCCCATTCCCCCGATCCCGATCCCCGCCAGGTTGAGCTTGTCGCTCGGCGCCGGCCCCGCCTGCCCCCCGAGTACGTGACGGGGGACGATGGTGAAGGCGCTGACGGCGGCCGCGCTCGCCAGGAAGGTCCTTCGGGGGATCGTACCGTCCTGCTCCGGATGGGGTCCGTCGCTCACCTTCATGGGGCGCCTCCTGAATCGGTGGGTCCGTCACAAGAGATCATATTCCAGTGCCCGATGTGGAGCATCCCCGTGCCGGAAACGGACACTGCGAGGCGCGGCCCTGCGCCAGAAGGCCTTGCAGGCGAGAGCTTTGGGGCGGCACCCGAGCTGGCACGGAGGTGGCACTCGCGACGTCGTCATGAGGAGCTTCATGGACGCCTTCGCCCAGGACCTGCGCCACGCCGGCCGGCTCGTCTCCAAGGCCCCCGGCTTCGCCGCCGTCGTCGTCCTGACCCTGGGGCTGGGGATCGGCGCCAACGCGTCGATCTTCTCCCTGCTCGACCAGGTGCTCGTGCGGCTGATGCCGGTGAAGGATCCCGGGGCGCTCGTGCTCCTGAGCGGCCGCGGCCCGAACACGGGCTGGATCACGGTGGGGAGCGACGCGGTCTTCCCCCTGTCGCATCCCATGTACGAGGACTTCCGCGATCGGAACGAGGTCTTCTCGGGGATGCTCGCCCGCTTCCCCACTGACCTGCATGTCGGCCACCGGGGCGGCACGGAGCGGGCCCGCGGCAGCATCGTCTCGGGTACCTACTTCGAGGTCCTCGGCCTGGCCCCCGCCGCGGGACGCCTGCTGTCGCCCGCTGACGATCGGGACGGGGCGGCACCGGCGGCGGTGCTGGGACACGCGTACTGGCAGCGGCGCTTCGGCGGGACCGCCTCGATCCTGGGCGAGACGCTCGCCGTCAACGGCCAGCCCGCAACCGTGGTCGGCATCGCCCCCGCGGGCTTCAATGGCATCCAGCTCGGCCGGATCGCCGACGTCTACGTCCCGCTCTCCATGAAGCCGTCCCTGACCCCGAGCTGGAACGGCCTGGGGGAGCGCCGGGTGATCTGGCTCGAGGTGCTGGGCCGGCTGAAGCCCGGGCTCACCCTGGAGACGGCCCGGCCCTCGCTGGACGTTCTCTACCGGCAGATCCTCGATGCGGAAGCGGCGGAGATGGCCGGACGACCCCGGTCCTTCCTCGACCGCTTCGTGGCGAAGAAGCTGGAGCTGCTCCCGGGCCGGTACGGCGTCCCGGACCTCCGCGACCAGCTCGAGACCCCGCTCGTCGTGCTCATGGCCATGGTCGGCCTCGTGGTGCTGATCGCGTGCGCGAACGTCGCGAACCTGCTCCTGGCCCGGGCATCCTCGCGACAGAGGGAGATCGCGATCCGTCTCGCCCTCGGCGCCGGCCGTCGCCGGGTCGTCCATCAGCTGCTGGTGGAGAGCCTGCTGTTGTCGCTGCTGGGAGCGGCGGCCGGCCTCCTGATGGCGTGGTGGACCACGGGCCTGCTGCTGCGGGCGCTCCCGGCCGAGGGAGTCGCCCGGAGCCTGAGGCCCGAGCCCGACCTGCGGGTGGCGCTCTTCGCGCTGGGCCTGGCGCTCGGCACCTCGCTGCTCGTCGGCCTCGTCCCGGCGCTCCAGGCCACGCGCCCCGCTCTGGCCGCCACCCTCAAGGGACAGTCGGCCTCCCTGGCCCCAGGCGGGGGGCCCCTCCGCATGCGCAAGGGGCTGGTCGTGGCACAGGTGGCGCTCTCGGCGCTGCTGCTGGTGGGCGCGGGTCTGTTCACGCGCAGCCTCGCGAACCTGCGCGCCCTCGACCCCGGCTTCCAGAAGCAGGGCCTGCTGAGCTTCGGGCTCGAGCCCCTCAGGAGCGGCCGAAGCCCGGAGCAGGCCCTCGCGCTCTATGAAAGGGTGCGGGAGCGGCTCCTGGGAGCTCCCGGCGTGCGGGCCGTGACCATGGCCACCGAGCCGCTGATGACCGACTCTCACGACAAGTCCACCGTCGAGGTCGAGGGCTACGCCTCCCAGGAAGGCGAGGACATGAACCCGAACTTCCAGGGTGTCGGTCCGGGCTTCTTCACGGCGCTGGGCATGCCGCTCCTGGCGGGGCGGGAGCTGGACGAGGGGGACGTCCGGGGCGGGCCGAAGGTGGCGGTAGTGAACGAGACCTTCGCCCGCTACTACTTCGGGGAGGAGAGCCCGATGGGCCGCCACCTGGGCTTTCGCCACGACGAGGCCCTCGACATCGAGATCGTCGGCCTCGTCCGCGACGCCCGGCTGAACGACGTGCGGGAGACGATCCCGCGCTTCGTGTACCTCCCCTACGCCCAGTACGAGGACGTTCCCGGTCTCGTCTTCTATGTGCGCGGCGACGGCGACGCGACCGCGCTGGCGGGCGCCGTGCGCAGCGCCGTGCGGGAATCCGAGCCGGAGCTCCCGATCGCCGACCTCCGGACGATGGAGGCGACCATCGACGATCTGCTGTTCGTCGATCGCATCGTCGGGGGAGTGGCTGCCGCCTTCGGGCTGCTGGCCACGCTGCTCGCGGCGGTGGGCTTGTTCGGGGTGATGAGCTACGCGGTCGCGCGCCGGACCCGGGAGATCGGGGTCCGCGTGGCCCTGGGGGCCGACAGGGCCCGCATCCTGCGGGGCGAGCTGGGGGCCGTGGCCGCGCTGGCCGGGGCCGGCCTGGCCGTCGGTCTTCCGGCCGGGTGGGCCCTGGGGAGGCTGGTCGAGGCCCGCCTGTTCGGGCTCACCGCGTTCGACCCCCCCACGCTGATCGCCGCTGGAGCCGTCCTCGCGTCGACCTCGGCGCTCGCGGCGGCGCTCCCCGCGCACCGCGCCGCGCGGGTCGACCCGGCCGTGGCCCTGCGCTACGAGTAGGCCGCCGACCGACCTCTCCCGCCCCACGTGGTACGCTCCCGGGGCAGTGTGCACGGATCGAGCCCGCGCCGCGACGACCGCTGGCGTGCACTTCGATGGGGCTCGCCACGCTGCCGAACGTGTCCGCTCGACCGAGACCTCGTCAGCGTGTGCTGGCTGCCGACCTCTCGACGCAGAAACGGCGCACCTCGGACGCCACTCGCTCCACGTTCTCGATCCCGATCTCGGGGTAGAGCGGCAGGCTGATCACCTCCCGGCAGAGACGCTCCGAAACCGGGAGATCGCCGGGCTTGCCCCCGGCCGCCGCCATCGCAGGCTGGAGGTGAATCGGCCGGGGATAGTGGACCGCCGTGGAGATCCCCTGCTCCGCGAGCTGCTCCCGGAGCTGGTCGCGGCCTTCCAGGCGGACCGTGTAGAGGTGCCAGGCGGAGGTCGCGCCCTGCCGTTCCGCAGGAAGGATCATGCCCGGAACGTCTCCCAGGGCGGCCGTGTATGCGCGGGCGGCGTCCCGGCGCTCGGCGTTCCATTCGTCCAGGTGCCGGAGCTTCACGCGCAGCACGGCCGCCTGGAGCGTGTCCAGCCGGCTGTTCGTCCCGGGCACGACGTTGTCGTACTTGTTGGAACCCGCCCCGTGGTTGGCCAGCTGTCGCACCCGCCGCAGCAAGTCCTCGTCGTCCGAGACCACCATCCCGGCGTCGCCGTAGGCGCCGAGGTTCTTGCCGGGGTAGAAGCTGAAGCAGGCGGCGTGTCCCAGGCTGCCGACCCGACGTTCCCGGAGCTCTGCTCCGTGGGCCTGCGCCGCGTCCTCGATCACGGGGATCCCGCGGCGGGACGCGATCGCGCAGATCTCGTCCATGGCGGCGGGGTGGCCGTAGAGGTGGACCGGCATGATGACCCTGGTCCTCGGAGTCAGGGCCGCCTCCAGGAGGGCGGGATCCAGGGTATGCGTGGCCGGGTCGACGTCCACGAAGACGGGGCGAGCGCCGTTGAGGAGGATCGCCTCACCAGTGGCGATGAACGTGTTCGCGACGGTGACGACCTCGTCATCCGGGCCGACGCCGCAGGCGCGCAGCGCCAACGTCAGGGCATCGGTCCCATTCGCCACGCCGCACGCCCCGGCGACGCCGCAGTGGTCGGCGAACTCCCGCTCGAAGAGGGAGCACTCCTCGCCCCGGACGAAGTGGGCGCTGCGGAGGACTCCGGAAATCGCCGCGTCGATCTCCTCCCGGATGCGGTGATACTGGGCCGACAGGTCGACCATCGGTACTCTGGCTGCAGTCATCGACAGCGCGCTCCCCGTAGCGGATCGGCGGGCGTCCACCCGCCACCGTTGCCGGCTATCGTAGCTTCCGCCGGCCAGCCCCGCCAAACCGGGCGCACGGGCCGCGGATGCGAGAGGCCCGGCCCCTGAGCGGCCGGCCGAGCCGGAGTCGCGCCGGGCACGGCGAAGCGCGCCGGTCCCGCCGGCGTCCCCTCGTCGTGACGGTGGTCGGGGCGCGACCGCAGCTCGTGAAGATGGCGCCGCTGTCCCGAGCACTTCGGCGGCGATTCCGACACGTTTTGGTCCACACCGGGCAGCACTACGACCCGGACATGTCCGACGTCTTCTTCCGGGAGCTGGGCATCCCGTCTCCCGAGCACCACCTCGGCATCGGCTCGGGAAGCCACGGGCGCATGACCGGCCGAATGCTCGAAGCCATCGAGGGAGTCCTGGAGGAGCTTCGCCCCGATCTGGTGGTCGTGCCCGGTGACACGAACTCCACACTGGCCGGCGCCCTGGCCGGAGCGAAGCTGGCGGTCCCGGTCGCCCACGTCGAGGCCGGCCTGCGCAGCTTCGACGAGAGGATGCCGGAGGAGCTGAACCGACGGCTCGTGGACCACGCGTCGAATCTCCTGTTCTGCCCGACGTCGCTGGCGGTCGAGAACCTGCGGCGAGAGGGGATCGTGAGGGGAGTGCACCGCGTCGGGGACGTGATGATGGATGCCGTGAAGCAGCACCTCGCTCGCGCGGAGCGCAAGCCGCTTCCCGAGGATCTCGAGCCGGGTGGCTACTACCTGGCCACCATCCACCGACAGGAGAACACCGACGATCTCGCCCGGCTGGACGCGATCATCCGGGCCCTCGAGGATCTGCCTCGTCCGGTGGTGCTGCCGCTCCACCCGCGAACGCGGGCGAGGCTGAGGCTGCTGAGTCGGAACCGTGCTCGGGGATCGGGAGCGCTCGTCACGAGGTCGCCGCTCTCCTATCTCGAGTCGCTGCGCCTGATCGGCGCCGCTCGCTGCGTGCTCACCGATTCCGGGGGAATGCAGAAGGAGGCCTTCATGCTCGGCACCCCCTGCGTCACCTTGAGGGAGAACACGGAGTGGCTCGAGACGCTCGATGCCGGCGCGAACGTGCTGGCGGGGGCGGATCCCCGGCGCATCCGGAATGCCGTTCGGCGCATCGGGGGAGGGCGGGTCGACGCGCGAGCGGCCCGCCGCGCCTACGGTGACGGCAGGGCGTCGGAGCGGATCGCGCTCCGGATCGAGCGCTTCCTGAGATCCCGAAGCCAGGGCGAGAAGACTGCCCGGATTC
>Ga0299906_10002978_pt1 | contig 13982 bp, 8 predicted proteins | sample RVTome_14_FD_200259 | JGI IMG/M metagenome (GOLD analysis project Ga0299906, IMG submission 200259) | Soil microbial communities from uranium-contaminated site in the Upper Colorado River Basin, Wyoming, United States - RVT145D125 (version 2) ... | reverse complement strand
TCACTCAGGCTGCCTGGGGCTCGGTGGGATCCTCGCTTCATCGGCTGTCCTCCGTTGTCGTTTCGTTGGACACCGACGATAGCCGCCGCCCTCACCGGCTGTCATGCACGCTTGCCGAAAGGACACGCAAAACCTCGTGTTGACCTCGATGGTGCCCGAGCCATCACAGGGAGTTCGGCCAGAAGCACTGACGAAGCCGGTAATCACGACTACAGGCTGAGGACCGTCAATCAGTGTCGTGAGGCTGGACGGCCGTACCTCCCACTGGCGTTTTGGTACCAGCGGTGTACGTAGCGCCCCTTCGTTGCCGTTAGTTGATCTCACTACTCGGCCGCTTTGGCATCGAAAAGAAAGACGTCATAGACAACACTCTTCTCGAAGAGATCGTTAAGCCGCTCAACAAGTCTCTCTCGCAGCTCCGGCGACCGGTCCCGAATCAGTATCAAGATTTGTACCGGATGAGGCTCCTGTAGCGCCGAAAGTAACTCGCGCTCAAGATCCTGCTTCGAGGGAGGCCAGACGTCCACCAAATTCTCGTGGCAGCCGATCACCAAGAGCCGGAAGCTAAGCTCAGAAGCTCCAACCGGAAATGAAAGAGGTTCTTGGAGCTCAAAGTATGTAGGCGTACACGTATCTGCGGGTGCTGGCTTGCTCGCGGCCCCAAGAAGTAATGCACCGCTAAGAACTACCGCACATAGAAGTTCTCTCATTGAACTACTCAGCTCCGGTTACAATGGGTCCAACTGCCGTTAGGTCAGTGAGACAGCGGAGATGACGATTATATGCCTTGCACTCGGCGGCGTTGTGACTAATCTCACGAAGCTCTCCGCTCATCGCCTGTGCGATATGAAAGCTCTCATGGTCGCAAATGCACCAGTCTATACATGGATTCCCTTGTGGCTCGAAGTGCGCCGTCGGTGGCCCTTGCTCAGGCACCTCCACCCAACCCTTCTTTTCACCTTGAGCAACTGTAATCGGAGGCTTGTCCATTTTCGCACAGTAAAGAGCGCGCCGGGCCAGGATGTTCCGGAAGGACGGTGCGAGTGGCTTGCTACCCTCCCCGCAGCAACTTCCCGGACTAGGCATCGCGAGACCAGCGCAGGGTGCCAGTCCACGAGAATCAATCAGGAAGGTCGGACGGTTCTCCCCATAAAGATAGTGTGTCGAGTGCTGGAGCCACCGAACTGGGTCAAGCCTCGTATACCTCCCTGTGGCGGGTTGATACCAGCGATTGACGTTGTAGTACACCCCACCTTGGACATACCCACTCCACGCCGAGTCGTCCCACTGCCCCGGATAACGCAGGAAGATCTCTGCGCTGGAAAGACTCAGCGCCTTCCCGTCGCCGGGCGCGGGAGCCAAGACGACGTCCCGGCCGTTCGGGTCCCCACCGCTACCAGGCGGAGGTGGTGGTGGCGGAGGTGGAGGCGGACCGTCGCGGCCGTCCCCAGGCGGTGCCGGCGGAGGAGGATCAGGACGACCGTCCGGGTCGCCACCATCCCCACCACCGCCGCCCGGCGGTGGCGGCGGACCATCACGCCCGTCCGGGTCGCCGCCATCACCGCCGCCGCCGCCCGGCGGCGGCGGAGGACCGTCGCGACCGTCGTCGGGAGGGGGCGGCGGCGGCGGAGGCTCACGGCCGTCGCCGCCGGGAGGGGGCGGAGGCGGCGGAGGAGGAGCATTCGGATCGTCGCCATCGCCCGGCGGACCGGACGGATCGCCGTCCTCGCCGCCGGCATTGTCCCCGAGCGTATAGGGCTCGCCGAACGGCGCGAGCCCGCCCTGCCAGAGGACGGCACCCGCTGCGTCGGTCGCCAGCATCGGGCTCCCCAGGTGGTCGGTCGTGAGCAAGACGAGCTGGTCGGTCCCACCCACAGGCCGGATCAGTTGCGCCACCGGACGGCCCGCGAAGTAGAGCAGGTACGTGGTCTCCGTCGCCGTCGTCGTGCCGCCGGGTCCGCCCTCGTCCGAGTCTCCCCCCGTCGTCGACTGCGTCTCCCGGGTGCGCAGGTGGAGCACGCCCTCGGTGCTGTAGACGGCCTCGGTGCGCACGAAGTCGGTGCTGCCCGCGAGCGTGCGGTGGGCCTCGCGCAGGAAGCTCCGGCCGTCGTAGAGCAAGTCGGTCCCCTCGGTGGCGTCCGCCTTCTCGATCCGCGACATGCGGCGGTCGTCGCCGTAGCTCATCAGGACCGTCTCGACGCCCGCTCCCTCCGGACGCGTGCCGCTCCACGACGTCTGATCGCCCGCGTCGTCATAGCTGAGGTCCACCGCGCCTTCGCCGACGCCCGGAGCCGGCTCGATGCGCAGGAGCTGCGGCGTGTTGCCGCCCGCGCCGTTGACGCCGTAGGTATAGCTCAGCGTCTCGTCGCCGTCGAACTGCGGCGAGCCCTCGGTGATCCGGTTGCCGATCCGGTCGTACGTCCACGCCCGCGCCGGCCACGGTCCCCGCGACTCGGCGAGGAAGTAGTGGACGTCCTGGTAGGCGAAGGAGGCGACGAGACCGTCGCGGTCGATCGAGAGGATGTTGCCCACTCCGTCGGTCGTGTACGCGGCGTCGAGCAGGCCCGGAACCTCGATCCGCGCCGGGACGTAGCGCCCGTCAAAGCTCCGCTGCTCCGCCAGGCCGTTGCCGAACGCGAGACTGGCAAGCGGCCCTGAGGGCAGGTAGCCCGCCGACGACACCACCGTCTGCGGCGGGTCTGCCCCCACCTGCACCGCCAGCGACGCGGCGCGGTCGGCGAAGTCGTAGCCGTAGGTGGCGCTCACGCCGCCAGGGTAGCCCACCTCCGCGCGGTTGTCGTTCTCGTCGTAGGCTCGTCGTAGGCGTAGGTCAGGGCGCCGTCCTGCGTCACGCGGCCGAAGCGGTCGTAGGCGTAGTCGACGCTCGCGTCGCCGCGCTCGATGGCCGTCAGCCGCCCGAGCGAGAAGCTCGCCCCGGGGTCGTCGTAGACGTAGGTGGTATCGAGAGTCGGGTCGGGCGTGTCGACAAAGGTCACCCGGTCGAGCTCGTCCACCGTCCGCAGCACGGTCACCCCTCGGGCGTCGGTCTCCGAGGTCAACTGCCCGCGCTCGTTGTAGACGTAGCTCGTCGTCCCGGCGACGGGGGAGACCTCCTCGGTGAGCAGATCGCGGTCCGAGTAGGAGTAGGCCGTGGCGTTGCCCTCGGCGTCCGTGACGGCGACCAGGTGGTCCTGCACGTCGTAGGCATAGGCCGTGACCGCCTCGCCGCCGTCTTCCCCCGCCCACGGCTGGCGGACCTCCACGAGCCGTCGCAGTCGTAGGCGTGCTCGGTGACCGCTTCCTCCGGCGTGCCCGGAGCCTGCACGACGCGGTCGAGATGGCAGCGCGTCGAGTACTGGAATTCCGTCGCCGCGGCGGTCGCCCAATCCACCCCGTCCCAGCTTTGCAGCTCTTCGCGCGTGCGGTGGCCGAAGGCGTCGAGGGTGTAGAGGGTCCGTTCGCCAGGCGTGGCGGCGTCGGGCTTGCGCTCGATCGAGACCAGCCGGCCGTCGTCGTCGTAGCCGTATTCGATCGCGTTGCCGCGGGGGAGAGTCGTGCGCAGGAGGTCGCCGAAGACGTCGTATTCGTGCTCGGTCACGAGGTCCTCGGGCGCGCTCGCGCCTCTGCGGATCGCGAGGCGCACGCGGTCGAGCTCGTCGTATTCCGTCTCGGTCACGACGCCGTTGACGTCGGTGACCGAGGTGCGGCGGTTGAAGGCGTCGTAGTCGAAGCTCGTGGTGCCGATCAGCGGATCCGTGCGCGTCAAGGGCAGCAAGTCGCCGCGGACCGGGTCGTAGGTGAAGGCCGTCTGGTCGGCGGTGCCGAAGCCCGGCGGATCGATCGACGTGGGCTGGCCCGCGGCGTTGTAGGTGGTGGCCGTGGCGTGGGCGAAGGCGAAGCCGTCCTCGACTCCCTCGATGGTCGTGTCGACGGCGTTGCCTTCCGCGTCATAGGTGACCGTGGCGCGGCGCACGTCGAAGGGGTTGCCGCTCGTCGACGGCCGCTCGGTGACGGTCGCGAAAGCGGGGAAGCCGGGCTCGTCGTACTGCCAGCTCGTCTCGCGCTCGAGCGCCGTGCCGAAGGCTTCGATCCGCGAGGTCATCTGGCCGTTGACGTCGTAGGCGAAGCGGGTCACGTGACCCTTGCCGTCGATCTCCTGGGTCGGGCGGTAGGGGTTGGCGGCGTCGCCGTAGGTGAGCTGCGTGTCAGGGCCGAGACCGCACGCCGGGCAGGCGCCCGAGAGCTGGAGGAGCCTCGGCTTCACGTTCCGGTTGGCGCGGCTGGCGAGGGCGTAGATCGAGACGTTGCCGAGCGGGTCGGTGACGATGGCCTCTTCCGGCGTCTCCGGGTCGTCGAACGCGAACGTCCACCGGTCGACGGCTCCGGGATCGGCGGGGCCAGCCGCACCCCGCCACGTCGCCACTACGTTGCCTTCGGCGTCGTGCTCGTAGGCCGCGAGAATGCGCTCCGAAGCGTCGGTCGCCACCAGGGTCACCCGGGTCAGGAAGCCGGGATGGGAAGCGTCGTCATAGAGGTACGCGAGCGCCGTGCCGTCCGGACGGTCGATCCGTTCAAGGTCCTCGCCCGACCAGGTGTAGCTCCACGTCCGCGTCGTCGCGCCGTCGACGCCCACCTCGGTGATCGTGGCGAGCTTGCCGTCCGGGTGATAGGCGAAGTCCTCGCGCCTGCCGTCGGGGAAGAAGACCTGGGAGAGCCGGCCCGCGGCGTAGGTGGCGACCTTGGCGTTGCCGTTACGGTCCTCCATGCCTGTCCAGAGCCCAGCCGCGTCGAAGCGGTCGACCGTTCCGTCCAGGCCGCGCAGCTCGAACGTCCCATCGATGAGCTTCTCGAGGGTCCGATACTCGTCGCCCGGCGAGACCGCGTCGTAGAGGCCGTCGGCGTTGCCGTCGACGAAGCGGGCGAAGGCGCCGAAACGGGTCAGGAGCCAGGCGACGCCGCCGGGCTCCTCCACCACCCGCTGGGCATAGCTGTGGGTCCAATAGCGTCCAAGGTTCAGGTTGTGATCGGCCGCGCCCGGTGAGCTGGGGTGGCCCACGCCGCCGGCCCGGTAGTAGAGCAGCGCCTTCGGACCGGTGCCCGGCCCGCCGGCGCTGGGGCCGCCGCCTCCCACGCTCGCACCGCCGCCGGCGCCGCCGCCTGGCGCGAGGCACGTCTCACAGGAATTGTCGTTGCAGGAGTAGTCCACCGGTGGCGGCGGACAGACCGCCGCGGCGATCGCCGGTGAGGTCAGGTCGACGTCGAGCGTCGTCGTCTGCGGGCAGCCGCCGTCGCACTGCAGCGCCGTGAGCTTGAAGACGCCGGTCCCGGTCGCCGCATCCGGATTGGCGCAGGAGAAGTTGCCCGCCTCGATCCAGACCCGGCCCTGGTCGTTCTGGATCCGGGCGCCCAGGTTGCCGCACGACCCCACGAAGCCCCCGTCCAACGTCCAGGTGAGCTTGGTGGGGCTGTCGAAGAAGCCGATCGCATCGGCAGCAATCCTCCCAAGACTGATCCCGGTACAGGAGCAGTCCCTCCTCTGGTCCTGTTCTTCGCCTCTCAGGCGCTGCGACCATAGCTGAACGGCGCCGCGAATGCAAGCACGTGGCTGCAGGGGCGCGGTGCTGCGGTGAGCAAGAGCAAGTGATACTTTGACGGCCATGCACCGTCCGCTGGGCCGCTTCGAGCTCGCCCAGGTCCTCACCGACGCTGCCGCGCCCTTGAACGCGGTCGTGGTCGTCCGCCTGGCGCCGGGGCCAGGACGTGAGGACCTGCGGCGGTCCCTCGACGTCCTCCGCGGGCGTCATCCTTTCCTCGGCGTCCACCTCGTTCGCTCACGGCGCGGCTACGCCTTCGCGGACGGGGGGACGCCCGAGATCCCCGTCGTCCACCTCGCCCGGCGCGGCGAGGAGCACTGGCGCGACGTCGCCGAGCACGAGCTCAATAAGCGCTTCGACGTCGAGCGGGGCCCCCTCCTGCGTCTGACCTGCGTGGAGGACGCCGACGGCTGCGACCTGGTGCTCACGTTCCAGCACGCGATCATGGACGCGACCTCGGCGACGCGGCTGCTCCACGAGCTGCTCGAGCTCTGCGCCGACTCGGACGCGGACGTCGAGCCGCGGGCGCCGTTGCCGCCGATCGAGGAGCGCTTTCCCGCCGCGTTCCGCGGCTTCGGGCGCCGGTGGCGGACGGCGCTCTTCATGGCGCGCCAGCTCGCCGACGAGGCCGTCTACCGCCGGCGCATGCGCGGCGCACGCCGGCCGCCGATCGCGGCCGCGGCGAGCAACCGCGTGCTGACGTTCGAGCTGTCGCCGGACCAGACCCGGGCCCTCGTTCGCCGCAGCCGCCGCGAGCGGGTGTCGCTCGCCAGCGTGGCAGGAGCCGCGGCGCTCCTGGCCCTCGCCGAGCGCCTCTACGGCGGCCGGCGCCTGCCGCTGCGCAGCCTGGCCTTCCCGAACCTGCGCCCCCACCTGCGGCCGCGGGTGGAGGACGCCGACCTCGCGAGCTGTTTCGTGCTGATGCGTCTGCAGACGTCGGTGGATCCGCGGGAGGGCCTCTGGCCGCTGGCGCGGCGTCTCAACGCGCAGACGGCGGCGGCGCTGCGGCGCGGCGACAAATACCTCGCGGCGTACCTGAGCCCGCACCTCATGCGCTGGCTGCTGCGCGCGGGCTCGCAGCGCATGGCGCAGACCGCGGTGAGCTACACGGGGTCCCTGGAGCTGGCGCCGGCGTACGGCGAGACGCGCGTCCTCGGTCTGCACGCCTTCGTCTCGGACATCCCGCTGGGGCCGGAATTCACCGCCCAGGTGCGCCTCGCGGGGGGACGTCTGGCGTGGGACGTGGTCTACCTCGACGCCGACTTCGAGCGGCCGGAGGCCGCGGCGCTGGCGGAGGGCGTCCGCGCGTGGCTGACCGACTGAGGTCGGCGGCCGGCTGAGCGCCGGATCTTGTATTCTTCGCCAATGACGACGACCTTCTCGCAGAGCTTCCTCGAGGCCCTTCCCAAGTCCGACCTGCACGTCCACCTCGACGGCTCCCTGCGCCTGCCGACGCTGATCGAGCTGGCGCGGGAGCGCGGCGTGAAGCTGCCGTCGGAGACGCCGGAGGGGCTGCTCGACCTGGTGTTCAAGGAGCAGTATACGGACCTGCCGGACTATCTCCACGGCTTCGCCTACACCTGCGCGGTGATGATCGACGAGGAGGCGCTCGAGCGGATCGCCTACGAGCTGGCGCAGGACTGCCTGGCCGAGGGCGTGCGCTACGTGGAGGTGCGCTTCGCGCCGCAGCTCCACGTGCGTCCCGGCTTCGACCTCGACCGGGTGCTGACCGCCGTGGACCGCGGGCTCGACCGCGCGCGCCGCGAGCACGAGGCGTCGGCGGCGGTGAAGGAGGCCGGCGAGCCGCCGCTGCGCTACGGCATCATCGCCTGCGCCATGCGCATGTTCCGCCCCGGGTTCGCGCCTTACTTCAAGACCTTGCTCGAGGTGCTCGACGCCTGGCCGATGCACGAGGTCTACGGCGTCGCGTCGCTGTCGCTGGCGCGCCGGGTGGTCGACGCCCGCGACCGCCTGGGCCTGCCCGTGGTCGGCTTCGACCTCGCCGGCGCCGAGGCCGGGCACCCGGCCTCCGACCACATGGAGGCCTTCGAGGTGGCGCAGCGCCACTTCCTGCGCAAGACGGTCCACGCCGGCGAGGCCTACGGCCCGGAGAGCATCTTCCAGGCCATCACCCGCCTGAACGCCGACCGCATCGGCCACGGCACCCATCTCTACGCCGTGGAGCAGGTGGTCAAGGCCGAGGATCCCGAGCGCTACGTGCACCACCTCGCCGAGTACGTCGCCGACAACCGCATCACGCTCGAGGTGTGCATCACCTCGAACCTGCAGACGATGCCCTTCCTGCGGCGCCCCGAGGACCATCCCTTCGGCCGCATGCTGCGCGACCAGCTCTCGGTGTCGCTGTGTACCGACAACCGCCTGGTGTCGCGGACCACGGTCACCCGCGAGCTCGCCCAGGCGTGCGCGGCGTTCCGGATGACGCCCAAGGAGCTGCGCAGCGTGATCATCCACGGCTTCAAGCGCAGCTTCTTCCCGGGGACCTACCGCGAGAAGAGGGCGTACGTGCGGCAGATCATCGACTACTACGACAAGGTGGCGGCCGAGCAGCCGTCGCCGCTGCCGTAGTCGCTGCGCGCGCCGGGCTCGGCGCCCCGGCTACGAATCCGGCCGCAAGGCCTGGAACTCGCGCACCAGCGAGCGCACGTCGTGATCCAGGCTGTCGAGCTGGTGGCGCAGGGCGTCGATGGTGCCGAACGTGCTCCTGATGCGCAGGGCGGCCGCCCGCGGCAAGCCGGCAAGGTCGACCTCGTCGGGGTGGGCGGCGCGGCGGGTGGCCGGGGCGGCGGTTTCGGGCGCCTCCTCGTCCTCACCGCCGGCCCCCGCCCGGGCGATGGCGCCCAGGGTGCGCTCGACGACCCGTTGCTCGAGCTCCGAGACCGAGAGCCCGAGGCCGTGGGCGATCTTGCCGAAGGTCTCGTTGCGGGGAATTTGTCGCGCCTGTTCGATTTTCGACAGGGTGGAAATGGGGATGCCGGCGGCCTCCGCGATCTGCCTCTGAGTTCGCGTCCCTCGCAGCGCCTTGATGGTCCTCCCGAGGGCTTTGGCGTATTTTCTTTCCTCGACCATGGGCAGCATCATAGATACATTTGTCACGAGAAGCAATCATCTTAAAATGTCAAAGGTATTTCCTGAAAGGAGAAAAATTTACACTTGGTGCAACCGGAGATCTTCAAGCGGCGAGTAGCGGCGCGCGAGCTACAACTCCACGGCCGGTGATTGCGGAATTGAGAAACCGAGAAAGTTTCAGAAACCGCCCACGGATTCTGAATAGACGACAGTCAAAAAAGTTCGATCAGTGGGCCGGTGCGGGAATTGGCGGGGCGCCGGCTTATTGCTCGTCGCCGTGCGCGAGGGCCTGGAACTCCCGGCACAGGGAGTGGATGTCGAGCTCCAGGCCGTCGAGCTGGCGGTGGAGGGCGCCGATCGTCCCCAAGGTGGTTGCGAGGCGCTGGGCGGCGGACTCCGGGACGCCGGTGAGGTCGAGCGCTTCCTGCCCGCCGCGGTGGGCGCCGGCCGGACCGCGGCTCAACGTGGAGCCGGAGGCCGGGGCGCCGGCCAGCTCGCTCAAGATGCTTCGCGACACGATCTGTTCGAGCTCGGGCACCGAGCGTGCCAGGGCTTCGGCGATCCTGGCGAACGTCAGGTCACGCGGCAGTTGACGGCCTTGCTCGATCTTGCACCAGGTAGAGGTGGGGATGCCGGCGGCCGCGGCGACCTCTTTCTGCGTCCGCGCGCCGCGCAGGGCCTTGAGGGTTTTGGACAAGGCTTGTTTGTATTTTCTGTCGTCCGCCATGACGAGCATCCTAAGGTAGTTTCAGCGAAAGCGCAAACATCACATCACGGACAGCGCAGGCCTGTATATGGATCGCGTCGTCCTTTTGCGGCAATGGATTGCCGTTAACCGACCGCGGCGGGGCGGCGCTGACGATTCAACGGCGAGCCGTGCCGCCCGGCCGCGACTCCCGGCAGACGCAAAAATCACTGACCGCCGGTTATCGCCGGCCGCCGGTGGTCTCGCCCTCGAGGGTGAAGAAGACCGCCAGGGCGCGCAGCGCTTCGGCTTCGCGTTCGAGCGCCGCGGTGGCGCGCACGATCTCGCCGGCGGTCTCGACGTTCTCGGCGGTGACGCCGGCGATGCGGGTCATCGCTTCGTCGACCTGGCGGCCGTCCTGGCGGTGCTGGCGCACGACGTCGGCGACCTGGTGGACGAGGGCGGTCAGCAGCGACATGGCCTCGCGGATGCGTTCGCTGCCCAGCGCCTGCTCGGCGGCCGCCTGCTCCACCTCGCGGGTGCGGTGGCGCATCTGCTCGAAGGTGGCCACCAGCTCTTCCGCGACGCTCCTCTGCTCGCCGGCCGCCCCGTGAATCTTGGTGGTCGCGGCGTACACGTCGGTGGCGACGCTCACGATTTGCTGCAGGGCGGCGCCGGCGCGCCGGGCGAGGTCGAGGCCGTGGCGCGCTTTCGCCGCGCCCTGGCGGCTGACCTCGCTGGCGTGGAGGGTCTCCTTCTGCACCGCGGCCACCAGGGCGGCGATCTCCTGGGTGGCCCCCGCCGAGCGCTCCGCCAACCTCTGCACCTCTTCGGCCACCACCGCGAAGCCCTTGCCGCGATCGCCGGCGTTGGCCGCCTCGATGGCCGCGTTCAAGGCCAACAGGTGCGTCTGCTTGGCGAGGGTCTCGATAATCTCGGTCGCCTGGTTGATGCTCTGGCTGTTGGCGCGCAGGCGCTCGTTGACGCGCGCGGTCTCCTCGTAGACCTCGGCGATGGCAGCCATCTCGGCGGTGGTGCGGCGCACGGCCTCGCCGCCGCCCTCGGCCTCCTCGACGGCGGATTGGGCGGCGGCCCCGGCGGTCTCGGCCTGGTGGGCGACGCCGCCGATCGACGCCGCCAGGTGGCGCACGGCGTCGAGCGTCTCGTCGACTCCCTGCGCCAGGTGGCCGGTGTTGCGCGTCACGACCTCGGTGGAGGCGGCGAGCTCCTCGACCGCGGCCGAGGTCTCGAAGACCTCGTCGCGCAACTTGCCGGAGCTCAGAGCCACCTGCTTGACCGATTCGGCCATCGCGGCCACGGCGGCCACGCCGGTGTCCTTCGCGTCGTCCTGGTTGCGGGCGCCCGCGGCGATTCGCTGGCCGGTCTGGGTCAGGGCGGCGGCGAGGCCGGCGACGCCGCGCGAGACCTGCACCAGGCTCTCCACGGTGCGGCGGACGATCGCGACCATGGCGCCCAGGGCGTCGAGCAGGTGGCCGGCCTCGCCGCCGCCCCGGTGGCCCGCGAGCTCGATCCGCAGGTCGCCGCGCGCGATTTGGTGGGCGGCGTCGACGGCCCTGGCGAGCGGCCGCGTGATCGACAGCGAGATGAGGACGGTGGCCGCGAGCGCCAGGACGACGACCAGGCCGCCGAGCGTGAAGAGCCGGGAGCGTAGCGCCAGCACGGGCGCGAAGATCTGCTGCCGCGGGTAGCTCACCAGGCCGTGCCAGCCGAGATCCGGATAGCGCGCGTGCGGCGCGGTGCGGGCCGCGGCGTAGAGCCGCTCGCCGCCCTCGCCCGCGGCCGTCCAGACGTCCTCGCCGGCGCGAAGCCGGGGCCGCGGCGCCGCGGCCTCGTAACGCGGGTAGATCATGGCGCCGCGGCCGTCGAAGAGCTCGAAAGCGCCGCCGTCGTCGGCCGCCGCGGCCTCGAAGTCGGCGAGCACGCGGTGGATCTCCTCGATGTTGAGGGCGGCCTTCATGACGCCGAGGGCCTCGCCCGAGCGGCCCTCGACGCGCAGGGCGAAGTCGATGGAGTAGACCTGCGAGCTGTCGTCGAAGGCCACCGGGCTCATCCACACGCCGTCGCTCCAGCCCGCCTTCCACCAGTCCTCGTCGTCCTGCCGGTAGTCGGAGGTGCGGCCGGTCTGGGCCACGTTGGCGCCGTAGACGTTGGTCGCGAAGATCTCGCCGAAGACCCCGTAGCCCGCTTCGTCGCGGAAGAACTCGAGCTTGCGGCGCAGCAGGTCGGAGGCCGGGCTGGCGTCGACGGCGGCCATGAAGTCGGGCGGCGCGGCGCCGGGCGGCAGGGTGCGCCAGATCTCGTCGTCGCGGACGACGCGCCGGCGGATCTCCTGCGGGCTGCCGCTCGCCGCCAGCTCGCCGTTGGAGCGGCGCAGCGCGTCCTCGAGCTCCGGCGTCGTCAGGGCGAGCTCGCGCATCATTTCGAGGCGGCCGTAGACGTGCTGCTCGAGCTGCTCCACCAGGGACCGCGCCACCGTCTGGGAGCTCTCGCCGATGAGCTGGCGCATCTCCCGCTCGAGGCGCAGAAGCCCCAGCACGCCGGCGCCGAGGAGGAGCGTCAGGAGCGCTCCGTAGCCGAGGAAGAGCTTGGTCCGGATGTTCATCCCGGCGGGCCGCCAGCCGTGCCGGCGGCGAAGGCGTGAAGGCTGAGGCATGTGACGCTCCTGGCCGAATGGAAAGCGAAACCCCGGGGAACCCACCCGGGAGGGATGGTATCGCAGAGACCGCGCGCGGCGCGCGCCGAACGATTCGCGGCACCGGCGGCCTTGCCCTGTAGGCACGGTCAAAAACTCGGCGTCAGAATTCGAGGCTCTCGTTCGTCTACACCCCTGTGTAACCGGTTCGGCCGGATCGGCCAGCCCAGGCGAGCCCGCGGCGCCCGCCGGGCCGTGGCGACCCGTGCCGCCGACAACCTGGAGGACCGTAGATGAGACGAGAGCAGATGAGACGACATAGACGACGGCGACGATGGCGGCGGCCACCGAACAGGCCGGCGGCCAGGTCCAGGGGGACGCCTTGAATCCGTGGCCGCGGTTCCTTCCCAAGAGGGCGGACGGCGTCCTCGTCGAGGTCACCGGGCGAACGATCGGCGCCCGGGCTCTCCTGACGCCCGGCCCCAATCCCAGGACGTTCAACGAGATCGTGATCGGGGTGATGGGCCGCGCGCTCGGGGTCTCGCCGCTCGAGCTTTGCGCCTGCGTGTGGCTTTCGAACCACTACCACCTGCTCGTGGTCGTCCGCGAGCAGCAGCAGCTCTCCCGCTTCATGCAGCACCTGGCCTGCAACGTCTCCAAGGAGGTGGGCCGGCTGCGCGACTGGAGCGGCCCGCTATGGGCTCGACGCTACGACGGGATCGTCGTCAGCGACGAGCCGGACGTCCAGTGGCACCGGCTCAAGTACCTCCTCTCGCACGGCGTCAAGGAGGGATTGTTGGAAAGCCCCCTCCTCTGGCCGGGCGTCCACGCGGCGAAGGCGCTCGTTCATGGCGAGCCTCTCAGCGGCCATTGGTTCAACAGGAGCGAGGAATGGGCGGCCCGCAACCGCGGGCTCGAAGTCAGTACCTACGACTTCGCCACCGAGTACCTGTTGGGCTTCTCGCCGTTGCCGGCGTTCCGCCAACTGACGCCCGAGAAGTACCGCCAGAAGGTAGCGGAGCTGATCGTGGAGATCGAAGAAGAAGGCAGGGCGAAGCGCGAAGGCGATCCGGTGGCCGGCGTCGAGACGATCCTGAGCCAGAATCCGTACGAGCCGCCGACGCGGCGGCCGAAGCGGTCGGCGCGGCCGGTCTTCCATTTCCACGCGCGGGAGGCGAACGAGAGCCTGTGGGGCGAGCTCAAGGCGTTCCTCAAGGAATACCGGTACGCGTCGGAGGCGCTGAAGTCAGGGATGATGGAGGCCATCGACTGGTTTCCGGACGGCTGTTACCGTCCGCAGTTGCCGTTCCTGGGCCTGCCGTCGCCACCGCGTCCGCCGTCGCCGCCGACACGTCGGATCGAGGTTCTGGAGTCCGGTCAGACCGAGCGGGGTGCGATCCCGGTGGTCGAGATACCAGGGAGAGTGTGGTCCGGGTCTCCGGACCATCCCACGTGACGTCGCGCGTTCATCGGGGCTCCCGGCAGGCTCGGCCATAGCCAGCTTGGATGCCGACTCACTCCGCCTTTTTCCCAGCATGGCCGATCTGGACGCTGCTTGCGCGCGTCAACGGATGAGGTGTCAGTGCCCCCCGCGTCAGCGGCCGATCTTGCCGCCGTCTGAGTCGATTTTCAAGCCAATACGCCCGATTCTTGCCGCAAGCGGCGTCCTCAGCTCGTCCTGACGAGGTCCCAAAGGGACGTCACAGTCAGTCGCTTGGCCGTAAGTCGTTGATTTAGTGGTAGTTATAGACGTCTGACAGCAGTGGTAGTTATAGACGTCTGACAGCAGTGGTAGGGGGATTGGTCCGGATGTTCATCCCGGCGGGCTGGTAGTTATAGACGTCAGACAGCAGTGGTAGGGGGCTTGGTCCGGATGTTCATCCCGGCGGGCCGCCAGCCGTGCCGGCGGCGAAGGCGTGAAGGCTGAGGCATGTGACGCTCCTGGCCGAATGGAAAGCGAAAC
>Ga0299906_10002977_pt1 | contig 13983 bp, 11 predicted proteins | sample RVTome_14_FD_200259 | JGI IMG/M metagenome (GOLD analysis project Ga0299906, IMG submission 200259) | Soil microbial communities from uranium-contaminated site in the Upper Colorado River Basin, Wyoming, United States - RVT145D125 (version 2) ... | reverse complement strand
ACGCCGCGCTTCTTCAGGTCGCCCCAGTGGTTCCGGAAGCCACACGCCTCTTTCGTGCACCCGGGCGTGTCGTCCTTCGGGTAGAAGTAGACGACGACGTCCTTGCCGGTGAAGTCGCCGAGCGCGACCTTCTTGCCGCTGGCGTCCGCCAGCGTGAACGCGGGTGCCTTCTTGCCTTCTTCGACGGGCATCTGTTCCTCCATTCGGTTGGGGTGTGCGAGGTGCATACCCGATGTGACACCCGGACAGAAGGGAGCGCATACGGCGCTAGGCGGCGCGCCGTCGAGGCCGGCGATTCCCCCCGGTTCTGCTGGGCCGGATGGGCGCCGAACCGATGGCATGACCGTTGCGTACTACGGGAACCAGGAGGTTCACGATGGTGCCGATGCCGCTCAGCCCGATTCCGACCGCAGTGCCCGATCTCGGCAGCACGGTGATGCTCGCGAGCCTCGATCCGGCCGCGTTCACCGTTCTCGGAGTTCTGGTGGCGATCTGCCTGGGGATCGTGTGGCTGGCCGCGCGCCCAGCCCGACGTCCCGCCCAGCGTCGACCGAGTCACCAGATCCACCCCATCCGCCAGCCTGCGTGAGTGATGGTCCCGGTCACTGCCGAGTCGACGGCCTTCGCCGGTCCCCGGGCCGCCGGCACGAATGAGAGACCCCTCTTCGGTAACGGACGGCAGGGGCCGGGACCGCACGCACGCGTTTCACCCATTCGCGGGGCGCGCCGCCGGCGACGCGCTCCGTGGGTGGTTCTCTCCAGCCGGGGGCGCCGATCAACGATCGTTGCGTAGCAGGGCGCTGGTGATCTGGCTCATGATCTCGATCGCCTGACGTCTCGGGAGCGCACGCAGCGCGCTCGCCCCCTCCCGGTTTTCCTCGCCGGGCACGATGCTCGGCTCCCGGCCGAGGGCCTCCAGCGCCTCCTGCACGACCGGCCCGACTTCCATGACCGGCACGCCGGGATCCGGCCGGTCCGCGGGCTGTGACGACTCCCACCCCGGCGTGCGGGTCGAGCCGGGCTGCACGGCGAGCACGTCGACCCCATGGTGCCGCAGCTCGGCCCACAGACTCTCGGCCAGGATCAGGTCGAACGCCTTGGTGGCGGCATAAAGCGCGAGCTGCTCGGACCCGAAGCTACCGGACATGGACGACATCAGGATTATGCCGCCCCGGCCGCGCGCGACCATCGCCGGCGCCAGCGCGTGCACGAAGAGCATCGGACCGCGGCAGTTCACGTCGATCATCGTCGCCGCATGCTCCGGCGGCATCTCCAGGAACGGCGCCACCGTGCCGATGGCCGCGTTGTAGACGGCCAGGCCGATCTCGTACGGTCGCGTCGCCGCGACGAGCGCAGCAAGGAGATCCGGGCGTGCGAGGTCGAGCACCACGGGCGTGATCGTGACCGGGTGCGCGGCACGCAGGGCCCCGACCGTCGCATCCAACGGGGCGCGATCCCGATCGAGCAGCACCAGGTCGAGTCCTCGCGCGGCGAGCTGGCGCGCGTACTCGGCCCCGAGGCCCACCGCCGCACCCGCCACCAACGCACGGGGCCCGTAGGTCCGCCGGAACGAGTCGTCGGTACTCACGCGCGCGACCCTACCCGAGGCGCGTGGCGGCACCAAGCCGTGACCGCTAGGATCCACGCCCCATGACGAGCGACGCGCCAAGCCACACGATCCTGCAGGAGACCCGCGATGGCGTCACCATCCTCACCCTGAACCGCCCCCGCCAGCGCAACGCCTTCGATGCGCAGATGTACGGCGAGTTGGCCGCTGCCCTCGACGAGACGCGCGACGACCCGCGCGTCCGGGTCGTCATGATCACGGGCGCCGAGGGCGCGTTTTCGGCGGGGCAGGATCTCGCGGAGATGGGGCGCCTCGCCGAGCGGCGCCCGGAGTCTGGCGACGGGACCGGCTTCCCCCGTCTGATGGACGCCCTGCTCGCCTTCGACAAGCCGCTCGTCGCAGCGGTCAACGGCGTCGGCGTGGGCCTCGGCTTCACCCTGCTGCTGCACTGCGACCTGGTCTACATGGCCACCGACGCGCGGCTGCGGCTGCCGTTCGTCACCCTCGGGGTCGTCCCCGAGGCCGCCAGCAGCGTGCTGCTGCCCGCCGTCGTCGGGCCGCAAGCCGCCGCGGACCTCGTCTTCACCGGCGCGTGGGTCGACGCGCACCGTGCCGCGGCGCTCGGCATCGCCTATCAGGTGTGCGCGCCGGCCGACCTACTGCCGACGGCGCGCGCCAAGGCGGCCGAGATCGCCGCCGGCCCCCTCGGGGCGCTCCGGCGCTCGAAGCGCCTCCTGCGGGCGACGCGCGACGCGGAGATCCGCGGCGCGCGCGCCCGCGAGGATGCGGCCTTTGCCGCCTGCATCGGATCGGACGAGAACCTCGAAGCGATCCGAGCCTTCCTCGAGAAACGTCCGCCCGATTTCTCCGGGCGCGGCGACTGAGTCACTGCGCCTGCAGCTTCGCCCGGCACCGCACCTTGTCGCCCGACTTGGACATGGTGCAGCGATTCTTCCGATCGTCCGGGTCGGCGCTCTGGAAGAAGGCCTCGCCGCACTGCCCGGTGAAGGAGTGCGACGTGGCGGAGACCTGCGACGCCGAGGGCACCAACGAGCATCTCGTCGGGCTGCGAGGTGACCGCCGTCGGTCCGACGGAGATGGTGGTCACGGCGCCGGTACCCGTCGCCACGCGATCCACACGCCCCGCCGCGGCCATGCCCGCGATTTCAAACGTCTTGTCCCCACGCTAGGGAGCGCCCCCCCTGAGTCACAAGCACTCCGCAAGGCAGTCGCGGGCGCACTCCATGACCCAGGGCGCAAGGACCCAGGGCAAGGAACCAGGGCAAGGACCCAGGGCAAGGACCCGGGGTGCCGAGCATTCCGGTCGAACGGGCAGCCGCGACGAGCGGCACGTTGCTCGAGACGCGTGCCGGCAAGTCTCGCGAACGGCCGTGATCGCGACGGCTCCTCTTCCGTGCCACGTCATGCCTGCTATGCTCGCGGCATGGCCATCCCCGCGAGAACGCCCTGGCGTACGAATACCGACGCTGCCGGCATGACGCCGACCGACGAGCCGACCCTCGGCCGGGCGGTCACCGACGTCAAGGAGAAGGCGACGCAGTTCGCGCGCCTCCCACCGCGCGACAAGGCCGAGCTGCTGCGGACGTGCATCGCCGGCCTCATGCGCGAAGCGCCGGCCTGGGTGGCAACCGGGGCGCAGGCGCGGGGCTCGGCCCCGGGTGAGGAGTGGCTGGGTGGCGTCACGCCGACGGTGCGCGGCTTCCGGCTGCTCGCCGAGAGCCTCGAGGCGATCGCCACCACCGGGCACCCGCCGCTCGGCACCAACAGCCGGCGCCGCAAGGACGGACGCATCGAGATCACCTTGTTCCCGAACGGGCTCTTCGACCGCACCACCTTCGGCGGCTTCACCGGTCATGCGCTCATGGACGCCGGCGTCACCGAAGCCGAGGCACGCGCGCGGCAGGCCGCCTTCTACCAGCAGCAGGAGCCGACCGGCGGCGTCTCGGCGATTCTCGGCGCCGGCAACGTGTCCAGCATCCCGCCCCTGGACGTGGCCTCGAAGCTCTTCGTCGAGGGGTTGGTGTGCGTGCTGAAGATGAACCCGGTCAACGAATGGGTCGGCCCGCATCTCGAACGTGCTCTCGAGCCGCTGATCACCCCCGGGTACCTGCGCATCGTCTACGGCGGCGCCGACGTGGGCAGCGCCCTCGTCTACCACCCCGACGTCGACGACGTGCACATCACGGGCTCCGACCGGACGCACGACCTCATCGTCTGGGGCCCGCCCGGCCCCGAGCGGGAACGGCGCAAGGCCGACGACGACCCCCTGCTGACGATTCCGATCAGCTCCGAACTCGGGAACGTGAGCCCGGTGGCGATCCTCCCGCACGTCTACCGCGACGACGAGCTATGGTTCATCGCGCGCAACGTCGCGACGATGGTCTTCAACAACGGCTCCTTCAACTGCAACGCCGCCAAGATGCTCGTGACGGCCAAGGGATGGCGACAGCGCGACGTGTTTCTCGACATGGTCGGCAAGGCGCTGACCGCCGCGCCGACCCGCACCGCGTACTATCCCGGCGCCTTCGACCGCTATCGCCTCCTGCTCGACGGCCGCGAGGCGCAAACCTACGGCGACGCGGCGGACGACAAGCTCGCCTGGGCGCTCGTCCCCGGCCTGAACGCGGCGGACCGCACCGAGAAGTTGTTCCACACCGAGCCCTTCTGCGGCATCCTCGCCGAGACCAGCGTCGGCTCGCCCGACCCCGTCGAGTTTCTCGCCGCGGCCACGCGCTTCATGAACGAGCGCCTGTGGGGGACGCTCAACGCCATGTTGGTGGTCCCGCCGGCGCTCGAACAGGACGCCACCGTCGGGGCCGCTCTCGATCGCGCCATCGTCGACCTGCGCTACGGCACCGTCACCATCAACCATTGGCCGGCCCTCTGCTACGCCTTCGGCACGATGCCCTGGGGCGGACACCAGAGCGCCACACTGCACGACATCCAGAGTGGCCTCGGCTGGGTGCACAACACCTTCATGCTGAGCGGCGTGGACAAGTCGGTCGTGCGCGGACCGCTGGTGGTCCGCCCGTACCCGCTCTGGTTCTACGACAACCCGAAGCTGGACACGGTGGCGCCGAAGGTGGCCGACCTCGAAGCGGCGCCGAGTTGGCTGAAGGTGCCGGGGCTGCTGGCGAGCGTACTGTTGTAGCGCGTCGGCCGAGGCCTACTGCGCAGCCCGCCGACGAGAAAGCTCCGTCGATGGCGGTAGCCGATCGAAGCTTGTCACCCCCTCCAAGGGTCACCGCGAAGCTGTCGGATCAAGCGCTTGCGCACGAGGGCCGCGGCCGACGTGACATCATAGGTCACGTCGACGGGGAGGAGCGGTTGCATGTCGGCAAGGAACTGCCGCGACCTGAGCTTGGCAGTGAGGTTCGCCTCGAACTCGGCGCGCGAAACTGGGGTGCCGCCACGATCCATGTACTGGTCGAAGCACTCGATCACCTTTGGGACGTCCGAGTCGAGAGTGGTGAGCACAAACCACAGGTCGTATAGATCTCGCCCCTTCTTCCTCTGGTAGAGGGCGCGGAGCTTGGTGGCGAGCAGTTCCTCGAGCCGGTACGTGTTCACGTCGACGGCGCCAGAGAACCAGTCGTTCTCGACGACGAACCTGCGGCGGTACGACCCGAGAACGGCCACGTGCTCCCGGGTGTTGACCTCGACCTTCAGCCGCCTCCGTTGAACCGGCTTCGAAGTCGTCTCGAAACGGTAGAGAAGGGTGACGCGTCCGTGGCTGCGCTTGCGCTTCGGCTCACCGAGCCAGGGATCGAGGACCCCACGAACGGCGTCGAGAAGGGAGCCGATCGGACCGGCATCGAGCTGCACGAGGTCGATGTCCTCGGAGTAGCGCCCAGGATTGGCGAGGAAGAGCTTGTGCAATGCGGTCCCGCCACGGAACGCCATCGAATCGGCAAGCAGCGGCGGGCGGAACAGCTCCACGACGGCTCGTGAGAGGACGAGGTCCTGCTCCACCTGTTCGTCCGTAGGCCACGGGGCGCTGCCGCGCCAAGCCGTGACATGGGCACGAGGGATCACAGATCCGTCTCCACAACCACGTTCGGAATGACGCGCCACCGCGCGTCGGCTTGCTCGCCGTCGGCACCGGCACCGGGAGCCAGCAGAACCCTTCGGTGGCGTCTGTCCGCGAGTGTCCTCACCAATGGCTCGACGAGATCCCTTCCACCCACGAGATCCAACAGATAGCCGAGGCGCTGAACGTCTGCGGCAGAGTAGTGCGGAGCGAGCGCGGCCAGGTTCGAGGCGTCAAGCCTCTCTGCAAGCTCCGCTAGCACGGTGGCTACGTTGTCGAGGTGGCCGGCGGCGGCAGGGAAGCGCACCAGGTCGTACGCCGTAGCTTCCGGGGTGGATACCCGCATCGAGCCGGTTTCCGTCTGGACGTCGATCGTGGGGGCATCGCGCACATGCCGACTCATGTGGAACTCTACGCGGACCCGTCCCGCGCGGGCGCTACGGGTCGGTCGGTCGGTGACGACCTGAAACAGCATCGGCTGCTGGTGTGCCGCCCCGTGGATCGCTGCGGCGCTGAGAAGCCCAACGTAGTACGGCTGCCCGAGGGCGCGCATCAGATCGTGAATGAACCAGCTCGCCGGCGGGCAGCCGGCCTGTCGGTACTCCGCCGGAACGACCACGAAGAATCCCCTCCTGGGGCTCGCGAGCCGACCCTGCTTTTTGAGTCGGCGGACAGCGGCTTCGAAGGCGATATCGGTTCGCTGGTCGGCATCACCGAGATCCCGCCGAGTGAAGCTGTACTTCCCCCGCGACTGGAGCTCGTCGACCAGGGTCGCGAGTCTTTTTGAGCCAGAGGCAACGTTCGCCATTTCACTGATGAATTCAGACACATTTCGTTGGGTTTCGCAATCATTCCGGCGGCATGTCGCTGCGTACGCGCACCGGCACGACCGTCGCGGCGCTGCCCGACGCCGGCCCCACCCAAGCGAGCCGGCCCGTCGCTGAAACGACCGCCGAGGGGCCGCCATTGGCCACACGCACCAGCGGCACGCCCTGCTCGATGGCGCGGATACGCGCTTCGGCCAGGAGTTGCCAGGGAGCGGCACTGCCGGCGTACCAGCCGTCGTTCGACAGATTGAGCAGCACCTGCGCCCCGTGAGCGGCGTGGGCGGCGGCCACCCACGGCACGATCGCTTCGTAGCAGACGAGGACCCCGGCCCGGACGCCACCCACGTCGAGCAACGGGGTCGGCCGACCCGGGGTGATCGGACCACCACCCGCAATCATGGGACGCAGCCACGACAGCCAGCGCGCAAACGGCACGTACTCGCCGATCGGGACCAAGACCTGCTTGTCATAGTGCCCGGCGATCTCACCGTTCGGCATCACGAGATAGATGCGGTTGCGGCGGGCCCGCTCGCTCGGGGTGGGCCGCTCGTCGGCGGTGCTGCCAAAGACGATCGGCACGCCGATCTCGCGCACGAGCGCGACGAGGGCGCGCCGCCCGCGCGGGTCCTCCTCGAACGCGAAGGGCAGTGCCGTCTCCGGCCAGATGACGACGTCGGCGCCCTGCGCGGCGAGGCGACGCGTGGGTACGGCCAGAAAGTCGAGCGCCCGGTCGCGATGGCGTGGATGCCAGCGCACCCCTTGGGGGACGTTCGTCTGCACGATGCCAACGGCCAGCAGATCCGTGGCCTGCTCCTCGAGTCGCGCCAGGCGCGCCTGTCCCCACATGACAGCACCGAAGACGAGCGCCAGCACCGCCGAGAGCCGCCACACGGGCCACCGCCTCGATACGACCAGAGCGAGGGCCACATTGACGAGTACCAGCAGCCCCGAGACCGCGTACACGCCACCAACGCTCGCCAGTTGTGCCACCGGCGGCACGTCCACCTGCGACGTACCGAGGTGCGCCCACGGAAACCCGAGCGGATGCATCCCCCGGACCCACTCGGTGCCGATCCACAGAATCGGGGCGAGAACGATCCCGCTACGTCCAGTGGCGCGCCGCCATAGTGCCATCGCGGCCGCAACGGCCGCCACGAAACATCCGAGGTACATGGCGATTCCCAGATGCCCCAGCACGGCACCCCCCAGTCCGAGGCTCGTGTGGGCGGCGAAGGTGTCGGCGAGCCAGCGCGTCGGCAGCCAGGCGCCCAGCGTGCCCGCGACGCCGCCAGCAAGCGCTGCCTGGCCGGTCGCCCCGCGCTGCCAGACGAAGGCCACCGGCACGAGGGCGATCCACGCGAGCGCGGCAGTTCCGCCGGGCGGCATCGACCAGGTGAGGAGGAGTCCCGTCATGACTCCGGCCGCTGCCGCGCGCATCATTCGGGGATGGCGAGAGCGCGTTGCACGGCGGGATCTCCAGCGGTCGCGGGATCGGCCAGCAGTGCCTCGCGCAGCCAGCGGCCGGCCAGGGCGCGGTCGTCCCGTTCGGAAGCGATACGGATCAGCTCGCGCAGGGCGCGGCGGCGGGAGACGGGATCGTCGGTCGCCATCTCCAGCGCCGTCACGACGGCCGCCTCGTTTCCGAGCGCGCGCTCGCTCTGTGCGAGCTGGTACGCCGTGGTGGGCCAACGCGGATCGCGGGTCACGATGGCTCGCAACTCGCGCGCCGCCGCTTCTTCCTGCCCGGAGCCCCGGAGCAACATGGCGAGGTTCTGGCGCGGTGAGAGATCGGCCGGCCACAGCCGGATCGCCGCGCGATAGGCCGCCGCCGCCTGCGGCACGTCGCCCGCCGCCGCGAAGAACAGGCCCTGGTTGAAGTGTGTCTCGGGCAGCTCGGCCAGGATCGCCTGCGCGGCGTGCCACTCGTTTTGGCTGCTCGCCACGGCCGACGCGTCGCCGTCAGCGAGGCCGGTGACACTCACGCTGGCGAGGGCGAAGCCTGCTTCGATACGCACCAGTCGCCGCGGGTCGCGCGTAGCCGCGACCAGTGTGGAAGTCACGGCGGGGTCGGATGCGCGCTCGCCGAGCGCCCGAACCGCCGCCGCGCGCACGAACGGATCGGCGTCCTGCGCAGCTCGCCCGAGAGCCTCGACGACGCCGGGCTCGTCCATCATGGCGGCGAGCCCTCGCGCCGCACTGGCCCGCCGGATCGGGTCGAGTGTCGTGTCCAGGAGGCGAGCCAGGGGCGGGGCCACGTCGCCCTCGCCGCCCAGCCCCGCGGCCAGCAGCACCGCCAGCGCCCGCTGGGCTTGGCGTGCGGCAGGTTCCGCGCCGTACCACGCCGCGACCTTCTCGGCGGACCAGTCGGCCGTCCGATCGGTATGGCAGACCAGACACGCGTCGGGCGCCCCGATCGCCCGCGAGCGTCGCGGGTCCGGACGTGTGAACGCATGGTCCCGCCGCTGGTCGCGCTCCATGAAGACATGCACGGGCATGTGGCAGCCGACACAGGCGGCCCCGGGCGAATCGGGCGGGTGCCGAACGTGCTCGGCCGAGGCCAGCTCCGGCTCGTGACAGCGCAGGCACAACGCCGACCCGGTGTCCCGCAGCATGCCTGAGTGGGGTTCGTGGCAGTCCTGGCACCGCACGCCCGCACCGGCCATGCGGCTCATCTGGAAGCTCGTCCACTCGTAGGCTTCGCCCGCAATCTGGCCGTCGGAATGTAGCGCCCGCGTGTCGAGCAACTCGAGATCGAAGTGGTCGGCGAGCGGGTACCCCGGCTGGTACCCGTCCGCGATCACCGTGCGCAGGGCGTGGCACGGCATGCAGGGTTCGAGGCGCTGCAGCGCGGCGGTGGTCACACCGTAGGGGTCGGGGGCATCCACGCCCGCGCCCGTGTGGTGCGTGACGTGCGCCTGGCCCGGCCCATGACACGCCTCGCAACCGACTCCCAGTTCCGCCCAGCGCGTGTCGTACGTGTCCGTCGTCGGGTCGTAGCCCTTCGCGTAACCCGTCACGTGGCACTCGAGGCACTGGGTGTTCGCGGTGGCGCCGGGCTGCGTCCAGTGCGCCCAGTCGGCCGGCGCCGGCTCTTCGGGAAACACATCGAACCATTCCTCGGCGACGGGATCCCACGCCGTCGGATGCGCCTGCAGTCGGCCGCCGTCGCCCGGGATCAGGTACTGCACGACCGCGGCGGCGCCCAGTGCCAGGGCCGGCTCCGAGGGTTCGGGGAACGGCGGCGTCCCGGCGGCGGCGGGGACGAGCGCGGCCCGCGCGTGCAACGACGGGCGCCAAGCGGCCGCCTCGCCAGGATGGCACGTGGCGCACCGCGCACTGCCGACGAGGTCCGGGGCCGCCGGGCCGTCCGCCTCCGGCCCGCAGCCTCCCACCACTCCGGCCAGGGCCAGGAGCCACACACCGCCCAGGGCACGCATGCGCGCGCGCCTAGTTCGCCGGCAGATCCTCAGCCGGGGCGTCCCAGACGGCTGCAACGTCGCCGTCGATCACGAGGTCGCCGACCAGCTCTTCCTCGGTGTTCAGCTCGGCGGTAAAGGTGCCGATCAGGTCTTCTTCGGCGGTGCTGAGACTGCCCGATACGTACCCGCCGTCAGCCACCGCCCCCGTTGCGATGAGTTCGGAGCCGTCTCCTGGATACACGCGCCCGTCGAGCGCACCGGCGGCGTCGACCGTACCTTGGAAGAGCCACGTGCCCGTGTTCTCGGCGCTGTCGACCCACGTGACCCGTGTCACGCGCAGCCTGCGCACCTCCATCGCCCACGCCGGGCTCGTGAGCGCCGCCGCCAGCCAGAGCGTGATCACCGTGCGGCCGATCGTCCCCAGGTGCGTCATCGTCTGCCCCTTCTTCCTAGTCCGATTTCGCCTTGTACAAGAGCCCGTCGTTGACCGTCGGCGTGCTGTAGGTCGCCGCCCAGCAGGTGCCATTCACGTTCTGCACCTGCGCCTCGACCGGACCCGTGAGCGGCAGCGCCGGCGTCGGCAGCGCCTCGCCCTTGCCCTTGGCGATCACCTTGGCCTTGCCCGCCGCCCCGGCCAGCAGCTTCATCGCCACGAGGCCGTGCGGGTTGCGGGTCTTGCTCTTGTAGCCGAAGCCCTTGGTGCTCTTGGCCTTCCAGCACGGCGTGCCCCCGCCCGTGCTCGCCTTGCCGCAGCCGCCGCCGGCCGCCGCCACGCCCTCGAAGACGAGGCTGCCGCCCGGACTCCCGAGATCGTAGAGACAGAGCGCGTAGTCCGTGAGCATGCTGGCGGGGTCGGCGAAGTCGCCGAGCACGACCTCTTCGCCCCGCACCCACTTGGAGACGACCTTGTCCTTCGGGTCGAAGGCGTCGTTCTTGATGAGGAGCTTGGCGGCCCCGGGTAGCGTGGGCTGGAAGCAGCCGCCGAGCGGTGCAGAAGCACACTCGACGGCGGTGTGTTGGAGGGTGGCGATGGTGCTGGCCTCCGCCGAGAGGTAGATATGGCGGCCATCCGGGCTGAGCAGCAGAAACTCCACTCCGTCGAGGTCGGTACCCGCCACGCCGTGCGACAGCACCTGCCCCAGGGTGAGTTCACCCGTGATACTGTCGCGCTCGTAGACCGCCAACGCGCCCAGCGCGGACGTGCTTGGAATCGGACCATCCATGGCCTGGTAGACGTGGTCGCCCGCGAGGTCGACCGCGATGCCTCGGATGGTTGCCCCGAAATTGGCGGACTGGTCTTCGTACTCGACAAAGGTAAGCGCCCCCGTCCCAGAATCACGCTCGAAGACGACTACCCCCTCTTCGGCGGAAACGTAGAGGTGGTCGCCTCCAGGATCCAGCGCGAGGAACGTCGGCCCGAGGAGCCCGTCCACGCCGCCTTGACCGTCAACCTGCGCCTCAACGAAGGTGAGTTCTCCGGTAACGGAGTCACGGGAAAGCACCGCGACCGCGTCGTCCCCAGCCCCGGCCACGTAAACATTATTGCCGTCTGGGGAAACGAGAACTTCCCAAGGGGTGTCGAGGCCTTCGACGCCCGACACACCATCAGTGTATCCAGCTAAGAAGGTCAAGTCGCCGGTCCCCGCGTCCCGCGAGTACGCAACAAGCGAGTTCCCGAAGAAGTCTCCAACGTACAGGTGCTTGTCGTCCGGGCTCAGTGCAGCGAATAGCGACGAGAACGATCCGGTGCTGTCCGCGAACGTCAGTAATCCAGTTCCCGAATCGCGGTCGAACTGCACGACGCCTTCATCGGTGGCGTAGACATGCTTCCCATCGGCACTCACGACGACATCCCAGAAGACGGGAAACGTGCCGCTCGATATCTCACCCACGTTCGTGAGCGCCCCCGTGAGCGGATCCCGGCTGAGGATACTGATGCCTTGGGCCACCGGCCCAGCCGCATACACGTGAGCGCCGTCGGCCGTGATTGCAATGTCTCTCGTGGCATCGAGAATCGGTCGGACGCTCCCCACGTACGCAACAGGGGTCGCCTCCGCCAAGCCCACGCAAAGGGCAGCCATGCCGACGGTCACCAAGTGGACGGTCTTGAGGAAGCTATGCATTTGTACCTCTCCTTTGGCTACCGAAACCTTAGAGATTGTCTTCGTCCCACCAGAAAACTCCGGCGCCAGGAGAGGGGATCCAGTTTGCGAGTTCCGCGGGGCACTGGCCTGGCTTCCCCGACCGATCCTCCCAGGTGTCGCGGCCGGTCTCGTCCATATTGCGCTCCTCGATGAACGAGAACGTCTCGATGCAATCCGCGAGAGTCTCAAGCAGTGTCTCCCCTTGCCCCGGGTCACTCGTCGCGTAGTCCGTCCCCATACGGTCGGTCAGCTCCAACGGCTCCCCGTGCGGATCCTCGGCCTGCTCGTCGGGGTTCCAGCCCAGGTCGTGCAGCTCGTCGATATCGACGGGGTCGTTTCCGCTGATGCTGTTGTCCTTCGCCTTGAGGATCAGCGGCGCACATACTCCCGCAGGGACGCACTGGACGTTCTTCTCCGCGTTGGTCGCGCCCCGCCGCTCGCACGGCTTGCCGATGAAATCCTTGAACACTGGGCGTGCTCCGTCGAGGCCGACGTTGTCGAGCGCGCTCACGACGTCCGGCGGGAAACAATCATCGACCAGGCAGAACTGCGCGAAGCCGTCCCAGGCGCAGTCGCCGTCGGTCCCACAGCGCTTCCACGGCTGATTCACACACCGCTTCCAGTTGCCGGTACCGCTGCCGCTGCACGCTGACCCGGCGTCGGGCGGGCACACGCAGTCGTTGGTCGCACCCGGACAATCACCATCGCTGAGGCACGGGTGCACGTGCTGGAAGCCAGCGTTCGAGAAGGCCTGCTCGCACACCCCCACCAGCCCCGGGCGTGTCACCACGTAGCGGGGGGCCCCGCTCTGCGGCAGGTTGTTGCCGACCGCGTTGGACGTACTGGCCTCGCCGAAAAACAGGTTGCGGCGATTGGTGGGGTTGGTCACCTGCGGATCACGCAGCCCGCTGATCAGGCGGTGCAGCGGGGCCGCCCGTGGGGGTAGTCCTCCTCGAGTTCAGCCGTGGCCCCGGCGCCGGTCGGGAACCACTCCCGATCCAGGCCGTTGTCTGCCTGGCTGTACTCGATGATCGTCGGCAGGAGGTCGATCGCGGCGGGGATCTCTTGCGGGAAGACTCGGTCGGCGTACGCCAGTTCCGTGTCCGCCCGGTCGTCCGGGTCGCTCACGATCAGCACCGTGCGCTGGCCGTCCTCGGTCGTCTGTCCCTTCGAGTTGAAGGGCAGGAAGCCGTGGTCGCTCAGGAACAGGAAGACCGTGTTCTCGTACAGAGACACGGGGGTGGTCGATCCCGCCCCACACACGCACGAGCGTTTCAAATGGTAGCGCAGGCCGCCGACGACGGCATCGGTCCACGACACGTTGCCGTAGTGCTTGTGCTCGTCGGGCTGGAACGGCTTGGTGGAGGAATTGCCGTCGGGGTCGTACAGGTCGCGGAAGATCTGCGGGGCGGTGGCATTGTTGTGCGGCATGTGCGGGCCGAACCAGATGAAGAACGGGCGGCGCTGCACCCATTCCTTGGCCGGGTCTCCCGTGGGGTTCACCATCACGGGCCCGCCGGTGTCGGGCTCGACGAGCCGGCCGTCGATCGCGTCCACGAGCGGGCGCAGGCTCGGCCCCTGCACGTCGAAGCTGGCGTCGATCGGGGGGCTCTTGAAGTGCGGCGCATCCCCGTAACGCAGGCCCGTGTGCGGCTTGGCGACCTCCGCCAGGCAGGTCACTTCGTTCTGGACCTCGCCCTGGCCGCAACTGACTTTGCCGACGTTCCCGTTCGTGTCGGAGAGGTTGTCGTCGAAGCCCCCCTGGCCGGGACTCATGTTCTCCGTCTTCGCGAACGCATAGGAGACGTAGCCGCCCGGACACTCGGCGTCCTCGGCGCACTGGGCTCCACCAATGACGCAGGTGTCGTTGACGCAGGCCGCTCCGAGGATCGGCTCGGGCACCTGCGCGTCGGTCTGCGCTTCGTTGGCCCAGCGGCCGAGGGCGTAGGCGTCCTGACAGTCCGCCGGGTTGCAG
>Ga0299906_10002976_pt1 | contig 13988 bp, 11 predicted proteins | sample RVTome_14_FD_200259 | JGI IMG/M metagenome (GOLD analysis project Ga0299906, IMG submission 200259) | Soil microbial communities from uranium-contaminated site in the Upper Colorado River Basin, Wyoming, United States - RVT145D125 (version 2) ... | reverse complement strand
ACAGTTGGCCACGCAGGGCCGCAATGAGCAGCCATAGCGTGAGATACAGCAGCGCGTTGATGACAATCAGTTTCTTCGAGTACCGTGCCGACAATGCGATGCGCATCCAACGACCGGGAACATGTTGAAAGCGATACAGGGCACTGAGCATCGGGCCAACGACGCACGCCACGATGACGATGATTGGCGCGGCAATGCGAAACATGCGAGGCGCTCCGGCTGTCGTCAGACCTTGCGCAACGGCAAGTCCCGCGAGTGCGGGCATGATCGAAAGAATGAACCAAATCGGACCGACCGGCGACGGTCGACTGCGCCTCCAGGCGACCAGCCATCGCGACACGGCCCGTCCGCATTCCGGGCAGCGAGTGAAACGATGAGACGGGCTGGCAAGCGCCCCGCCGAGGTCATAGCCGCATTCCGGGCAGGGCCAGTCGTCGTCGATCAATTCACGTGGCGCGGTCTCCGGCATTCGCATGCACCTCCCCGTTTGAGTCCGCCTCGATTGTAGGATCGAACGAACCCAGCCGCCTGCGCATCACCTCCACCGCCTCCGGATTGGCATCCACCAGCACGAACCCCCGCCCGTGCCGCGCTGCGGCTTCGCCGGTGGTGCCGGAGCCGGCGAAGTAATCGAGGACGGTGTCGCCCGGTTGCGTGTGGACCTTGATGATCCGCTCCAGGATGCCCAAGGGCTTCTGGGTGGGGTAGCCGGTCTTCTCGCGGCCGTTGGTGGGGACGATTGTGTGCCACCAGACATCCGTGGGCGTCTTGCCGCGCGCGGCTTTCTCGGGCGTCACCAGGCCCGGGGCCATGTAGGGGATGCGGTCCATCTCGTCGTAGTTGAACACGTACTTTCCGGGAGTCGGGTCCATCGCGTACCACAGGATCGTGTCGTGCTTGGCCGACCATCGCGACTTCGACCTTCCGCCGTAGTCGTACGCCCAGATGATCTCGTTCGTGAAGCGCTCGCGGCCGAGCAGTTCATCGAGCGCGACTTTGATGGAGTGCACCTCGCGCCAGTCCAGGTGCACGAACAGCGACCCGTCCGCCGTCAGGCAACGCAGCGATTCCTCCACGCGCGGCATCAGGAACCCCCGGAAGTCGTCAAACGCGTCCTCGTACGAACCGCCGCCGGCCACGGACTCGGTCTGGTACGCCCGCCCGCCGAAGCCGCGCCGCGTGCCGGCGATCTCATCGGCGATGGCCCGGATGCGCGCCCGCTTCTGCGCGCGGCCTGTATTGAACGGCGGATCGATATAGATCAGCCGCGCGAACGCATCCGGAAGCGTGGGAAGGACATCCAGGTTGTCGCCGAGAATGATGCGGTTCAAGGGGAGGTCACCACAGAGACTCAAAGGGGATTCACCACAGAGACACAGAGGGCACAGAGAAGAAGGACAGGCATTTCTTTTTCAGCCAATCCATTCTACTTCGATGAAAAAACACTTCCCCCCTCTGTGATCTCAGTGTCTCTGAGGTTCAATCCTCAGGGTCTACGCGGCACGAGGAGTGTCCAGGACTGGGTCAGCACTACATCGCCGTCAGCGCGCTTGGTTTCCAGATCGAGGCGCAGGTAGCCGCGATCGGGCTTCGAGTCCGACGCGCGGCACTCGACGATCACGGCCTCAACGGTGAGCACATCGCCCGGCACGACAGGCTTGCGGAAGCGGATGCCATCGACCTCGACGCCCACGAGCGGAGTGGCCCCCAGCGGCTTGGACTCCACCATGAGCTTCATCGACATGCTCAGAACCTGCCAGCCGCTGGCGATGATGCGGCCGAACATGCCCGCCTCGGCCATCCGGGGATCGAGGTGGATCGGCTGGGGGTCGAATTGCGAGGCGTAGACGCGCAGGTTGTCCGGCGTGATCTCACAGGTCGCGGTCGTGAAGCGCTGGCCGATGGTGAAGTCGTCGAGGTGCATTGCCGTCTTTGAATGACCCATGGAATTCACCACAGAGACACAGAGGGCACAGAGGAGCAGAAATGTTGACTGGAATGAACGGCCGCGATACATCAATCGTTTCACGATAAGCGAATCTCTCGCGCCCTGCTTCAATCCAGTTCCTGCCTCTGCGCCCTCTGTGTCTCTGTGGTGAATCTCCTTACCGCTTCGACGTCAGCCACGCGTGCAGCTTCGCTTTCGGCCAGGCGTTGATGCAGCTTCCGGGGGTCAGCCAGCCGCGGCGGGCGGTCATGATGCCGTAGCGCAGGAAGTCGAAGTGCTCCGGGGCGTGGGCATCGGTGTTGATGGCGATCTTCGCGCCGGCATCGACCGCCGCCTTCACATGGATGTCGCGCAGGTCCAAACGCAAGTAGTTGGCGTTGATCTCCATGGCTGTGTCGTGCTCGACCGCGGCGGCGATGAGCTGCTCGATGTCCGGGTGAAGCCCTTCACGCGAGTTGATGATGCGGCCGGTCGGATGGCCCAGGATGTGCACCAGCGGATGCGAGATCGCCTTCAGGAGACGCTCCGTCGCCTTCTTCGGGTCCTGTTTGAGGGCTGTGTGCGGGCTGGCCACCACGATGTCGAGCTGCTCCAGCGTCTTGTCGTCGTAGTCCAGGTGGCCGTCGGCGAGGATGTCCACCTCCGAGCCGGCGAGGATGGCGATGCCCTTGATCTTTTCATGCGCTTCGCGGATGGCCTCGATGTGTTTCATCAGGCGCTTCTCATCGAGGCCGTTGGCCTGAGCGCTGGCCTTGGAGTGGTCGGTGACGGCGATGGTGTGAAAGCCGCGCTTCTTCGCCTCCTCGGCCAGTTCCACGATCGACATCTTGCCGTCGGAGGCGGTCGTGTGGGCGTGGAGTTCGGCCTTGATGTCATCGAGCGTGATGAGTTCGGGGATGGTCTTGAGGTCGCACTCGCCGCGGTCCTCGCGCATCTCCGGCGGGATGGAGTGCATGCCGAGGGCCTTGTAGATGGACGCCTCGGTCCTGGCGGCCTTTGGCCTGATGCCTCGCTTCTGCGGCGGCGTGTCGTCGCCATCATCGGGAAAGAGGCCGTACTCGTTGAGGCGGAATCCCTTCCTGATCGCCCGCTCGCGGAGGGCGACGTTGTGCTGCTTGGAACCGGTGAAGTACATGAGCGCGGCACCGAAGGCGTCATCGTCGATGACGCGCAAATCCACCTGCATGTTGTTATCGAGGCGGATCGACGACTTGGTTTCGCCGGCGGCCTGCACCTTCTTCACGCCCGGCATCCCCCGGAACGCATCCGAGAGCTTCTTCGGTGAGGTTGTGGAAGCGAGGATGTCGATGTCGCCGATGGTCTCCCTGCCGCGCCGCAGCGACCCGGCGTACGAGACCTGCTGCGTCCCAGGAACGGATTTGAGCCGCTCGATGATCTGCTCGGCGATGGGCATGGCCTCACCCAGCCGCACGCGCTCGGAGGCCTTGTCGGCGAACTCCATCGCCTCCTTGATATTCACGATCGTCTTGGCCCCCATGCGCGGCAGCTTCTCCAGCTCGCCCGAATCGAGTTTCTTCTTGAGCGAGGCGACATCGGTGACGCCCGCCTGCTCCCACATCAGTTTGACCGTTTTGGGCCCCAGGCCGGGGATGTTCATGACCGCGAGGAGGCCCTCGGGAATCTCCGAGAGCAGTTCCTGGTGCTCGGAGACCTTGCCGGTCTGAACGTACTCCATGATCTTCTTCGCCGTGCCGTCGCCGATGCCGTCGAGGGCGGTGAGCTTCTTCTTGTCGTCGGCGATGGTGGCGATGTCGAAGGTGAGGTCCTTGAGCACGCGCGAGACTTTGGCATGGGCGTTGACGCGAAAGGGATTGGCCCCCTGAAGCTCGAGGATTTCCGCCATCTGCTCGAAGATCTTCGACAGCTCCTTGTTCGTGGGCATGTCGAAAGTCTAGTTCGGCATGAAGGGATTCACCACAGAGGCACAGAGGACACAGAGGGGGAGTCAGGGTTGGGAATGAGTGATACGTTGAATGGTTGGTGTCGATAAGGCGTGCTGCTTGTTCCTGACCGCTTTCCACCTTTATTCTCTTCTGCCTCTGTGCCCTCTGTGCCTCTGTGGTGAATCCTCTTCTTACGCGACGTCTCCCAGACCCAGTGATTCGCCGTGGGCTTTGAGCAAACGGCGCTTCAGGATCGCATCGCGCTCGCCGACCAGCAGCGGGTTGGCGTCGATCCAGGCCTTGGCCTCCTTGCGTGCCAGGCGCAGCAGGGCCAGGTCCGCCGGCAGACTCGCCACACGAAACGGCGGCAGACCGGACTGGCGCGTGCCGAAGAGTTCGCCGGGGCCGCGCAATTCCAGGTCTTTCTCGGCGATCTCGAATCCGTCCGTCGTCTTCACGATCGCCTCGACGCGCGCGCGGCCGTCATCGGTCACAGGGTCGGCGATGAGGACACACAGACTCTGCCGGCTGCCGCGCCCGACTCTGCCGCGCAACTGGTGGAGCTGGGCGAGGCCGAAGCGGTCGGCGTGCTCGATGACCATGAGCGTGGCGTTGGGGACATCGACGCCGACCTCGATGACCGTCGTGGCGATGAGGGCGTCGATCTCACTCCCCCGGAACGCGTTCATGATCGCCTCGCGCTCATCGCGCTTGAGACGGCCGTGCACGGCGGCGAGGCGCTTGCCCGCCAGGGGACCGCGGCTGAGGCGGTCGTAGTGCGACTGAATGTCCTTGAGGCCGGAATCCGACTCCTCGATGACGGGCACGACGATGTACGCCTGCTCGCCGGCATCGAGGCGCTGGCGGACGAACTCGTACACCTTATCGGCCTCGGCCTGCGGCACGTACTTCGTGATGATTCTCTGCCGCCCGGGGGGCAGGTCGCGGATGGTGGAGATGTCCAGGTCGCCGAAGACCGTCAGCGACATTGTGCGCGGGATGGGCGTGGCGGTCATGACGAGCATGTGGGGGCAGGATGACGGATCGGCGGCCTTGGCTCGCAACGTCACACGCTGGTGCACACCGAAGCGGTGCTGCTCATCGGCCACGGCGACGGCGAGCGACTTGAATGCGACGGTCTCGGTCAGCAGGGCGTGCGTGCCGATGAGAATGTCGATATCGCCGTTCGCGAGACGGTCGAGGATCTCCGGCCGCCGCGCTTTCTTCAACGATCCCGTCAGCAGTTCGATCCGCACGTTCGATCCCGCGAGCATCTCCGTGATCGAAGCGAAGTGCTGCTCGGCGAGCAATTCCGTCGGCGCCATGAGCGCCGCCTGGTGCCGCGCGGCAACGGCCATGAGCATCGCGTACAGCGCCACCACCGTCTTGCCCGCTCCGACATCGCCTTGGAGCAGTCGGTTCATCGGCCGCTCGGACTGGAGGTCGGCGGCGATCTCCGCGATGACGTCTGACTGGGCCTTGGTCAGCTCGAACGGGAACCGCGCCCGGATGTGCACATCGATGGGCTCGTTCCACGCCAGGGCGATCGCCTTGAGGTCCTCGCGGCGGTGGTGGCGCTTCATCATCACGCCCAGTTGCAACAGCATCAGCTCATCGAAGGCCAGGCGCCGGCGGCCCGCCTTGGCCCCGTCCTCGGTCGCCGGGTGATGAACCATCCGGTACGCCTCGTCGAGGCGCGGCAGGGCGAGCTTGGTGCGGAACGCCTCGTCGTAGTGCTCCTCGACGAGCTTCAGGGCCTCATCGAGGATTGTCTCGATGACCTGTTCGATCGTTTCCGACGTCACCTGCTCACTGGCGGGATAGACAGGGGCAAGGCGATCGCGGCGCGCGGCCGGAGCCGGCTCGCTACCGGGGGCGGGGGCCGGGTCGTAGTGATCGAACTTCGGGTTGACCATCTGGAGGTAATCGCCGTGCCGCTTGCCCGTGCCCCAGACGCGAATGTGCTCGCCGGGGTGGAGCTTCTTCTTCATCCACGGCGAATTGAACCAGAGAAGCTGCATCGTGCCCGTGCCGTCGTGGAGGGTGGCCTCGTAGGGCTGGCGCTTCGTGCGGCCGGGGCGGCAGGTGGCGACCTCGCCGCGCGTGGCGATGTTGGCCTCGGCGTTGTGGTGGGGGCCGATCAGCGCGCCGGCTTCGGCGATGGTCTGCTCGGCGTGCTCGTGCTCGTACCGGAAGGGCATGTGCAGGAGGAGGTCGGCCACGCAGCGCAGGCCCAGCTTGCGAAAGGCGGGCGCGCGCTTGTCGCCCACGCCCGGAAGGAGGGCGATGTTCGTGGTCAGGGCCAGGGGCGGGGATGAAGGCGCGGCGGGCATGGGCCCATTTAAGCACAATTCGGTGCCACTGACACGGCCTGCTTTGAGGCCGTGTCAGTGCGGAGGGCCGGGTGCCACGGCCGTGCCGGCCGTGCGGTTCGCCAGCATCGGCATAATGGCCGCGCCGCACGGCTCACAGAGCCGTGGCACACGGGTACAGCGATATCATCCCCCGATGCCGCGCCGCCGATTCGATCCCGCTGCCGCCAAGGGCGACTTGTTCACGCCCGAGCGGGCCGCACCCGCGAAGCGCGATCGCAAGAAGCTCGCGACCCTCGCCGAGGCCGACCGGCTCACCGTCAGCCAGGTCACGGACCTGATCAAGTCCACGCTGGAGCAGCGGATCCCCTCGCCGCTCCGGGTCATCGGCGAGGTGAGCAACCTTTCGGCCCGCAACCACTGGTACTTCTCGCTCAAGGATGAGCAGGCGGTCCTGAGCTGCGTGGCGTGGGCGAGCGCGGCAAAGAAGTTCGGCTTCACGCCCAGCGACGGCGATGAGGTCGTCGCCACGGGCCACATCAGCCACTATCCGCCGCAGGGGCGGACGCAACTCTACGTGAGCAAGCTGGAGCCGGTGGGGGCGGGGGCCCTGGAGCTTGCGTTCCGCCGGCTCTGCGAGGAACTCCGCGGGCTGGGCTACTTCGATGCGGCGCACAAGGTTCCGCTGCCGGCCTTCCCGCGCTGCATCGCGGTCATCACCTCGGCGGGGGGCGCGGCGGTGCACGATGTGATCGCCACCGCGGCGCAGCGATGCCCGGCGGTGGGGCTGCTCATCGTCGATGTCCACGTGCAGGGCGAGGGCGCGGCGGCGGAGATCGCCCGCGCCATCCGCTGGGTCGATCGCCACCACGCCCGGCTCGGCGTCGATGCCATTCTCGTGACGCGCGGCGGGGGATCGCTGGAGGACCTCTGGGCCTTCAACGAGCGAATCGTCGCCGATGCCGCCTTCGCCTGCGGGCTGCCGCTGGTCGCGGCGATCGGCCACGAATCGGATACGACCGTTATCGAGCTCGTCGCCGATGTGCGCGCCGCCACACCAACGCAGGCCGCCATGCTCCTCATCCCCTCCGCCGACGACCTTCACCGGCAGGTCGATCATCTCCGGCAGCGGCTCAATCTGCTGACCGGTCGGCTCGTGGAGCGCTGCCGCGAACGACTGATGGCGATCGATCGCATCGAGGCCTTTCGGGCGCCGATGGTGATGGTCGATGCCGCGCGCGAGCGGATCGAGCGGCTTGGACGGGACATCGGCCGCGTGCTCCGGGGACGCCTCGCTCACGACCGCTCGCGTCTGGAGCACCTCTCGGGCCGGTGGCAGGCCCTGCATCCACAGGCGATGGTCTCAGCGCGGCACGAAAAGCTGGCGGTGCTGCGGGACCGCCTGGGGCGGGCGTCCGGTCATCGGCTTGAGCGCATCCGCGGCCTCATCAACGCCTTCGATCGCCAGCTCATCGCGCTGGACCCCCGGAAGGTGCTCGGGCGCGGCTATTCCTACACCACCGATCAGACCGGCGGGCTGATCCGGTCGGTCGGCGAGGTCCGCACCGGGCAGGCGATCGTGACGCACGTGTCGGACGGCACGATTGATTCGGTGGTGGGCGGTCGCACTGCGCGGCCGAAGCGGCCCCGTCGATCGGCTTCCGGGAAAGCGGACCAAATGGACCTGTTTCGGCCCGCGGAGTAGATTGCCGTGATCATGGCCGCCAGGAAGAACGAAAGGAAGCCGCCCGTACCGGAGCAGATGAGCTTCGAGCAGTGCGTCGAGGAGCTCGAGTCGATCGTCGAGAAGATCGAGTCGGGCGAGTTCGGCCTGGAGGAAAGCCTGGCGCGTCGGCGTCGGGGCGATGCCCTGATCAAGCGCTGCCGCGCGATCCTGGATGTGGCAGAGCAGGAGATCCGCCAGATCAGCGCCGAGGGGAAGGCCGCGAACGATGACTGACGGCATTGATGGAGGGGGGCGGCGGCGGTGGTGAACCTGCTTGCGCAGACGTGGATGAACCTGTTCGTGATCCAGCATGTGCCATCGCTGGTCTTTGTGTTCTGCTTCGGGGCGTGCGTGGGCAGCTTTATCAACGTGGTGATCTACCGGCTGCCGGCGGGCATGAGCGTGGTCATGCCGCCGAGCCGCTGCCCGACCTGCGGGGCGCGCCTGAAATTCATCCCGGAGAATCTGCCGATTCTGGGGTGGCTCATCGTGCGCGGCCGCTGCCGCCACTGCGGGGTGAAGGTCAGCGCCCAGTACATGGTGGTCGAGCTACTGATGGCGCTGCTGTTCTCGTTCCTGTACATCGCCTTGTTCATGGCGCCATCATGGGACTGGTGGCCGGACTGGCTTCTGGCGGGCGACACCTGGTGGCGCATCAACGGGCCGTGGCGGACCTGGCCGGTGTTCATTCCCCTGGCGTTCCTGCTGGCCGGTCTGATCGCCATGACCCTCATCGACGCCCGGACGTTCACAATTCCGATCCAGATTCCCGTCGTGGTCACGGTGACGGCGTTTGCGGCGTATGCGCTTCAAGGCCTGCTGCCGCTCCAGGCGCGGACGCTGGGCAACTGGCCGATCCAGGTCCTGTGCTGGCCCGGCTGCGGCCTGGCGTTCGGGGCGATGCTCGGCGTGGGCTTGTCGTGCCTCCTGCTGCGCATGGGCGTCTTCCGGTACAGCTTCCACGACTACGAGAAATACGTGAAGGAAGGCGAGATCCTGGCCGACTATCCACACGCGCGGCGGGAGATGGTCGTCGAGCTGGTCTTCCTGGCGCCGTGCCTCATCGGCGCGACAGCGGGGTGGTTCGCAGGCGGCATCGCCGCCGGCGCCGCGCCTCCCGTGGTGGTGCAGGCGCTGGCCGGATCGTTCGCCGGCTACCTGATGGGCGGGGCGCTCGTCTGGGGTATCCGCATCATCGCGACGCTGGTCATCGGGCGCGAGGCGATGGGCCTCGGCGATGTGCACCTGCTGGGGGCTGTCGGAGCGGTGCTGGGGTGGTTCGACCCGATCCTGGTGTTCTTTGTCGCGCCGTTTTCTGGGATTTTCTGGGCGTTGCTGTCGAAGGGCCTGTCAACGGTGCTGAAGAAGCGATGGAGCGAACTTCCCTACGGACCTCATCTGGCGGTGGCCACCCTGGTGGTGATCCTGCTGAGGCCGGGCTTGCAGGCGGGGTGGATCGTCCTGTTTCCAGGGTTTTCGTGGCCGGCGACGACGATGTGTCCCGCGCCCGCCGCGCAGCCGGTGAGCCCTGCTCCCGCGAGTCCGCCGAGCCAGGCCCAGGGCGCCAGGCCGGGTCAGGGACAGCCCCCGGGAGGCCCATTGCCCGACGACGGGGCGGCCTCGACAGGCGCGGCGAACTGAACACCGATCCGAGACGCCGGGGAACCGTGCATAATCTGCCATTAGGCCGGTGGCGCTGGACATCTTGTGGTCGGCCCAGGTCAATACACAATGGAACGTGCTCTGATGGATCGGAGCCGTCCGTCTGTTGCATTGAGTCGTGACTCAACAGGAAGGATTGCACCATGCGTGGAACGATGCTCATGACATTGGGGCTGCTGGCCGCCGGGCTTGGCCTGGGCGGCTGCAACGACAGCCTCAAACAGGAAAACGCGCTGCTGACCGAGGAGAACCAGGCCCTTCGCGACGAGCTGAACAGCCGCAATGCAGCGCTGGAGACGGCGAACCTCGAGCTGCGCGACCGGAGCCTGGAAGTCTCGCGACTGCGGCGGGAGCTGGACACGGCAGGCACGGCGGCGGGGACGCCATTTGACAACATTCCCGGCGTGACGGGGGCTTACGGCGCGGGAACGGTCACGGCGACGGTCGAGAACGACATCCTCTTCGACTCGGGCAAGGCCACGCTCAAGAACGGCGCCAAGAAGGCGCTGGACGCGGTGGCGAGCGTGCTCAACTCGTCGTACGCGGGGCAGGCGATCCGGGTGTTCGGTCACACCGACACGGACCCGATCAAGAAGAGCGGGCACAAGAGCAACTACCATCTCGGCTTCGAGCGGGCGTACGCGGTGCGCGAGTACCTGATTACGAAGGGCGTGGATGCCAAGCGCATCGCCCTGGGCAGCTTCGGCCCCAACGAGCCGCGCGAGAGCAAGGAGAAGAGCCGCCGCGTGGAGATCGCGGTGATGCTGCAATAGAACCGGTCGGGTGCCATTCCTCGCAGCTTTGAGCGAGGCATGTCGGTGCGGGATGACGGTGCCGCAATCACCTCAACTCTGACGGGGTTGGCGTGACTCGTGCGTGCCGGCTCAGGCCGCGGCGCCCGGCTCACAGTGCTGCCGTGGGACATCAGTTGGCCATGGACCGTCTGCATGCTTCGCCCATCCGGCATCCGGGGGCGGCGAAGCATGGCACCCCGGTCCTTGCGCAATGACGTTCGTCATGCTTCGCCCATCCGGTATCCGGGGGCGGCGAAGCATGGCACACGCTCTGTCAGAACTTGATGTCCACGCCTTCGGCCTTGACCTTCTGGATGTAGAGCTGGATTTCCACCAGTGTGCGCTCCAGGCGGATCGCGGCGTCGTCGAGCGAGCGGTACAGGTCCGGATTGTTCAGGAGCTGCGCCACCGTGCCCTGGCCCTCCACGGCGAGGCGGGCGACGCGGCGGACCTCCTCGAGCGTGCGGCTGACCTCATCCGTGATCGGCATCAGGCCCTTGACGACCTCGTCGGCGTTGGCCTCCAGCTCATCGGCGAGCCGGGTGTAGCGATCGAGCGTCTCGGTGGCGTTCTGGATGAGGTCGTTGGCCTTGGCCACAGCGCCGCGAACGTCGGCCCGCAGCGCCTCGTCGCCGAGCCACTGCTTGGCAAGCTGAAGGGCCTCGTTGACCTGGGCGAGCACATCGTTGAAGTTGCGCACCGTCTTCCGCCAGTCCACGCCCGCGCCATCGGCCCCGGCGATGAGATCGTTGATGTTCCGGCCGACCTCGGTGTACGTCGCGGACAACTCCTTGAACGAATCCAGGGCGTCGATCACCGGCTGCATGCGCGAATCCAGCTCGGCGGTGAGCTGCTCGATCATTTGGAGCCGGATCGGCTCGCTGATCGTGGCCGAGCCGTCCTTGGGGAAGTACGACGTCGAACTGACGTCGCTGAGGACGCCCTGCGAGGGCACGACGGCGCTGGAGGCGGTCGCCAGCTCCAGCGTGGCGCTGCCCCCGAACAGCGAGGTGACCGAGTAGGGCACGACGCTCACGGGCACCTGCTGGTCCAGGTCGATGAGGGCGTCGATGATGACCGACAGGTCGCTGGTGGGCGCGGAGTCGATCATCACATCGTCCACGAATCCGATGGGCACGCCGTTGTACTCGACGACGCTTCCGGGCCGCAGACCGGCGGCGTGGTCCGTCCGGATCGTCAGGCGATACCGTTTGTGAATCCAGTGGTCCAGCTCGCCGAACTGCATCAGCAGGTAGCAAATGCCGACGACGGCGACGATGGATGTGAGGCCGACCAGAAAATTCTGCGTGGATTCTCTCATGGCCGTCTCCACCGGGATCGATTCGCATCGGCATCCGATGCCGCCGTCGCCGCCGTTTCCGTCACGCGTCCGCCGCCGCCGCGGGCGTGAATGCCCTTCAACTCCTCCTCGCTGGCCTCGCCGAGCAGGAAACGGCGCACCTGCGGGTGATCGGTGTCGCGGAAGACCTGCGGCGTGCCCTCGAGGGCGAGCTGTCCATCGTAGAGCATCACCATCCAGTCCGCGACCTTGAAGGCGCTGCTGAGGTCGTGCGTCACCACCACGCTGGTGATTCCCAGCTCGCTCTGGAGCTTGATGATGAGCTCGTTGATGACGTCGGACCGGATCGGATCGAGCCCGGTCGTGGGCTCATCGTACAGAATGACCTTCGGCTCCAGGATGATGGCCCGGGCCAGCGCCACCCGCTTGCGCTGCCCTCCGGAGAGCTCCGAGGGCATCTTGTCGATCGAGTCCACCATGCCGACCATCCGCAGAACGCGCCGGATGCGGCGCTCGCGCTCGGCGGCGTTCAGGTCGGTGTGCTCGACCAGCGAAAAGCCGACGTTCTGGCGCACGGACATCGAATCGAAGAGCGCGCCCTGCTGGAAGAGCACGCCGAAGTGCATGCGGATCGCGCCCAGGCGGACCTCGCTGAGCGTGTCCACGCGCACATCCTCGTACCAGACCTGGCCGGAATCGGGGCGGAGCAGGCCGATGATGTGCTTGAGCAGCACGCTCTTGCCGCAGCCGCTGGGTCCCAGGACGACGGTGGTCAGGCCGCGCTGGATTTCCAGGCTGATGTCGCGAAGCACCGCCTGGCGGCCGAAGGACTTTCGGACATGAACCAGCCGGACGATGGCCGAGCGATCGGCGGCGCCGTTGGGAGTCGGGTTCTCCGGCACGGACTCCGCGGCCGCTCCGGTCGGCGGTGGCGACGACATGCCCGGGTCGGGCGGGCGATCGGGTGTGGGCGGTGGGGCGGCCATGGCGGGGACCGTATCATCATAGCGATGCCCGCCACCACTCAGACCCGGCGCGTCTATGACGGCACGCTCTTCAAGGTCGATGTGCTTTCCTGGACCGACGGACAGGGCCGCGCCATCCGTCGAGAGGTCGTGCGCCACCCCGGCGCGGTCACCGTGGTGGGCGTGACCGGGGACGACCATGTGCTCATGATCCGCAACCGGCGGGTGGCGGTGGATGAGCGCCTGTGCGAGCTGCCGGCGGGCAAGCTGGAGCCCGGCGAGCCGCCCGAGGCGGCTGCTGTGCGCGAGCTGGCGGAGGAGACCGGGTATCGCGCATCGCGCGTGCGGCGGCTGGGCGAGTTCTACACGTCGCCCGGCTTCGCCGATGAGCTGATGCACGTCTACGTGGCCGAGGGCCTGGAGCCAGGCCGGCAGCGGCTGGAGCCGGGGGAGGATATAAACGTCGAGCCGATCGCCCTCGCGGCGGCCCTGGACATGGTCCGCCGGGGCGAGATCCGCGATGGCAAGAGCATCGCCGCCCTGTTGATGTACTGGACGTTCGTGAGAAACGGCCCGGAATGAGCTGGCAAGACCGCGACTACCCGAACCCGGACGACGGCCGGTCATTCCTCGGTCGTCCCGGCGGTGACTGGCAGGGCCTGCGGCCGACGTTCGACAACCCGCTCTCCTGGTCGGTGTTCATCATGCGCATCGCGGGGATCGATGTGCGCATCCACGTCTTCTTCCTGCTGTTCATCGTCATCGAATTGCTGCGGGCGGCCCTGCGCTATCCCGGCCAGCAGCAGACGGTGTCGCTGGCGTTTACGCTCGTGGCCATCACGATGGGGGCGCTGTTCGTGATCGTGCTGGCCCACGAGTTCGGCCACTGCCTGGCCTGCCGGTGGATGAAGGGCCAGGCCAACGAAATTCTCATGTGGCCGCTGGGCGGGCTGGCATTCTGCCGCCCGCCCAACCGCTGGCAGGCGCACCTGGTCACGGCGATCGGCGGGCCGCTGGTGAACGTCGTCCTGTGCGTGGCGGCGGGACTGATCCTGGGCCTGCTCACCGGGCGGTGGCTGGGCGTGGCCCTGCCGAACCCGCTGGACCCGTTCGGCGCCATGTACGACCCGAAGGTCATGCAGTCGCTTGCTCACCAGACGCTGTACCTGGTCAACTCGATGAGCATGGTCCTGCTGCTGTTCAACCTCCTGCCGATCTTCCCGCTGGACGGCGGGCGGATCGTGCAGTCGGCGCTGTGGCCAAACGTCGGCTACGTCAACTCGATGCGCATCGCCGTGCGCACCGGCTACGTCGGGGCCATCTTGCTGTTCATCTACGGCGTGGTGGCGGCGCAGTACATGGTCGCGGGCATCGCCA
>Ga0299906_10002974_pt1 | contig 13991 bp, 12 predicted proteins | sample RVTome_14_FD_200259 | JGI IMG/M metagenome (GOLD analysis project Ga0299906, IMG submission 200259) | Soil microbial communities from uranium-contaminated site in the Upper Colorado River Basin, Wyoming, United States - RVT145D125 (version 2) ... | reverse complement strand
TGGCCCCGGTGGCGATGATGCAGCCCTGGCCCTTCATCAGGCGTGGTACGGAAGCCGTGGTCCCAAGCGTGCCCGGGTTGGTGAGGGTGATGGTCGACCCCGCGTAGTCATCCGGACCCAGGCTGCCGGCCCGCGCGCCCGCGACCAGCTCCTCGTATCGGGCGTGAAAGTCTGCGAAGTCTAGGGACTGAGCGGCCCGGATGACGGGCACCACCAGGAACCGGCTGCCGTCGGGACGCTCGACGTCGACGGCCAATCCCAGGTTGACCGCCCCCGGGTCGCGGGCGTGCGGCCGGCCATCCACCTCCAGGTACGCGCGGATCATGGTCCGGTCTTCGGCCGCCGCCCGCGAGATCGCGAACCCGACCAGGTGGGTGAAGCTCACCTTCAGGGGCGTCACCCGTTCATTGAGCTGGCGCCGGCGGGCCACCAGGACCGCCACCCGGATGTCGCGGAATGAGGTGGCAGTGGGCACACCCAGTGAGGCCGCCATGTTGGCCGCCAGCCGGGCGGCCGGTCCACGCAGCGGCGTGGACCCGGGCGGCGGCTCCTCGGCATCGGGCCCGGGTGGAGCAGGGGGTGCGGTGGCCGATTCGGTCAGCGCGGCAGCCGGCGCGGCTGGCGTCGCGGGCCGCACGGGTTCGAAGCCGGCCAACCCCGCGTCGAACAGGCGGCGCCATTCGGGCTCGACGCTGGCCGGATCGGATCGGTATTGCTCGTACACCGCCGCGACGTAGCCGGCGTTCAACCCTTCCAGGGCGTCGTCGAGCGAGGAGCGTCCATTCGTGTCGTCGGGCGGCACACGCTAAGAATAGAGTGGCTCGATCCGCTGAACCGGAGGCGATCCCATGATTGCCCGCATCTGGAGAGGCCGAACGGCAGCCAGCCGATCGGACGAATACGTGTCGTTCCTCGAGCGCACCGGCCTGCGCGACTACCGGCAAACGGATGGCAACCGGGGCGTGCTCCTCCTGCGCCGCGTGTCGCACGGGGTGGCGGAGTTCACGACCCTGACCCTGTGGGATTCCATGGACGCCATCCGCCGCTTCGCCGGGGATCAGCCGGAACGGGCCCGGTACTACCCCGAAGACCCCGAGTACCTGCTCGAGATGCCCCCCTTCGTCGAGCATTACGAGGTCGCCTGGCACGATCTGGAATGACCGATTACTCCGCCTCTTCCCGAACCGTCCTTCCCAGTCACGTGTGGGTCGCATGACGCAGGAAGCGCTGGAATGTGGCTTCTTCAGTCACCAGTGACTCGGCACTTGGCAGACCGGCGGCTCGTGTGGGTTACCAGTCACCTGTGAGTCGAGTCCGCGCCCCGGCCGTGACCGGCCGATGTGGCCAGCCCTAATCCAGGCTGAGGCGGACGATGGGCCGGCCTTCGGCCCGGCGCTCGACCTCGGTGAACCCCATCCGTCGGAACATGGCCAGGGTCCCGGTGAAGACGCTCGACTGCGGGTGGCGCTCCTCGCCGGTATCGATCGGATAGGCCTCGAGCACACGTGCTCCCCCGGAACGAGCGTGCTCAACCGCTGCCCGGAGGAGGGCCATTGCGATGCCCTTGCCGCGTTGAGCGCGAGGCATCCAGAAGCACACCACCGACCACACGCCGCTGTCAGCCGCCTCCGAGCTGCGCCGTCCAGGACCGATACTCGGCGAGCGAACAACCCTTCCGTAGTCCGGTCGCGGCGCGACGCTGATCCAGCCCACCGGCTCGCCCTCCCGATAGGCAATGAGCCCCGGCTGGCGCCCCTCGCTGGTCAGGCGGCCCAACAGTGCCCGGTTGCCAGCGCCCCGCTGGCGGATGCCGCGTCCGAACTCGGCGCCCGTCTGGCGCCACCACGTGCACCAGCAGTTCCCGAACGCCCCGCCGGTTCCGAACAAGGTGACCAGGTCGTCCCAGCGGTCCGCGGTCAGGGGGCGGACCTCCAGTCCACCCGAGCTCATTTCGACGTGTCGGGCTCCCGCGCTTCCGGGGGATCCGGCGGTCCTTCGGCGTCCCGCGGTCCGAAGAAGCCGCGCAACAGAACGAGCACCCCGATTCCGATCAGCACCGCCGGCATGAGCCACTCGGGCAACGGGAGCGGGTCGCCGCTGAGGCCGATCACCTGCTCGAAGAACAGGTAGAAACCGGCAAACAGGGCCAGGCCGACCGCGATCTGCCACATCCCGGCCTCGCGAAGCCGCGGATTCCCGGTTCGCAGCCCGCCCAGGAACGAGCCGACGCCCGAGGCGGTGGGACCCACCAGGGCCCACGCGTAGGCCCAGCTCTCCCAGCGACCGGTCATGTTCTGCCAGGCCAGGACCAGGCCGACGGTGCTGACGACTGATCCCCCGACGAGCATCCCCAGGTTGGGCAGGAACAGGCCGAGCACGAGAAGCGCGACGCCGGGGCCGATGATGAACAGTGGCCACACGTCGGCGCCCTGGAATACGTCGAGGTAGCGGACGGCGAGGAAGGCCAGACCGATGAAGATCAGGATCGCTCCCAGCACGGCGCCGGGCGGCGCCTGACGATCGACGCTCACGCCCCCATGCTACCGGTCAGCGCCGCCTCGAAGGTGGCCTCGTCAACGTTGCCGCCACTCAGCACCACGGCCACTCGATGGCCGGCAATGTTCCCCAGCCGCCCGGTCAGGAGTGCCGCGATGCCCAGGGCGCCGCTTCCCTCCAGTCGATGGCGAGGCCCGTTCCACGCCCAGCGCATGGCGGCCGCGATGGCCTCTTCGTCGACCAGCACCACCTCGTCCACCAGCCGCCGCGCCAGGCGCAGGGTGATCGAGCCGCGCTCGATGTTGCCGGCCACGCCATCGGCCAGGGTCGGCCCGATGGGCACCCGGCGCGCACTGGCGGTGACGAGAAACGCGTGCATCGGGAACGAGGCTTCGGGCTGTACACCGATCAGGCGGACGTTCGGGCTGACTGCCTTGACCCACAGTCCGATGCCGCTGATCAGCCCGCCGCCGCCGACGGGGACCAGCACGGTATCGACGTCCGGCCAGTCCTCGAGGATCTCGAGGCCCACCGTCCCCTGGCCGGCCACCACCTCCGGATCGTTGTACGGCGACACGAAGACAGCGGCTCCCAGCTCGTGGCGGCGGCGGGCCTCCGGTTCGGTGTCATCCGTGTCGCGACCGAAGATCTCGACCGTGCATCGGTCCGTCTCGAGCTCGCGCAGGTGCGCCAGCTTGGCTGGCGACACCGACCCGCCGACCAGGATCGTGACCGCCAGTCCATGGCGCGCGACCGCGATCCCGTGGTTGCCGCTGCTGGCGGTGACGAGCCGCCCGTCCTTGCCGCTGGCCGCGATGGACGCCACGCGGGATTCCGCGCCGCGGACCTTGAACGAGCCGGTGGGCTGGAGGTGCTCGAGCTTCAGCCGCACCTCGTCCGCGCCACTCGCCTGTGCCAATGCCAGCGAACCGACCAGCGGCGTTCGGCTGGCGGCTTCACCGATCCGATGCCGGGCGCGGAGGACGTCGAGGGGAGTCGGAAGTGGGGGCGGGGCCACCCCAGCAGTCTAGGGCTGGCTGTGGCCGGCCCGAGCGGGCCGTTCTCAGGCCTCGCCAAGGAGTAGCCGTGTCTCCTGCGCGTGCCAGGCCAGGCCCATGGTCTCGAATCGGTCGATTGCATCGGCCAGGAGCGCCCGGTCGGCCCGAACGACCCCCAGGGCGCGGACCGCGAAGGGGGCGACATAGGCATCCGGGCGCACCCACTGCGGCGCTTCGGCTTCGATCCGATCTCGATCGCCCAGCAGCGCGAGACCTTCGAGCAGGGCCGCCCACAACTCCCAGGCGCCGGGCGTCAGCCAATCGCGTTCCACCGTATTCACGAGCCGGCGCGTTTCTTCGCGATCCTGGCGGGCGATTGCCAGGGCCAGCCACCGGGCGGAGTGGAACCTGCCGTAGCCGACCATGCCAATGGCGTCCGCCTTTGCCACCAGGCGGGCGGCGCCGGCCTCGTCCCCGCCGTCCAACGCGCCGCGCGCGGCGAAAAGGAGCACGCCGACATTGAACGGGCACGGCGTAGCGAGGTTGGCCTCCGCCGCGTCCTCGACCCGTTGGGTCAGCCCGCGGAGCGTCTTCCAGTCGCCGACGGCGGCCTCCAGCCGCATCCGCATGCCGAGGCCGTGCACCCGATGATGGGGCGTCAGGCCCGCCACGGTCTCCTCCATGCGTGCCACGATGCCCCGTGCGTCGGCCATCCTGCCAACGTTGCAGTACAGGTCCGCCGTCATCAGCAGCGCGTCGGCCTGGTGGTCGGGATCGGCGATCGCGTGGAGCAGCTCCCCGCGCTCGGATGCCACCCGGCCAGCCTCTACGAGTTGACCCGTTTCCTGCAGGGCGCTCTGCACGGCGCCGAGGGCGTCAGAGCGAATCTCGCGGTCACCCAGCCCCTCCGCGATCGCCAGCGCCGCGTGCGCGGCGGCGAGGTCATCGAACCAGTAAGCCTTCGCGACGAGCGCCAGCACCTTGCCTGGGCTTCCCTCGGGAGTCACGACCACCGCCCGCTCGATCCAGCCCTCGACCAGGCTGTCGTCAAGGCGCCGCTGCCACATGCCGGCCCGCTGGGCGGTCTGGTAGGCAAGCTCGGGATACACCTGCGCCTCGGGCGCGCCGAGCTCCAATGCCTTGGTCATGGCCGCCACGAAGGCCTCTCCGTCGTACTTCAGCGCGCTGGCGTGACCGATCTCGTACCACAGCGACGCCTGCTGGGCAGGATCTGGCTCGAGGGCCACGGCCTGGTGCAGCAGCGCGAGGCCGTCGTCGATCTCGTATCGGCCCACCGCCAGCTCGGCTGCCCGACGAGACCACGTGACGGCGTGCTCCCGCAGAAGCGCCGCCTCATCGTCCTCACCGGCCCACGCCAGGTCCAGGTCCTCTGGCCGAACCGCCTCCGCGTAGTGGTGGGCGACCAGAGGCGCCAATTCGTCGCGTCCCTCGACCCGAACCTCCAGCCAGGCGGCGAAGGCGGCATGGAGCCGTGCCCGTCGCGACTTCGGCAGACTGGCGTAGGCCACCTCACGGGTCAGCGCGTGCTTGATCACGTACTCCCGCTCGCCGGCCAGCGAGGAGCCCGCGCGGCGGCGGACGAAGTCCCGCTCCTCCAGGAGACCGATGTCGGGGCTTTCCCCGGCCACCAGCTCGTACACCGGCCCGGTCCAGAAGGTCCGGCCGATGACCGAGGCGGCCTGCAGCGCCGCCTTCTCGGCGGAGGGCAGCAGGTCGATCCGCGCAGCGAGGACGGCCTGGACCGAGTCGGGCACGGTGAAGCCCGGCGGCAGGTCCCCAAAGGACCAGGTGCCGTTATCGCGTGCCAGGACGCCCCGGTCGATCAGCGTCCCAATCAGCTCCTCGACGAAGAACGGGTTGCCCTCGGCGCGCCCGACCACGAGGTCGTGGATCGGGGTGGGCACCTCGGCGCCCAGGAGCTCGTCCAGGAGGCGGCCGGTGTCGGCCGCAGGCAGGGCCTCCAGCCGCATGGCCGACGTCCGGCGCCACGCGCCACCCCAGGACGGGCGCCGGTCGAGCATCTCGGGTCGGGCGGTGGCGAGCACGAGCAGCGGACCCGAGACCTGGGCAACCAGGGTATCGACCAGATCGCACAGGTCGTCCTCGGCCCAATGCAGGTCCTCGATGAGCATCACCGCGGGACGATCGCGGACCAGGTCGCCAAAGAACTCGACCCACGCATCGTGGAGGCGCTCGCGCGCCACGAGTGGGTGCACATCCTCGCCAGGGGCGAGCCCCAGGGTCAGGCCCAGGTATGGCCGATCCGCCAGCCGGGCCGCGACTGCCTCCGGCGCGTCGCTCTCGGAGATCCCGAAATGCTCTTTCAGCACCTCGCCCATTGGCCAGTAGGTCGTGCCCTGCCCATACGAAAGCGTCCGGCCGGTGCGCCGGATCGGCTCCGGCGACTGGGTGCTGAGCCAGCCCCAGATCTCGCGTGTAAGCCGAGTCTTGCCCACCCCCGCGTCACCCAGGATGGACACCAGGTGCGGCTCGCCACCGGTCACCACGCGCTGGTATCGGTCCCGAAGCTCGGCGAACTCCGCCTCGCGACCGACAAAGACCGATGGCAGGCCACGCACGCCGCGGGGTCGCATCAGCGACAGCGCGCGCAGGACGCGGCGGGATACGACGCCGCCCGGCTTGCCCTTGGCGTCGACCGTTTCCGGATCGCCGAACTCAAACGCGCCGCGGGCCGCTGCGACCGTTCGCTCCCCGGCCAGGATGTCGCCTGGCGCGGCCGCCTGCTCCAGCCGGGCCGCGACGTTGACCGCGTCGCCGGTGACGAATGAGCTTCCTTCGCGCGGGCGCCCGACGATCACCTCGCCCGTGTTGACGCCGACGCGCAGCGCCAGCCGGTCCCCGAACAGGTCGGTGAGCCTGCGCCGCATGGCGAGTGCGGCGTGCAGGGCGCGCTCGGCGTGGTCCTCCAAGGCCGCCGGCGCCCCGAAGGCGGCCATCACCGCGTCGCCGGCGAACTTCTCCACCGTGCCGCCGCAGCGCTGGACCTCGTCGGCCATGGCGTCGTAGAAGCGGTTCAGGATCTGACGCGTACGCTCCGGGTCCTGGTCATCGGCCAGCGCGGTCGAGCCCACGAGGTCGGCGAACAAGACGGTGGCCAGTTTCCGCTCCTCGGTCGGGACGTCCATCTCGACCGATGCGGCGCCCTCGGGCGAGAGATACGGCATCGGGGATTAGTCTGGTCGTTGTGCCAGCCGCCTGGCAAGGCCGCGGGGCGGCACGCTACGGTCGGGCGTCCAGCGGAGTCGGACGTGGGAATGAGGGCGGGGCCACCCCCGGCAGTCTGGGGCTGGGTGCGGCTCGTCGGCCGCGCGGGCTCAGGGGACCGGTTCGATGGTCACCCGTTCGGCGAGCTCTCGCAGCCGTCGGCTGATGCGCATCAACGCCTGCAGGCGATCCTCCACCCGGTCTCGCTCTGCCGGCGTCGCCTCGTGGCGCAACGCGAAGTCGATCTCCTGCTTGTGGCCGCTGGCAAGGGTGAAGAGCTCTTCCGCCTCCACCTGGTCGTCCGCATCGCCCGCCTCGGCCGACTCGATGATCCGTCGCCGGGACTCGAGCACGTCGACGTAATACGAGGTCGCCAGCCGATCGAGATCCAGCTGGTCGCCGTGCTCCCACGGCTCCGGCGGTCCGCCGAGGCCGTATTCGCGCCAGGTTCCGGGATCAACGCTGGTTGACATGGTCTGCAGGACACCCCCGTGAATCACTTTTGCCTTGACCGCCTGACCGTACCGATTTCGGGCCTGGCCGCGAAGAAGGCCGGTCGGCCTATGGCCACCCGGACGATCGGTGACCAAATCGGCCTTTGCTAGAATCGCCGAGCGTCGCTGGGGTGTGGCCAAGCGGTAAGGCGCCTGATTCTGGATCAGGAGATCGAAGGTTCGAATCCTTCCGCCCCAGCCAACACCATTGAGGCTAAGCGCAGCGCGGGGATGAGCCGTTGGATGAGCAAACCGTCCGAGACCATGCCCAGGCGGAGTGCGATGCGCTTCGTGCCGGCGACATCGGTCGGGCCTCCGAAGAGATGAGCACCCAGCTCCGCTCGAACCTCGGTCCGCTGGTCGCCATGCTCCCTCTGCCATTGACCGAGGCCAGCGTTGAATCGGTACACATGACCGCAACCGGTTACCGGGCCGTCCTACGCCTGGTCGGCGAGTCCGACACGGTCCTTCTCGAAACGCGGTGGAAAGACCGTGATGGCCGGCCGACGATCGTGGAGGCAAGCCGCATCACCGAGGAATCGGTCGACGGTGACGCCCAGACCGAGCCTGCAGAGAACCAAGAGGAGTAGACATGACTGCAACTGCCAGCTTCGTCTTAGGTCACCGCCCCGGCATATCACCGGGGCGCGGCAGGGGTGATCGGGTCTTCCCGCGGGCGTCTCAGGCCGACGGGGGGAGGTGATACGGCACATCGATCACCACCGTGTTGGGCCGGAGAAACAGGCGGAGCTTCAGCCGCAACGCGGACTGGTTGTGGAGCGGGTACTCCCAGAAGTGCCGGGGCACCAACTCGGACAGAACGACGGTGATCGGCCGCGCCGGATCCATCTGGTCGATGGCGTCAATGTAGGCCAGCAGTGGCGCCATGAGCGCCCGATACGGGGACTCCAGGATGACCAGCTCAACCGGGCCGGCGCGCGCCTCCCACTCCCGCCGCATCACCTCGATTTCGTCGCGGTCGTCATTGACATGCACGGCGGTCACCTCATTGGAGATCGAGCGCGCGTAGGCGAGGGCCTGAAGCGCAGGACGGTCGAGGCGGCTGATCGGCACGATGACCAGCGGGTCCCGCACCGGCGGCAGGGGCTCCCCGGGTGCCACGGCCAGCGCGTGCTCGACGCTTCGGTAGTGACGCTCAATGGCCCACATCAGGCCGATGAGGAACGGTATGAGCAGCAGCACCATCCACGCTCCGAGCGCGAACTTGGCAACGCCCACGATCACTGCCACCAGCCCGGTCGCCACCGCGCCGGCGCCGTTGAGCGCCGCCCGCCATCGCCAGCCGCGTTTCTCATCGCGCAGCTTCCACCAGTGGCGAACCATGCCCGCCTGGCTCAGGGTGAAGGCCATGAAGACGCCGACGGTATACAGCGGAATGAGACTGGTGACGCTGCCCTCGAAAATGACGATCAGGACCGATGCCAGAAGCGCGAGGACGACGATGCCGACGCTGTACGCCAGCCGGTCGCCGCGGTACTGGAACTGGCGAGGCAGGAAGCGCTCCTTGCCGAGGATGCCTGCCAGCATTGGGAAGGCGACGAAGGCGGTGTTGGCCGCCAGGACCAGCAGGAGGGCGGTGGAGATCTGGATCAGGTAGTGGTACGGCGTCCCGGCCCCGACCAGCGTGCGCGCCAGCTGGCTGATCACCGTCTCCTGCTCATCCGGATCCGGGACGAGCCCGAGCTGCGATGAAAGGAAGCTGATCCCGAGAAAGATCGAGGCGAAGAAGGTGCCCATGAGGATCAGCACCAGGCCGGCGTTCTTGGTCTCCGGCGGCCGGAAGGCAGGCACGCCGTTCGAGACCGCCTCCGTCCCCGTCAGCGCCACCGATCCGGACGCGAAAGCGCGCAGGATGAGAAGCAGACCCAGCCCTTCGGCGCCGTGTTCCTCGAGCCATGCTGGTGGGGGCGAGTACTCCGGAAGCGAGCCAGTCACGGCCTGCCAGATTCCGAAGGCCAGCAGGCCATACATCGCCACCAGGTAGACATAGGTCGGGATGGCGAAGACGTTGGCGCTTTCGCGGATGCCGCGCATGTTGCCAAGCCACAGGACGACGACGAAGCCGACCCCGAGCACCACCCGCTGCTCGAAGAGCGCGGGGAAGACCGACGTCAGCGCCGCGACGCCTGCGGCGATGGAGACCGCCACGGTCAGCACGTAGTCAGTGAGCATCGCGGCCGCCGCCACCAGACCGGGCCCGCGGCCGAGGTTCTCGCTGGCCACCACGAACGATCCGCCGCCGTTGGGATACGCCCGGATCGTCTGCTGGTAGCTGATGACCACGATGGCCATCACGGCCACGATGACGATCGTCGTAGGCATGGTCAGCGCCAGGGCCCCGAGGCCGGCGAGCACCAGCACCCGCATGATCTCTTCGGACGCATAGGCCGATGACGAGATGTTGTCGGAGGCGAATACGGCCAGCCCCTTGATAGGGCCCACGCGCTCCTGAAGCTCGTGCTCGGTCGCCACGCGGCGGCCGATGGCCAGTCGCCGGACGAGCTCGACGGCGCGGCCGAATGGGCCGGTCGGCTGCAGCACGCGCTCGGAGGCAACAAGGTGGCCGGCGGCCTGCCGCTTGAATCTCTCGGCGAACGGATGGATGACGCGGACGTAGCGATCGCCCACGCGCCGTCCGCGGCGCTCCTCGCGCAGCGCGAGCTCTGGATCGATACGCGCCGCTGGGTCCTCGGGCCTCACGGTACCGAGCGCGTGCCTGGAGATGGGGCGCCTTCGGTCAACTCGCCCGCCGATGGAAGCGGACTTCGTAGTTGGCGCCGTCCAGCCGCGGTTCAACCGCCAGCCCGTATTCCAGTGCCAGCCGCTCGGCTTCGGCCAATACCGAGAGCGCGTCCGCTGCGGCATCCCGCAGGCGTCCGCTGACGCTGATCGAGGTCAGCGACTCATGCGGGTCGAGCAGCATCTCGCAGGCAGCCAGCAGCGACGCGTGGGCCTGCCGCGGCACGTGCGAGTCGTCAACGACGCGCAGGGTGCGTTCAGCGCCTTTCTCCGGCGCCTCCCGATGGCCGGTCATGGCCTGATCCTCGTCGGCCGCCGCTCAACGGGGTGTCAACGCACCGGCCATTCGGCTCAATATCTGCTCAATATCGATTCACACCGACTCAGACGCCGGGTTCGACCTCCACCAGCCGGTATCCGACCCCCGGCTCCGTGCGCAGATAGCGCGGACGCGCCGGATCGGGCTCCAGCTTCTTGCGCAGCCGGCCGATGTAGACGTGCAGGTAGTGGTTCTCGGAGCCGAACTCCGGGCCCCATACCCGCTGCAGCAGCGCGCGGTCGGTGAGCACCCCGCCACCGGCGGCAATCAGCGCGCCGAGGAGCGCGTATTCGGTAGGGGTCAGATGGACCCGCCGATCGCCAACGGTCACCTCGCGGCGCTGGAGGTCGACGGCCAGCTCTCCGCTGCGGAATACCGGGTCCGCGCCCTGCTGCGTGCGGGCCGCGTGGCGGAGGGCGACCTTGACGCGGGCCAGCAGTTCGTCGATGCCGAACGGCTTGGTCAGGTAGTCGTCCGCGCCCAGCTCCAGGGCCCGGACCTTGTCCCGCTCCGCGCCCCGCACCGACAGCACGATGATCGGGGTGCTGGTCCGGCTTCGGATACTCCCGATGACCTCGGTCCCATCCAGGTCCGGCAGCCCCAGGTCGAGCAGGACGAGGTCGGGCTGGAAACGGGCGGCTGCGTCGAGCGCCTCCTCGCCGGATTCGGCGCTGTGCACCTCGTACCCGTGACCCTCCAGGTTGCGCGCCAGCGTGTGTCGGATGGCCGGCTCGTCGTCGACCACCAGAACCCGGGCCCCCGACGCACGCTTCATCCCGCGCCTCCCGGGCTGGGGATGGCGAACCAGAACCGGGCCCCCCCTTCTGGTCGGTTCTCGGCCCAGATCCGGCCACCATGGGCCTCGACCAGACCGCGCGCGACCGCAAGTCCGAGCCCGCTGCCTCCGCCCCGTCGCACCTCGCCGGCGCGGTAGAACGGCTCGAACAGGTGAGGCAGGGCCGCCGCCGCCACCCCCGGTCCGGCATCCTCGACGGTGACCTGTAGCTGGCCGTCGTCGAGCCGAGCCGACACCACGATCTCGGACCCGACCGGGGAGTACTTCACCGCGTTCTCGATCAGGTTGGTGAGCACCTGGTCCATCTCCGAGTAGTCCAGCAGCACCGGCGGCAGCTCGTCCTTTGGCAGCTCGACCCGGATCCGATGGCGCGCGGTCGCCGGCCGCAGCCGATCCAGAGTCTCCTGGATCAGGATCGCCGGCTCGTACCACGAGCGGTCGGGGACGAGCATGCCGGCCTGGATCCGGCTCAGGTTCAGCAGGTTTCCCACGATCCGATTCAGGCGCCCCGCCTCCTGCTCGATCGTCGCGGCGAACGATCGTCGTTCATCGGTGGTCCAGTCGACATCGGCCTGGCGCAGGCTCCCGGCCGAGGCCATGATCGATGCGAGTGGCGTGCGCAGATCGTGGGACACCGCGTCAAGGAGCACCGATTTGGCCTCGTCGGTGCGGCGCAGAACCTCGGCCGCGGTGGCTTCCTCGCGCAGCCTCGCCCGTTCGATGGCGAGCCACAGCTGCGCGGTGAGCGCGCCGAGCAGGCGGCTAGCCGCCTCGTCGAGCTCGGCGCCGAACGTCGCGGCCAAGGTGACCTCGCCGACCACTCCCTCCGGACTGCGGATCGGCGCCCGCAGCACGCGCCAGTCGGGAGCCGGCTCGCCGGGTGGGTGTGGCGCCGAGACTCGTATCCACTTGCCTGGCTGTCCGGCCGCACCGCCTCTCGGCAGCTGCCCGCTGCCCAGGACCTCGGCGCTCATCGTGCCCACGTGCTTCAGCGCGGTCAGGGCATCCGCATCCCCAACTCCAGCGCTGCCGAGGCTGCGACCATCGCGGTTGGTGACCTCGATCCGAACTGCGGCAACACCCAGCTCGTGCCGCACGCGATCAGCGACTGCCTCCAGGGCCTTCGCGAGGCTGGGCTCGGCCATCAGGACGGCCAGGTCGTAGAGCAATCGGGCCTGGCGGGCATGCTCTTCGGCCTGCTGGGTCCGCGAACGCTGGCTGGCCGCCACCTGGCCGGTGATGACCGCCGCCAGGAGAAACAGGACGAGGGCGATCCACTCATCGGGATCTGCCACACGGAGCGTGAAGCGTGGCTCGACCAGGAAGAAGTTCGAGGCCAGGAAGGCGGCGACCGACGCGAATACAGCGGGCCCGCGTCCGAGCACGGCGGCGGCCAGCAGGACCACGACCAGGTACAGCATCGAGGCGTTGCCGAGGTTGAAGCGGCCGAGCTGGAGGATGCCGAGTGTCACGACCACCACCCCGCCCAGGGCGAGGGCATAATCCCGCGCGCGTCGCATCAGCGGAGAACGCACGGGCCGATGCTAGCGCTCCGGAATCAGGACGGCGGCTGCGGCGCCGATCCGGCCCGCGGCAAGGTCGGCCAGCGCGGCGTTGGCATCGGACAGTGGGTAGGGCCGCACCGCGGTTCGGATCGGGATGGCGGCAGCCAGCTCCAGGTACTCGACCGCATCGCGGTGGGTGACGTTGGCCACGCTCCGCAGGCCGCGCTCCTCCCACAGGAGCCGGTACGGGAAGGCCGGGACCTGGTCGAGGTGGATGGCGTTGATGACGACCGTCCCCCCCGGGGCCAGATCATGGAGCGCGAACACCACCACCGACCCGACCGGGGCGAACGTGATGGCAGCGTCGAGCGGCTCGGCCGGTGGCTCCGCGTAGCCGCCGACGGAGGCCGCGCCCAGCTCCACGGCGCGCTCCCGCTCTTCCGCCGAGCGGCTCGCGACGTGGACCACGCAGCCCAGGTGAATGGCCTCCTGGATGGCCAGCGAGGCGGAGGCGCCAAAGCCGTACAGGCCCAGCCGAAACGGCTCGGACCGAGGTTCCGCCGCGGCCGAGGCGTCCTCTGCCAGGGCCGGCACGCCTGCCAGCCGCAGCGCCCGATGGCCGATCACTCCACCACACAGCAGCGGGGCGGCATCGGCATCGGCAAAGGCTTCCGGAAGGCGGACAGCGACGTCCGCCTTGACCGTCATCTCCTCCGCGTAGCCCCCGTCCCGGTCCCACCCGGTGAAGGTGGCCTGAAGGCACAGGTTCTCGCGCCCGGATCGACAGTAGCCGCAGGTGCCGTCTGATCCGGCCAGCCAGGTGACGCCGGCGCGGTCGCCCAGCGCCCACTCGGTGACCCCTTCACCGATAGCCGTCACCCGGCCCACCACCTGGTGGCCCGGCACGATGGGCAGGCGACGGGCTTCGAGGTCGCCCTCGACCAGCTGAAGGTCCGTGCGGCAGACGGCCGTGGCGGCAACGCGCAGGCGCAGCTCACCGTGACCGGGCTCCGGCATGGCGCGCTCGGCCGCGAGCAGCGGACTGCTGGTGGCCGGCGCCGGTTGGCGCAGCTCCATGAGGCGCATGTCTAGCCGTCGATCTCCCGATTCATGCCGCGTCCAGCTCACGCGCCGCGCGGGTGAAGGCCCACCACATGACACGGGACAGAGTGGGGAATGCATTGATCGTGTCGGCGAGGACCGCGAGCGGAATCTGGAGCTTGACCGCCAGCACTGCCTGGTGGATCGCCTCCGATGCGCCGGGACCGGCCAGGAACACGCCGACGACGGTCCGCGCCGCGCGGTCGACGACGACGATGACGTGGCCCTCGGCCTCGGCGGTGTAGCCCTTGGCGCTGGTAGCCAGGTCCTCTTCGT
>Ga0299906_10002973_pt1 | contig 13992 bp, 15 predicted proteins | sample RVTome_14_FD_200259 | JGI IMG/M metagenome (GOLD analysis project Ga0299906, IMG submission 200259) | Soil microbial communities from uranium-contaminated site in the Upper Colorado River Basin, Wyoming, United States - RVT145D125 (version 2) ... | reverse complement strand
CCGCGTGGGGAACGTTTGTAGGTCGGCCGGCTGTTGATCACCGTCTGCGGTTCATCCCCACCCGCGTGGGGAACGTGAGCGGGCTCGGCACAACAATGATTCTACGGTCGGTTCATCCCCACCCGCGTGGGGAACGTACTTCTTCTATCCCCCAAAAAATATTGAGGTTTTTGAACTCGAAAAATTCTACCGAAAAAATTCACCCTGAACGGGCTTACACCTGCAAGTTCTCCCCGCCCCCTTCCACGCCATTTTCCGGCAGGAAAGAGACCAGCTTGATACCCTCCATTTCCTTCGGAATCCGTCGATTCGGCCCAAGCGTCATGAAGTCGAACCCCGACTCGGTATTGGTGGTCCAGGCCATCACGGCGTTGCCGTCCGCTACCCCCTTTTCGAGGGTCGTCCAGATCATTTCCCGCACGCGCTTGGAAACCTTGCCCACATAAACCCCAGCCCTGACTTCGAGCAGCCAGATTGCAAGTCGCCCCCGCAACCGGGGCGGAACGTTTTCAACCACGATGACCAGCATCGCCGAGGCCCTCCTTGTTGGGGATAGCCACTTCAACAGCTTCCTCGTGCGGCTTGGGAACGGACAGTTCCCCCGCGGCAAGCACCTGCTCGATGGTCGGGATGATCCGGTTCAACAGTTTCGCTTGCCGGAAGGCGTCGCGGCATGCAATCCGCACCTCCCGTTCGGGGTCGCGGGGCTTTCTGGCGGCGACCTTGAAGGCGACCGGCACCACCGTTTCGAACTTGAAGATGTCGGCGATGTCGTAGACGAAGGACTGGGGCTTGCCGGTATGGACGAAGCCGATGGCCGGGGCGTATCCGGCCGCCAGGATGGCCGCCTCGCAGATGCCGTAGAGGCAGGCCGTGGCCGAGGAGAGGCAGCGGTTGGGCACGTCGCCGCTTCCCCATTCGGTATGATCGTAGTTGCGGGCTCGCCACTCCACCCGGTACTGCTTGGCCAGCAGCTCGTACATCTTGCGCACCCGCACCCCTTCGATGCCGCGCAACTGCTCGACGCTGCGCCGGGCCGGCGGTTCCTCCTTGAAGCGCAAGGCGTACATTTTGCGGACCACCTTGAGCCGGGCCGCATCGTCCAGAGCGAGCTTCGCCTGATAGAGCAGCCGGTCGGCCCGCGCCCCGCCCGGCTGGCCGGAAGCATACAGCCGTACCCCCGCCTCGCCGACCCAGACGAGCAGACACCCCACCCGCGAGGCGAGCGTCACCGCCGCGTGGGAAACCCGGGTGCCGGGCTCCAGCATCAGGCACGCCACCCCGCCGACGGGGATGTGCGTGCGTACGCCGTTCTTGTCGACCAGCACGAAGGCCCCGTCGAGCACGTCGAGCTGACCCCGGTCGACGAAAAGGACGGAGAGCCGGTCTTTCATCGGGATGGGTTTGAGCGGTGGCAGGATCGGTTCAGTCATGACACAGCATCCTTTCCGGCTTAGATATAAGGATCTTTCAGTGCCTGCTGCACCATGTCTGAATGCGCAGGCGGCAGCCGCTCCCCAAAATTGGATACCGCCTTCCCCTGGCGTTCATGGGCGTGGTTATCGATCATCTGGTTCAGAACATCTCGGCTCCACCCATGCTCGATGACTGCCTGTGCGTACCAACAGCGCGTGGCGATATCCTTTATTCTTTGTATCAGCAGCACGTTGGTGCCCCAGAGCAATTGGGCAACGAGCCGTTGCATTAATTCGGCCTTGCCCTGATCCGCAGGCGAAGGCGCCGATGCCGGCAATTGGGCAACGGCCCGTTGCCCAATTGGAAAAAGGGTCGGGTATTCGCGGTGAAATTGCACCATGAGCTTGATGTTCCGCTCGGAAAATCCTTTCATCTCAGGCAGTTCGTTGCGGAGATCGCGGGACAGGCGGGGAATGACAGACGCCCCCCACCCTTCCCGCTGCTGCCGCTTATGAAGCATCCGGCCGATGTCCCAGTACATGCAGATCATCTCGGAATTGGCAGCCAGCACGGCGCGGGTCTGGCCCTGCCGGATACGCTGCTTGATCTGGCCGAGAAGGTCGGTGTATTGGGCGATATTGCCTGGCATAATCCCTCTCAAGGCATATTGGAATTAACTTTTTTGTTAATTTTTGCCAGCGAGGAATTAACCTCCTCGTTAACCTGTCGTACGATTTCTTCGTACGGTTCGCCCCCGAGCCAGCGACAAGAGCCCACAGCCGAATGCCTTGGCGGGGCCGATGCCGGTGCGGGTCAGGCCGTGGCCGAGCTGAGACAGCGATTGGGCGCGTCGCCGCTGCCCCATTCGGTGTGATCGACGGGAATGTGGGTGTGTACGCCGTGCTTGTCGACCAGCACGAAGGCCCCTTCGAGCACGTCGAGCTGGCCCCGGTCGACGAAGAGGACGGAGAGGCGGTCCTTGATCGGGATCGGTTTGAGGGGTGGCAGAATCGGTTCGGTCATGGTCGCCTCTTCATGCTCGATTTTGTATTGGTTTCTAGCGCCTTTGCCGCTTCCAGGAAGTCCTGCTCGACGCGGGACGGTTCATTGATCCGCTCCTGCCGGTACCGCTCATACTCGGCATGGGCCTTCTTCAACGCCTCATCATGGCTGATTCTGCCGGCATGGGTCAAAATCTCCCGCCCGGAGAGTTTCAGAAAATCGTCCAGCTTGGTGATCCAGTCGCGCATGTGCATCGGTTTGCGGGAGAGCGCCTGCAACTCGGCGAAGTCGAGATACAGGGTGACGATCCGGTTGAGGATGTCCAGCTCCTGCTCATCCAGGTAGTTCTTGGCAACCTCGGCATCCCCCTTGCGCGGCACATCACCGGGCCAGGTGGTCATCCCCATGTTCGGCTTACAGGCATCTGCCCGGCTGTGGATGATTTCAGCGGCGGTCTGGCCGTGGGCGGCCCAGTGCATCTTGTTCTGGATGGCGGCGAAGAACTGGCGCGACGCTTCGGTGTTCGGGTCATAGTCGATGCTGGTCGCGTAGATATCCAGCACCTTGCGCCAGAAGACCTTTTCCGACGAGCGGATGTCGCGGATGCGGGCGAGCAGTTCATCGAAATAGGTGCCCCCGCCGGCCTGTTTCAGTCGCTGATCGTCGAGGGCAAACCCCTTGACGATGTACTCCCGCAGCCGCTGGGTGGCCCACTGGCGAAAACGGGTAGCCACATGGCTTTTTACCCGGTAACCGACGGAGATGATCATGTCGAGGTTGTAATGATCAACCGGCCGGTTGACCTGCCGCGTTCCCTCCGTTTGAACTATTCGAAATTTTCGAATAGTTGCCTCGGCTGCAAGCTCTCGACTCTCGAAGATTTCGCCGACATGATAATTGATGGTATTGACGCCGACCTGAAACAGGTCTGCCATCTGCTTTTGCGAAAGCCAGACCGTCTCGTTTTCAAGACGGACTTCCAGGTTGGTATCGCCGTCTTCGGTCTGGTAGATGAGGATCTGCGAAGCACCGGAAACGTCAGCCATGCTCGGACTCCTGTTGTGATTTCAGGTCGATAAGGATCGATTGCATTGGAGAGCTGTTGCATGTGGGGTACAGTTTGTACCCCAGTTGACAGCCAAGCCAGTCCGTGACGGAATGTCACGGCCTGGCTTCAGTCGTACGATTTCATCGTACGGTTCACTCCCGCGCCAGCGACAAGAGCCCACAGCCGAAGGCCTTGGCGGGGCCGATGTCGGATAGGATCAGGCAATCGGTACCACCGACAACATGCCAAGCCCCATGACCTTGCCATGGCCGATGCCGGTTTGCAGCGCATCTTTGAATTTATCCGGTTCGGTCACCGAAAGGAGCCCATCGTACAGCACCGAGTAAATCCGGATACCATTACCCGAATGCTGTTTGCCGCCGAGCATCTGCTCCTGCGAAACTCGCACATCGAACCGCACCTGCGATGATTCCGAAAGATCGAAGGATGCCAGTTGCGGCAGCACAAAACCGTGCTGCTCTCCTTTGCGCGCTAACCATGCCTCCTGTTCTTCTTTTCGCAGCAACCCCAAGCGCTTGCCGTTGCGAGTCACACAGGGGTTGGCGCGCAATCTGAAACGAAAACGCTGTCCGGGCTTTAATGCATCGAGTTTGAGGCGCGTTTTCAGATCAACCTCAGGGGCTGCCTCTGCCAGCCAATCCTGCACGCCAATCCCTGGCCAGTCTGGTTTTGATCGACTTTGCACCAGAATGCGGGGAAACGCTGTCGATTCAGCCTCGGGTTCAAGCCGCCACAAGAATTCTCCTGGCGGACATTTTTGATCTGACCGGGAGAATGCCCGGCAGAGCGACGAGTGAAGCTGATAGGGATCGGCCAGGTCACGCCGTACCTCCCGGCAGCGCAGGTTGAGATGGATTCTACTCAAATACACGGGTCACCTCCTGATGGAAGGGAATCCACTCCGAGCGCACGAACCGCGCCCCGAAACGCCGCTCTGCAAAGGACGACAACGGTTGATCCATCTTGAGGACGCCAGACCCGTCCTCAGATTCCATTGAGACCAACAACTCCTTGGGGGGCTCTTCCCATTTTCTTGGGGATGCAACCCAGGGTTGCTGTTTCAGGACCTCAAGCAACGACCCATCCTGAAGTCCATCTTTTAACCAGATCGGCTCGGACGGAACATAGGATTTCCTGCCTAAGGCCAGCGGCCAGACAGGGTCGCGCAGGGCGGCGTAAGCACGCTCCAACAAAGAGCGGTCCGCACCTGCCAGCCCCACGAGAAAGGCGGCGTCGGCCAGATAGTCGCGCCTGGACACAACCCCATCGTCGGAAAGTTTTCCGTCTGCCTTGATGACCTTATCGGTTTTGGCGCAGCCGGCCGTCTGGTAATCACGTTTGGGGACTCCCGACCGATCATGGCGCACGCCCATGGCCAGACGAGTGAGGGGTTCCAGATCGACCCAGTTTTCGCGGTCGATCCCGAGGGCGGCGGCAAGCAACCCAATCACGCCGGACTTGCTCGGCTCTTTGCCGGTATCGCGTTGGTCGAAGCGGCTGGTGGTGCCCCACGACTGCATGGGACCCACCAGTTGAATCAACAGGGTTGGCATGGCTCACTCCTGTACGGTTACGAGGGTCTTGTCCAGAAGCTCCCGCAGAGAATACGTAGTTACGCCAAAACCGTCAAATTGCGCCTCGATCGGATTGAGGATAAAGGTCTTGCCCTCGCCACCGAAACAAGACTGCAACGTCTTGGCTTTTTTGACAAACTCCTCGGCCGATTTGCGGGTCAGAGACTCATTCTTGCCGGGGCGCAGAGCCGTTTCAAAGGCATTGGCCAGATTGCGGGGAGCCGTATTACGACGCACCGATACGGCTACGAATTCGGGCGGGTTGTGGGCGGCAAAAGTGTTCTGCTTGCCACTGGGCTCGGCGACCACGAAACCTTCAAGAAAGGCTCGCAGCCCCTTGGCGGACAGGTCTTCGTCCCCTTGCAAGTTTTCTTTCAGCTTTTCCCAGTCAACCACGGCGTAACGGTAGAAACAGGCCGAATTGAACTCGACCGTCCCCATCATGTCGGCACCGGCGGTGTCCTCGGGCTTGAGATCGTCCACAGCGGTATAGAAGTCGAACTCCCGCTCGACGGCGTGGGTTGAAATGGCGTGAGCCACTTGGCAGGCGGCGTCTTGGTTCTTCGCCGGGATATCGGCCAACATTCGACCGAACAGCGCCACATCAACGGCCTTACCACCGTTGAAAACTTTATCGAGGGCTTTCTTCAACTCAGGATCAGCATTCTGGGCGGCCTGTTTCTTGGCCTTGCCTGGCTTTTTCCCTTCTGTTGGAGCCGCAGCGGTGGCAGTAATGGCATCCCACCTCTCGTGGATAATGTCGGCAATGCCGGAAATCTCACGCTGTCCCAAGAACAGGAGGTACTCAGTCTTCCCATCTTCCTTCACTGAAAGTTCCATGGCAGCCAATGCCAATTCCGTCTTTGCCTCTGCCTCAACTGTATTCCGCCCTTTTTCGCCCAGAGCCTCGACGATTGCATCTCGGACGCGTTTGGTACGGCAAGCAACATCGTCCGTTGCCAGCGAAGTCTGTTCCACTAGCCCAATGAAGTGCTGGCGAACTGCCCGTTTGAGGCACTGGCTGGAGACACGGGCACGACGGGTGCCACCGAAAATGGCATCCTTGGGTGCACCGGTGTCGTCGCGGTTCAGGTTCGACGGAGCGAAGTTCTGCAGGGCGTGAATTTCGATCAGGGTCTTCATTGGTTTTCCTCCTCAGTAGTGGTTTTGGTGTTCAAGCCTTCATTCGAATTTTGGTAGAAATCGCGAGCCCAAACGTGCTGAGTGCGTTTCTGATCGTTATTCCAATAAAGCAGATCATTGAGCAGAGCATCAAAGTCAAGAGGTTGTTCCTTGAGCAGCGCAATCATTTGCCGCAGACGGTGGGGCAACTGGTCGGGGTCGGCATCGAGCAAGGCGATGAAACGGCGCTCGGTGTTCGTTGACCCGCTCGCCGCTTGGTGGGCCGCACAGGCACGACCGATGGTCAACGGCGCACTCGACCGCCCCTCCCGCCAGTGCGAGGCCCAGAGTCCGGCTACCAAATGGTAGACCTGACGTTGCCAGCGTGTTGCGTCGCTTTTTATAAACGGTTCAACATAGGGGAATGCCGGTACGTACTCCCCAGGTGCAAAGGAAAGTCCGCGACGCAAAACCGCTCGCACTCTAGTGTCCTTTTCGTTCAGGCCTTCCAGCCAGTCTATAAATCTGCGCATACAGCCTCCTCCGTTGGTTCAAGTTTCTGAATTTCCTGATTCAGTTCAGATAATTTTCGCCGTACCGATTCTTCTGCTTTGACCAAGGCGCGAATAGCCCAGGCGTCACCCGTGGCAACCGAAACGCGATGTTGATTCCATGCGGTCTGTACGGCATTGCGAACAGACTTAAGCCATTGGCAACGGATATCCTCGGAGCTTCGTTCAAGCGAAAACTCGCGAAGAAGTTCATGGAAATTGGACTCAAGCATAGACCAGTACATGGTACTCACTGGCATTTGCTCTATGAATTTTTTAATGTCCTTTTTGTCGGGAGACCGTTCTCCCCGGCCTAAAATATTTCGAGCGAAATCGGAGCACGCTGACCAAAGAGCTTTCTGTGTATTATCTGCATCGCTAAGCAGTTGGTTAATCTCTGAACGCACAGATCGGTCACCGGCAAGCGCCTCAGGAAGGGCGAAACGCTCCATACACCAAAATTCGATCTTCGCCTTGTCGTTTGCTTGACCCAAGACCATGACTGAGCGTGGGAAACGCTCCCGATCAAAACGTATCAGTGCAGCCACATGCTCGATAACTTGAGGAGCAAGATGGGATGAATCTGGGAACATCGAATCAAAATCACGCCAAATGCCACGTTTCCGAAACTGAAGTGGTAACTTCCCCAGCTTGTCATCAATCCGATAAGCAAGCATCGGATCAATTTGCTCGGTCGATGAACACCCTACGCCAGAAGCTAAAGCCAACTTTCCGACTCTTCCCGAATCGTTTGCCACAAGACGGATAGAGCGAATGTTCCAAGTGTAGCGATCAGCCAAACCGAAGGCGATGCGTGCAGGTCCTTCTTTCAATTTTATAACTGACTCTGGTCCTCGCTCCCATAGAGGTTGATCAGCAGTTGTTACCTCCCGATTCTGTGGGACGAGTGAATAAATCAAGGTGTCCTGAAGGTTGATACCTATTGGCAGCACCATCACGGCGGTTGCTGAAGGGGCTGTACCTGTATGAGCCAGTTCGCTCTTGCCACAGCTGACAGAAAATGTCTGAGTCGCAAGAAGCCAGCGAGACGCAGCAGCCGAGGATATTGTGCCGGCGGTGTCAATAACCACGTGATCAAAAAGAACCTTGGCGTTATCTGCGTTATGTTCCACGGCTAGGGCAGACCATGCTCGCCAATTGTTTGGTTCAAACGTTGGAACCTGACCAAACGGATACTTTTCATCAAACAGCCAAAACCGATCCCTCCACTTTTCCAGGTACTCCGTTATCCTTTCTCCCGGCATGCCCTCCTTAAACAGTTTCTTGGCCTGGCCGATGTCGGTCGGCCCTTCCAGTGCCCGATAAAGCACTGCGAGCAGAAAACGATGCAGCGCCGCCACCACCAACGGCGACGCGTCTTCGATAGCCGCAATCTCCTTGGCACGAAGCAAGGTATCACTTATCCCTAGTTCATCACTCGTCCCGTCAAGGAACCGTACTGGAATCCATTTCTCGTCTATCAGATTAAATTGTCTCATTCCGCCTCCTTTGTCTCGTACACCAATCCCAGATCATTATCCAGTCGCACGTTCGCATCCTTCTCCCACCTCCCCTGCGCATCGAGCATCAATGGGATGCAGTTGCGCAACAATGACGATTTTTTCCATCCTTCCGGCACCCCAAGGGCATTAAGTTTTCTGACCACCCCTTTGCGTGACAGGCTCATTGCCCGCAAGAACCATCTTTTCGTCAAAACGGAATCCGGCATAACCTCAGGTAAAAAGCCATCCGCCGGCCAAAGCGGCACAACAACTATAGAGTTTTCACCGAGCCGGGTTTTCGCCATCAACGTTCGATGAATGCCCGGTGCGTCTTCGTCGTAAAGAACAAACCGCTCCGGTTGATTCCAGGACTCGTCATCGGGCAGACCAAGGATCGCCTGATCCGCTTGAATCCTTTGTGCGTAGGCGTTCCCTTCACCCTTAAGCAGGGCTTTATCCAGCCATTCTTGCAATGAGTCCGGAACGTCCACCTTCTCTTCATACACAGCCTGCACCAAGGGGTCGATCTCATCCGGCAGGGTCAATTCATCCTTGGTTCGCAACAGGCTCCAGGTGCGCAATAATAGGTCCTCGCGGTAGACCGCTCCCCACCAAAGGGGCTTGCCGAAGGAGGGCGGTTCGTCGCCGGCCAATCCCGCGATCATCAGCGTTGGCGCGACAACTTTTCGCGACGGATGGTTTTTTGCGTGCCGCCATAACCGCCCCGCCCGTTGCAACAACAGGTCGATGGGGGCAAGATCCGTAACGATCAAGTCGAAATCCAGATCCAGACTCTGTTCCGCCACCTGGGTGGCGATGAGGATTTTCCGGCCAGTGCGTGCGCCAGTCTCCCCGAAAAGTTCCAGCGCCTGCTCCTCGCGTTGCTGCCTCCGATCAGCGGGAAAACGCGCATGGAAAAGAAAGACTTCTGTCCCATCGGCAAGACGCTTGCCGACGCGCTGGCCCTCACGTTCAAGAATCTCTCCCTCGGGGAAAAGGCAGTAAAGATCCTGTGCTCGTTGCACCGTATTGACCAGCGCCAGGCCCATCCCGCCAGCGGAAAGGTGCTCCGTCAAGGCGAAGTGCACGTCGGAAAGATCTGCTGAAATGCCTTTTATCGGCAACGTCAGACGACGGTTGGGATCGGCGGCGAAATGGGTTTGCTGCACCTTTTCGCCGGTGGAGAAAACGGTCAAGCGCGGGTAGGCTTCTTCGTTTTCTGGCAGGGTTGTTTCGACAGCCTCGGCCAACCTGCGACGAATAGAAGGGGAAAGGGTCGCGGAGAGAAGAACGACTGACGATCCCAACGCGAGCAGCCAGCGCAGCAGATAGACCAGCAAGGTGCCGGTGTAGGCGTCGTAGGCATGAATCTCGTCGAAGACCACCACCCGATTGGCCAGACCCCACAAGCGCACAAAATGATGTCGCACCGGCAGAATGGGGAGCAACGCCTGATCAACCGTACCCACGCCGTATTCCGAGAGGAGCGCCCTCTTCTTCTGCGTGAACCACTCACCCGCGCGGATTTCGCCCCCCATGGCCGGATCGTGGATACCCGAAAGATGCAGGTTTTGAAACGTGTCGTTGAGCAGCGTTGCTCCATGCAGCAGTTGCAAATCTAGCGGGCGGTTGACGCCCTGCTTTTGCAGAAATTCGAGGGTGCGTTTGAACATGGCGTTGCCGGTGGCCTTGGTCGGCAGGGCTACATAGAGGCCACGATGCCCGAAACGGCGCTGCAATTCAAGATGGGCGAAAAAAGCCGCTTCGGTCTTCCCCTCACCCATGGGGGCTTCTATCAGCAAAATTGCGGGCTTTTTTAAACCGGCGAGAGCGACAGCGACCGCCTGTTGCAAGGGACGGGGAGGAAAGTTAAAAACCTGTTCGAACGTCTTTGCTTGTTTGACGAGTGGGATGCGCGCTTGCCACCCGATGACATCCAAAGCCTGTTCGGCACAGCTACGGCGCTTTTCAAACCATTCTTGCAGATCGCCGCAATCATCGGGACTGCCGAAAGGGAACCACTCCTCGTTGGAGCCGATCCAATCGGCAAAACTGGTAAGACCGGACAACAGCATGAAATCAGGACCGGTAAGGGTCTCCTTGACTGGCTGGTTGGCCGGTTGAAATACCCCCAGCAAAGCATCAGCGAGATTCTTGCGAGCTTGCGCCCAATCGTTCTTCCACGCGTCTCGACTATTTGGGCAGACATGCCCTTCTAGGTGGTCGAGTGAATTCGGTGAAATTCGTTCCCCATGGTGACAACCGATCGCGTCTGCGACCAGTTCCGCCAGATCATCTGGCCAACCGTTTTCGCACAAGACATCCTTCAGTGCGATCTGGCTGACATAAGCATGGTTGATACCTGTCCTAGGACTGCGCGGAAGTTTAAGCCCAAGAGAGGGAAGCAGCTCCGGCCACTTATCCTGAAACTCCGGACAAGCCTTCCCCAAATCGTGGCAGGCGATCACGAACAACAACCATGCTCGGGCCTCGATCCACTCCAGACCCAGAATTTCGGCCATCCTTTTGCGAGTCGATTCCGGTTCGCGGGCCAGAATGACGTCCGCACAGGCAGCCACATCTAGCATATGAAGAATGATGGGGTGCCACCCAGCGTCACCGTTCTTTCTCGTCTTTGCCCAAAGGTTCGCCAATATTTTATCCATCACTCACCTACGTAACTTTCCGTTGATTATTCGCCGCCACATCCAATCGCCAAAATTCTACCCGCTCCCAATGACAGAATAAGTCGCACCGCCTCAAAAAAATCCCGATTCCCCCGGATTCCCACCCAAGCGGGCGCATCTGTAGGGGCGCACCCATGTGTGCGCCCTGTTTTCCGACGTCTGGATCAAAACCAGGGCGGACACATGGGTCCGATAAACCAGGGCGGACACATGGGTCCGCCCCTACGGGATGTTGGCCGGATTTTCCGCGTCCAGGCGCCACTGCACGGGGTTCTCCTCGATGTACCGCCGCGCCCGGGCCAACTCGTCGTCGCTGCGAATGATGCGTTCGTAATAATTGCGTTGCCACAACCGGCCGGGGAATGGGGGCCAACCGTGTCGGTTAACGCCACGGATGTAGGCGTTGGTGGTCATCGTTTTGAACCATTGCACGATTGTCTGTAGGGGCGCACCCATGTGTGCGCCCTCACCCATGTGTGCGCCCGCACCCGCGTGTGCGCCCTGTTTATCGATGCCCGGGTCCGGAAAACCAGGGCGGACACATGGGTCCGGAAAACCAGGGCGGACACATGGGTCCGCCCCTACGAGCCTGATGATGCCGTGAAAATGGTTGGGCATGAGGACGTATTCGTCCAATCCGGCATCACCGAACTTTTCGGGGATCTTTCGCCACCACGCCTCAATCATCCCACCGCTCTCATTCAGCGCCATCTCGCCGCCAGCCACCTCTCCGAACAGACACTGGCGGCCCTGCACGCATAGGGTCATGAAATACGCCCCCTCCCGGGCATAATCGTAACCCCGTAGCCGAATGGACTGGCGATGATGAACATCCGGATCGTTCCGCATATCCCCCCTCCTCTTTTGCAGATGCCCCCATCATCCATATCGCCGCCCTGCGGGCAACCTGCACAATCTTACAGGGCGGCCAACGGCGTAGGGGCGGACCCATGTGTCCGCCCTCCCATGTGTCCGCCCTCCCATGTGTCCGCGCCCTCCCAATACTACCCCCATCAAATGCAATCGCCAGCATTTTATCCGCCCCCGGTGACAGGATACGGCACGCCGGCCGATCTGACCGGAACCGGGCGCAGCAAGCGGCGCCCCTACATTGAAAACAATGGGTAAATGGGCATTGCCTATTTTTTGCGTGAATGCTATGGTTTAGCCATAGGAGGTAGCGAACCATGCTCGTTCAGACCGATTCCCGCCGTCGTATCACCCTTCCCCCCTCGGTCGGCATCAAGCCCGGTGACGCCGTCGACCTGGAGGTGCTGGAGGACGGTCGCATCCTGCTGATCCCGGTGGAGCCGATCCCCAAGCACCAGCTCTGGGCCTGGACCGCCGAGACCAAGGCGGCCATCACCGCTTCCCTGACCGACCCCCGCCCTTCTACCGTGATCGAGTCGGCCGAAGAAGCCGACGAGGCCGCCAAGAGGTGGCACGGTGAGGATTGAGATCCGACCCGCCTTCAATGAGGCGGTCATGGCGGCGGAACTGCCGGTGCGCAAGGCCGCGGCCAAAATGCTCCAGTTGCTGCACTCCCTCGATCTGTCGCAGCTCTGGACCCATCCCGGCCTGAACTTCGAAAAGCTCCACGGCATGGTCGAGCCGACCACCGGTCAGCAGCTTTATTCGCTACGCGTCACCGGCAGCGTCCGCGCCATCACCTGCCTGCTCAAAGGCCCGACCATCGTCCTGGTCAGCTTGCATACCCAGCACGACAAGGCGTATCGGAAGTAACTCTCCATCTTTCACCACCCCCCGTTGCACGCCCCATCAAATCCAATCACCAGCATTTTATCCGCAGTTAATGGCAGAACGCGTCACACTGTCTGAAAGAAGCCTCCTGGCCGTGGGTGGCCACCAGGCCGGGCGCAGCAAGCGGCGCCCCTACGGCCCCTACCACCGGCCACGCACATGGGACGGTTCGCGTTCTCCGCGTCCCGGCGGCGCAATGCTTTTTCCCCTTAAAAAACCGTAGGGTATACGTTTTCCCCATGCTAAGGTTTTCTCATGGTGACGCAACTGATCAGCCGACGCGACCTGCAACTGGCCAGAAATCTGGTCGAAAGCAGTGGACTCTCATTTGAGGAGAACTTCGATGTCCTCGTCGGCATCTTCGAGGCGGGCGCCCTGGTGGCCGTGGCGGCGCGGCAGGGGAATATCCTGAAGATGTTCGCCATCGCACCTCATTATCGGGGCGGGGCGGCGCTCGGGGAGCTGGCGACGGAGCTGATCCGCGGCGGCTCGGCGGCCGGCTGCGAGACCTTCTTCGTCTTCACCGCTCCGGCAAACGTCGCCGCCTTTCAGGCGCTCAACTTCGCGCCGCTGGTCCACCACCCGCAGGCCGTGTTGCTCGAGTACGGCGGCGGGCTGCCCCGCTATCTGGCTGCCAACCGGCATCTGGTGCGCCCCGGGCGCAACGGGGCGGTGGTCGTCAACTGCAACCCCTTCACCCTCGGCCATCGCTACCTGATCGAGCAGGCCGCCGGGCAGGTCGACCATCTCTACGTTTTCGTAGTGCGGGAGGACCGTTCGGCCTTCCCCTTCGCCGTGCGCCTGCAACTGGTCGAAGAGGGGGTGCGGGACCTGGTCAACGTCAGCGTCCTCGACTGCTCCCACTACGCGGTGAGCGCCGTCACCTTTCCCGCCTACTTCCTCAAGGACGCCGACGCCGCGGCGACGGTGCAGATGGAGATCGACCTGATGCTCTTCGGCCGACAAATCGCTCCCTTTTTCCACGTCAATCGCCGCTTCATCGGCACCGAGCCGTACTGCCGCACCACCCGGATTTACGGTGAGACGATGCGGCTGCTTTTGCCCGACTACAGGATCGAGACGGTGCAGTTGGAGCGGCTGCAGGCCGGGAACGAGGCGGTCAGCGCCTGGCGGGTGCGCGAAGCGCTGCGCCGCGAGGCCTTCGAGGAACTGCGCCGGCTGGTGCCGAAGAGCACTTTCGACTTTCTCCTCTCGGAGGCAGCCCGGGAAATCCGCAAGAAACTTCGTACCTACAGCAGGAGGCACTGATGGAAATCCGCAGAAAGGTCCAGGCCGGCACCATGCAGT
>Ga0299906_10002972_pt1 | contig 13993 bp, 12 predicted proteins | sample RVTome_14_FD_200259 | JGI IMG/M metagenome (GOLD analysis project Ga0299906, IMG submission 200259) | Soil microbial communities from uranium-contaminated site in the Upper Colorado River Basin, Wyoming, United States - RVT145D125 (version 2) ... | reverse complement strand
CGCCACGAATCCGGACTCATGGTACCCTCCGTCCGACGGCCCGTCATGACAGTCGACGCAGTACGTCTCGGTGTGACACGTCGCGCACGTCGACGGCTCGGCGGCGGCGAGCGTCGAGTGGGCGCGCAGGAAGAAGCGCGCTTCGTGCGTCGGGGGCGCCTGCGTTACGAGCATGGCCCCCGGAGCGAGCGCCTCAGCGCGCGTCGGCAGCTCGGCCGTGGGGTCGGGCATGGGCTCGAGGTGACACGAGGCGCAGTCGTCGGACGTGTGGCACGTGGCGCACTCGGCCGCACCTTCGGCTCCTGGCGCGTGCGTGGTGAGCCAGCTCCCGAGCTCGTGGGACGCCGGAACGGGATACTCGCTGCTCCACACCGGCTGATCCATCGCCTGGGGCGCGGCGGCGATACGGACGATCTCCTCGAGCCCCGCGTCCACGTGGCAGGCGGCGCACCGGTCCTGGACATGGCAGGTGGCGCAACGGGCGACGTCCAAGCGGACGGAGGCGGCGTGTCCCGCTTCTCCGGGAGCCAGCAGGAAGCCCGGGTCGTCGTGGTCCGCCGGCCGTGGAAGCGACTCCAGACGGGCACGCCCGAAGCCGGACTCGGCCAGAGGCACGTGGCACACGACGCAGTCCGAGGTGGTGGAGGAAACGAAGTGGTCGGTGCGCTCGTGCGCATGACAGCTCCAGCACTGACCGACCTCCACGGCATCGTCGACGCTCATGCGCTCGCCGGCGGGGTCGGAGTGGCACGCCTCGCACGTCACGGCAGGGTCCCCCGCACCGTCGAGCCCCGCACCGTGCGCGGCGTGATCGAATACGACGTTGGTCGATCGCGGGCTCGGGCCCGTCCAGGTCACGAGGTTCTGGTCCACGCCGTCGTGGCAACCGGCGCACTGCGAGGCGGGCGGATAGAACGCGGCGACATTTCCGGTCTCGACGCCCTGATGGCATCCACTGCACACGGGAAAGAGGCCCTGATGATCCTCGTGCGGGAAGGGCGACTCCTGCACGGCGGCAATGCCGACAGTCCAGTGCACGACAGCGAGCGCAGCCCCTCCCGCCAAGGCGCGCATTCTCATCGGCTCACCCGGTTCGCGAGCCCCGGGTCGCCGCCCAGCCGGACGCGAAGCGTCGACCAGAAGCGGCTCTGGTTCCACGGGCTCGTCGCTCCGTCACGCTCGGCGCGGTGCCGTAGGAGCGAGCCCCCTCCCGCGAAGGAGAGTCGTTCCGTCAGGGACGCGTCGACCGAGACGCCGGCTCCTAAGGCGCGGCCGTCTCCCAACCGATACTGCTCGATCTGCTGAAACGAGGTCCCCGACAGGGCGAGCGCGACGTCGGGCAGCACGGCCCACCGCAGCGACGCGTCGGCGGAGCTGAGGAACCCGCCCGGCACCCACTCGAGCTGGTAGCGTCCCTCGAGGCTGGCCACGTCGCTCACGGTCCAAGCGGCGCCGGCCTCTCCTCTCCAGCCCGTGTCCTCCAGCGCGCGTAGCACCTCGGTCGTCTCGGTGTCACCGTAGCGCCGCCACCCCGCCGCAGCCCAAGCGCCGACGAGCTCGGACGCCGACCAACCCACCCGTGCGCCGACCTCGTGGTAGGCGACCGGCTCGAAGAAGCCCCAGATGGTCGACAGCGAGAAGTACGGCACGTAGCGGCGCGCGGTCGCCGAGAGCAGCCACCGGCCGTCACCGATCGGAGCCGTCGCCGTGAGCTGGCTCTTGCCGAGTCGCCCCTGCCCGAAGTCCCAGTCCACGCTGGCACCGAAGCGCGCGAACGGGAAGGCGGTGTTCGCGTCGAGGGAGGCGCGCTCGGATGCCAGTCCGGATCTGTCGGCGAGGAGCTCACGTTGATACCGCGCGCCCACGGAGGTCGCTCGCCAACGGGTGGTGGCCGAGCCTCCCCACAGGTAGAGGCCCTGGTCGGGCACGAAGTCGTCGAGGCCCCTCAAAGCTTCGTTCTCCGGGTCCCGCAGACCGCGCGCGAGGCTACGTCCTCCGAAGACCGTCAGCCGGGCCGCACCGAGGCGGCGTTCCGCCCAGCCCCCGTCGAACGACGAGAAACCCAACCCCGAGCGAATCTCCTGGCGTCCAAGGCGAAACGCCCAGGGACCCCGAACGAGCTGCCCGTAGGCGAGCAGCGCGTCGAAGTGATCGTCGGAGCGCGGCCATACCGCGTCGCCGAGGCCCGCGCGGCCGCGAACGAACACGGTGGCCGACAGGCCACGGACGCCGAAGCCCCAAGCGGTGAGGCTGACGTCCTGCGTGCCGACCAGCGAGAGCTCTTTGCTGCCTGGCAGGTAACACGGCTCTGCCGCAACGCAGCCACCTTCCGCGGCGGCGATCGGACGAAGCTCCACCCCTTGCACCGTCGTGCCGGCCCACCCGCGCACACCCTGCGCATCGGCCGTGCGGTGGCCACCGCCCAGCGCCACGACCGCGGCCGCGAGCAGAGCGGTCCCTCGGCTCACGCCCCCGCCCCGCCGCCGAGGGCATGGCAGTCGGCGCAGTCGCCGTCCGGACGATGATCGACCAGATCCTGGTGGCAGACGAGGCAGAACGAGCGCGTTCGGGGCAAACCCTCGAACGGCGTCGGCTCGTGACACCCCGATCCGGAGCACGTCATATGGGCGACATCGACGGTGTGCGCACCTTCGGGCGCCGGCACGTGGCACGACATGCAGTCGTTCACGGGCTCGTGATGGTCCTCGTGGCAGCTGGCACAGTCGACGGCGGCGGCGGACAACGAGAGTCCTTCGGTATGGCAGGTGGCGCAGGCCTGCGCCGCGTGGACGGCATGGTCGAACGGAAGCGTTCGCTCGACCACACGCCCCGTGGAGAACGTCATGGTCCTCGAGTGGGCGTACGGATCGGCGGTCGAGTCCGACTCGGAGTGGCAGCGCACGCAGCCGTCCGCCGCCACGGGCGACTGCTCGTGGTGGCAGCTGCGACAGTCGGCGATCGTGGTGACCGTCACCTCACCGTGCCGTTCCAGGCTCTCGTGGCACGCGGCGCACTCGAGCGCGGGGTGGTCCGAATGCAGGAAGTCGAGGGCCTGCGGGAGGGGGTAGCCCCATGAGTGCAGTAGCCCGATGCCGGCCGCCAGCGTGGTGCTTTCCTGCCGCTCAGCGGAACGGGAGGCGGATGGCGCCGCGGTGCCGACCTCCGAGCGTGGCGTGGCCGCCGGGTCGTCCCGCATGACGTCCTGGTGGCACGCGGCGCAGTTGGCGCCGTCGACCTCGAAGTCGTGCGCCTGATGGCAGTACAGGCAGTCGGCCGCGACGTCCGCGTCGAGCCCTCGGTGAAAGGGCGTCAAGGCCTCCGGATCGGAGTGGCACGCGGAGCCGGCGCAGGTCTGCGCTGCCTCGGCCGGGGTCACCTGGACGTGCGGGTTGTGGCATGAAGCGCATGACGCCTCGTGGGGATCGGGGTCGGGCATCTCGACGAGCGCGCGCATCTCGTGACAGGTCAGGCACGTTCCCTCGTCGGGGCGGAGAGCGAGCGCGGGATCGGCCCCTTCGGAAAGCGGAACGCTGAAGCCGTGACATGCGGCGCAGTGGATGGTCAGCTCGCTCATGGCACCGAGCTGGATCCCGCTGTCGGTATGACATCCCGACTGGGCGCAGGTGCGGTCGACCGCCGTGAACTCGTGCAGCGAGCTGGCGTGGCACTCGACGCACTGCAGCCCCTCGAGCGCCGGGTCGTCCGACTCTAGGTGGACGCGATGGCCAGCCGAGCTGGCCACCAACGTCCAGTGCTCCGGGTCACCGTCGACATGGCAGTCGGCGCACACGTCGTTGGTAACCGGGGCGTGCTCAGTGACGACGTCGGGATCCTCCACAATGGCCGTGAGCGCCATCTGGCTGCGCCCGGCGAGGCTGGGCTGGTGGCACGCCTTGCACCCGAGCTCGCGGTGCGCGCTCTGGGCGAAGAGCTCGTATGGCTGCTGCATGAGGTGGCACGAGAAACAGAACTGATTGTCGTGCTCGACGTAATCATACGTCCGATACGCGTAGTAGCCCGTGCTGCCCACGCTGGCGAAGATCGCGACGGCGACGACGGCCAGGGCGGCGGGCGAAAGACGACCCGCCCGGTCGGCCAACCGCTGCATCAGACTCCGGGCGGGCGACCCCTCGGGCTCGGATGCAGCAGCCAACGACTCAGTTCCCGTTTCCGCTCGGATCTCCGGGAGTGCGGTCCGGTGCCGGCTTCGGAGCGAGGAACGGCAGGGCGTATTCGTTCTCGACCGCCGTGATGCTCGCCCTGAGGAGCGCCCGGGTCATGTAGGAGTTGTGCACCGCGGAGCTCTCGATGGCACCCAACTCGGCGTTGAACTGCGCGCCCTCCCCCACGGTGAAGATCGTGTCCGTCGTGCTGAACTGGTCCTCCGGCACCATCGCCAGCAGGGCCTCCAGCTCGGCCACGAGGTCCGCGATCCCCGCCCGGGCGTCGAGCATTACCGTGAGCGCGGTGTCCTCGTCTCCATGACAGGGGCCGGTCGCGCACGTCGCGAACGTGCGCTCGGTCGTGTTCATCGCGCACGAGTCGTCCGCCGTGGGCACGCCGTCCGCGTCGAGGCAGGGGATCGCCTTGAACGAGTGCCCCGTCGCGGTGAAGACGTGGTCACCCGACTCCGGGTCCGTGATCTCGTACGAATTCACGTGGCAGCCCGCGCACAGGCGCTCGTTGGCCACCGATCCGTGCGAGCCACGGATCCGCTCGACGTTGTAGGCGAAGTTCGGTGGTGTCCAACCGACGTCTCCCACGATACCGAGCAGGAGCGGGCCCTGGGGAGAGTGCGGCCCTCGCGAGCTCGTGCCGGCCTCGTCGAGCTCCGGAGTCGCGCGCTTGTGATGGCACTTCATGCAGAGGTTGTCCTCCACCGAAGGCACGTCGATCGCGAAGCGGAGCTGGCCGGCGTGGTCGTTCGCGTGAGGATCGTGGCAGACCGCGCAGGTGATCCCCATCTCGAGGCCCTCACCCTTCTCGACGTACTCCGTGTTCACCCCGAAGGCAGCGAGGGCGCCCTCGGCGCCGTGACATTCGGCGCACCCGGCGCGCGTGCGATAGCTCGTGGGCGCGAGCGAAGCCTCGCCATGCCGTGACTCGCTCCATTCATCGACGAACGGATGGTGCGTCCCGCCGTGGCATTGGGCGCATCCGGCAGCGGGATCGACGCCGACCTGGAGCGGAGCCAGCGGAACGGTCGCGTCGCTCGGGTCCAGGACGTGCGTGAGGCCGGGGCCGTGGCACGACTCGCACTGCACGTCCTGATAGCGCTCCTCTCCGGTGGCCGCGTGTCCCGCGATCTCCGAGACGAGGTTGCCGTTCTGGCCGACGGTATGGCACCCCTCGCAGAAGGTCTGCGCGCCCGGGTTGGCCTCGAGCGTCGCCCAAGCGTCGGCGTGCGCGCTCCCCTCCCACTCCTTCTGAGGACCAATATGGCAGTTGCCACACACGGTCAGCTTGTCTTCGACGCTGGCGTAGCCGAGGAAATTGCCCGCAGCGGCAAGCGGTTCCTCGAAGAGCTCGCGGTCCCGGAAAACGATCTTCTCGTCCACGCACCCGGCGAGCACACCCACACCGACGACCGAAAGGAAGAAGTGACGGGCATTCCTCATCATCGGTCCCACGGGTGCCTCCGGATCGGCCCGAATGTGGCGGTCGGGCGTACAAGTACAGCGATCGCTCGAAACAACGGCTGGGAGGGACCTAATCTGTACCGAATGTCCGTATCTGTGCGCAAGTGGTCGTCCGTAGATATACGGACTAGCCCGTCAGAATGCGTTGAGGCCCGTGAGGGTCTGGCCGAGAATCAGCGAGTGGATGTCGTGCGTGCCCTCGTAGGTGTACACCGACTCCAGGTTGGCCATGTGCCTCATCGAGTGGTACTCGACCAGGATCCCGTTGGCGCCAAGCAGTCTACGCGCTTCTCGAGCTATATCGGTGGCCATGTCGCAGTTGGCCCGCTTGGCGAGCGACACCTGCTGCGGGGTCATCGTGCCATCGTCCTTCATGCGGCCGAGCCGGTGGGTGAGGAGTTGGCCCTGCGTGATCTTCGTCAGCATATCCGCCAGACGAACCTGCTGGATTTGCTTTCCGCCGATGGGCACGTCGAACATCACCCGTTCCTTGGCGTAGGACAGCGCCTCGTGGAAGCATGCCATCGCCGCGCCCACGGCCCCCCACGCAATCCCGTAACGAGCCTGGGTCAGGCACATGAGTGGATGCTTGATCCCTTCGGTGCTTCCGGGCATCAGCGCGTCGTCCGGAAGGTCGACGTCCTCGAGGACCAGCTCGCTCGTGTCGGACGCGAGCAGCGAGAGCTTGCCCTTCTGGTCCTTCGCGCTGAAGCCGAGCGTGTCCGTCGGGACGACGAAGCCGCGGATCCCCTTCACGTCACCGGCCTCGGCGGTCTGCGCCCAGACGACGGCCACATCGGCCATGGAGCCGTTGGTGATCCACATCTTGGCGCCGTTCAGACGCCAGCCGTCCGAGGTCTTCTCGGCCCTGGTGATCATGCCGGCCGGGTTCGAGCCGTAATCGGGCTCGGTCAGTCCGAAGCAGCCGATGGCTTCGCCGCTGGCGAGCCTGGGCAGCCAATCACGCCGCTGCTCCTCGCTGCCGAAGGCGAAGATGGGATACATGACCAGCGCCCCCTGTACCGACACGAACGACCGGATGCCGGAATCGCCTCGCTCGAGCTCCTGCATGATGAGCCCGTAGGCCACGTTGTTGAGGCCGGCGCACCCGTACTCCTCGGGAAGGTTGGCCCCGAGCACGCCGAGCTCGCCGAACTCCGGAATGAGCTCCCGGGGGAAGCGGCGCTCGATGTAGGCGTCTCCGATGATGGGCATGAGTCGGTCCTCGACCCAGCTGCGCACCGTGTCACGGACCATGCGCTCCTCCTCGGAGAGGAGCGAGTCGAGATCGTAGAAGTCGATACCGTCGAAGCGGGCCATGCCGATCTATTCCCTTCCGTGAGTTCAGCTACGTGGGTTCAGCTATGAGTTCAGCGTCTCGCCGAATCTACTCGACCCCGTCGCCCTCGGCAGCGGCGGGCGGCGTCGCTTCGACCGCCCTCGCGTTCCTGAAGCGCATGCCGCCATAGATCATCTCGCGCGCCACCTTCTGGCCGATCCACACGGCCGCGGCGAGCGTGGCCACCCACCCACCGACGACCAGGTCGGACGGCCGGATCACGAACCAGACGTACGCCGCCACGCCGACGCCGAACGTCAGGCCCCCGGCCCAACCCCACCACGAAGCGCGCTCTCTGGCCCGGCGCCGGCAGTCGTCGCACCAAAGGAGGCGATCGAGCTGGACCTGATCCCGCAGCTCGATGCAGCGCACGCACGTCACCTCGTCCGGATACCGGTCACGCCAGGACACCCGCTCCCGTTCCACGCCGTACGACCCTATTCCAGCGCGTTCACGAGCGCGGCCGCGAAGTCCTTGGTCGACGCCTCGCCGCCCATGTCCACCGTGCGAGCGATGCCTCCCCGCACGATCGAGTCGAGGGCGTCCCGAATGCGGCCGGCCGTCTCACCCTGACCGAGATGGTCGAGCATCAGACACGCCGACAGGAGCAGGCCGGTCGGATTGGCGATGCCCTTGCCCGCGATGTCGGGCGCCGAGCCGTGGACCGCCTCGAACATCGCCGCGTCGGGCCCGATGTTGCCGGCAGGAGCGAAGCCCAGCCCCCCGACGAGGCCCGCCATGAGGTCGGAGAGGATGTCACCGAACATGTTCTCCATGACGAGGACGTCGAAACGATACGGATCGAGCACGAGCAGCATGGCGGTCGCGTCGATGATGCGGTCCTCGTATTCGATGTCGGGATAGTCCTTCGCGACCTCCTGCGCCACATCGAGGATGAGGCCCTGGGTGTATTTGAGGATGTTCGCCTTGTGGGCGAGCGTCACCTTCTTGCGGCCGTGCTTGCGCGCGTACTCGAACGCGTAGCGTGCGATGCGCTCGGCCCCGAACCGGGTGATGATCATGACCGACTCGGCCGCGGCCCGTGGATCGCCATGCATCCCGATGTAGTGCTCGACGCCAACGTACAGACCCTCCGTGTTCTCACGGATGAGCACGAGGTCGATGTCGTCGTACCGCCCTCCGGGCACGATGGTGCGGACCGGCCGCACGTTCGCGTACAGGTCGAACGACTTGCGCAGCTCCACGTTGATCGACCGGAAGCCCGAGCCCGAGGGGGTCGTGAGCGGGCCCTTGAGCAATACGCGGTTCCGCTCGGCCGAGTCGAGCGTGGCCTGGGGCAGCGGGTTGCGGAGCTCCTGCAGCGCGATGAGGCCGGCGAGCTGCATGTCGTACTCGAGGTCGGCGCCCGCCGCTCCCAGCACCTGGAGCGTGGCGTCGGTGACCTCGGGGCCAATGCCGTCACCCGGGATCACGGTGATGGTCTGCGTCATCGGGTCCGCGTCATGGTGTCAGCGTCATTTGGTGTCTGCGTCATAGTGTCCGCGTCACAACCGAGTCAGCGCTGCGTGTAGCGGGGATTGTAGGCGAAATCGGTGTGGTCCTCACCCCATTCGACGAGGTCCTCCAGGAGCGTCATGCGGCTCGTGCCGTCCCGCCGCGCCCTGCCCGCAATGTTCAGCGAACGCCGCCAGAGGACGCCGGTGAGCTCGTCCCGGGCGAGCAGGGCGTTGGCCACCTCGGCGTCGCCCACGCGGGTCACCACGCGAACTCCCGCGAGGCCCGCGTAGTCGAGGAAGAGCTGACGTGTCTCGTCGCTGAAGAGAAAGACGTAGGGGCCGACCTTCGCCCAGAGCGTGCCACCGGTGCGCAGCTGCTGCGCGGATTGCTCCACGGTGAGCACGGCCACGTTGCCCGCGATCTCCGCCTGCAGGTCGCCGTCGTACTCGTAGTAGGACACTACCTGGTCGGCATCGGGCAGCGGGAGATCTCGGGCGGGCTGGCAGGCAGCCAGAGCGGCGAGCATCAGGAAAGGCGCGCACCTCGGGGTGCCTCGCCGCGGCATCGCCTTCGTCATCGACCGTGGGACTCCCTTTCGTACGGATTGGATCTCATCTCGCTCGTCGGTCACTCAGCGGCCGGCGTACCACAACAGGGTCAGCGCGACCTCCTCGGCGGCCGAGGCCAGCCCTCGTGGGTCTGCCCGCGGGAAGTCTCCGCCCTCCTCGACGCCGAACCAAAGCACGCGACCCGACCGGGGGTCGATCAGAGCGACCGTGAAGCGGACACGCGGCGTGGACCCCTCGACGGATTCGTCGGCCTCGAACGTGACGCGCACCGGAAGCACGATCGCCTGTGCGTCGACCAGCGCGGCGATACGCCGGAGCTCGCCGTAGAGGGGATCGCCGATCCGCTGCACCTGGGCGCGGGTGAACACGCCTACGGGTAGCCCGCGCGTCCGGGCCTGTATCGCCGGGGAACGCCCGAGCACTTCCAGCACCTCGTCCTCGAAGATCCAGTCGACGTCCCGGCCGATGTCGGAGAGGGCGTAGGCCAGCTCCGCATCCGGATCGCCCGCGACGTCGATCACCTCCTGGGCCGGCATCAGCACGACACGGGAGCCTCGCAGATCGGGTGGTGCGCCGAAGCCCTGACCCGGCTCCGGCGGCGGAGCGTTCCCGCCGCAGGCGACGGAGGCCAGCAACGCGACCACCGCCAGCGCCGGAATCGCGCGCGGGCTCGACCTTCCTGGAATTGCACTCATGTCGCGCCTCGCGACGCAGGCGATGCTCGTTCGAGCGGGCCGTAAAAGGTAGGTAGGGCAGCGGGGCTGTTGAAGCTCGGGGGGGGTATCAGCCGCCTTCGTCCGTGTCGAGATCGAGCGACGCCGAGTTGATGCAGTAGCGGAGCCCCGTCGGTTCGGGACCGTCCGGGAAGAGGTGGCCCAGGTGTCCGCCGCAGGCCGAGCACAGCACCTCGGTACGATCCATGAAGAGAGAGCGATCCCTTTCCTCGCGAATGTTCGAGCCATCGACGGGCTCGAAGAACGACGGCCATCCGCTGCCCGAATCGTACTTCGTGTCCGACGAGAAGAGCGGCGTGCCACAGCCTCGACAACGGTACGTGCCTTCACGTTTCTCTTCGTTGTAGCGGCCCGTGAAAGCCGGTTCCGTGCCCTTCTCCCGTAAGATCCGGTACTCCGCCTCCGAGAGGGCCTCACGCCACTCCTCGTCGGACTTCTCGACGCGCTTCGTCATGTCGGCCTCCCTGGCTTCGCACCGCGCACCCGTCCCCCGAGCCCTCCAACCCCCCGCTCGCGCTCGGGGTCCTCGCAACCCAGGTCGGAGTTGACCGCGTCGGAGCCTTCGAGCACTATATACCTTACACTTCTACTGAACACTCGTGCTTGGCCGCCGGTGGCTCGGCCGTGTTGAGACACGGCGACCATGACCCGCGGCCGCCGCGCCGAGACCGGAGTCCGATCACGATGCCCCGCCCACTCGGAGTCACCTCCCTGAAGGTCCTCGGCGCCATTCGCGACGGCATCGCCTATGGTCTCGACATCGTGACGCACACGGGGATGCCCTCGGGCACCGTGTATCCCACGCTCGGACGGCTCAGGACGAGCGGACTCGTGACGGCCCGGTGGGAGCACCAGCGGATCGCCGAGCGGGAGGGCCGCCCGCGCCGCCGTTACTACGAGCTGACCGCCGAGGGCGCGAACGCGCTCGCCGAGGGGGTCTCGCGCCTAGCGAGCGTCGCCGCGGAGCTCGCGCCACAGTCGGCGGGGCGGACGGGTTGAGGCCGTCTGGAGCCCACGCGAGCGAGCGCGTCGCGCGCGTTGTCATTCGCCTTGCCGGGCTCCTCGTTCCCGGGGACCGACGGGCCGAGTGGGCGGACGAATGGATGGGGGAGTTGGACGCGCTCTTCGCGGCGCGGGCGGCCGGGACGACGGGGTTGCCGGGAACGATCGATTTCGCGGTGGGGGCAATCCCCCACGCGGCGTGGATGAGAGCGGAGGGGTGGACGATGGACAGCGTGTTGCAGGACCTCAGGTATTCGGCCCGTGTGCTCCGGCGGACGCCCGGATTCACGATCGTCGCTGCGTTGACGCTCGCGCTGGGGATCGGCGCCAACGCGGCGATCTTCTCGCTGGTGAACGGGCTCGTGCTCCGTGCGCCCGCACAGGTCCAGGAGCCCGACCGGCTGGTGCAGATCGCGCGGTCGTACGAGACCGCCCCTCGTTGGGACAACTTCTCCTGGCCGGCCATGGAGACGATCCGCGCCGAGGGCCGGGTCTTCTCGGGGGTGGCGGGCTACTCGAGCGGCACCTTCGTCGTCGGCCGGGGCGCCGACACCGAACAAGTGGTGGGCCAGTACGTCACGGGTGACTACTTCGACGTCCTGGGCGTGACGCCGCACGTCGGCCGGCTCATCCAGCCCGCCGACGACCTCGAGCCCGGGGCGCACGCCGTGGTCGTGCTGGACCACCTCTTCTGGATGCGCCGCTACGGCGGCGACCCGGACGTCGTGGGGGAGGTCGTGCAGATCGGCGCCCGACCGTACGAGGTGATCGGCATCGCTCCGGAGGGGTTCGCCGGCATCGAGAACATCGGCGCGACGCCCTCCCTCTTCGTTCCGACCATGCAGCGCCGCGGTGAGACGCTCTTCGACCAGTGGGGAACCAGTTGGATCCAGGTCGTCGGTCGACTCGCGGGGGGCGCCTCGATGGAGGAAGCACGAGCCGCGATGACGGTGGTGTCCACCAGGCTGCGCGAGGCGGCGTCGGTGAACGAGGACATCGAAGTGCTCCTCGCCCAGGGGGTGGGCCTCGACCCCGAGGACCGGCGCGAGGCGCGCCGGATCTCGGCGACGCTGGCCGTGATCGTCGGGCTGGTGCTTCTCCTGACGTGCACGAACGTGGCGAACCTCTTCCTCGCGCGAGCCACGGCCCGCCGCACCGAGGTCGGGGTGCGTATGGCCATGGGCGCCGGCCGGGCCCGTTTGTTGCGGCAGCTCATGACCGAGAGCTCGATGCTGGCCGCGCTGGCCACGCTCTTGGCCGTTCCGGTCGTCCTCGCCGCCGGGGATCTCCTGCCCGCACTCTTTCCCTACCGACTCGCGGTATCGGTGGGCGCGGACGCGCGCGTCTGGGGCTTCCTCCTCGCCATCGGTCTCGCGACCGGATTGCTCTTCGGGGCGGCGCCCGCCTGGGCGTCGTCACGCCGGGACGTCGCCGGAGTCCTCAGGGATGGAGCGAGCACGGGCGGACGTAGCCGCACCCGCCTGCGCGACGGCCTCGTCGTCGCGCAGCTCGGACTCTCGCTCGGGCTCGTGGCCGGTGCGGCGCTCCTGGGCCGAAGCATCATGAACGCACGCTCCGCCGACGCGGGCTTCGAGCCGGCGGGGCTCGTCGCGGGCGTCGTAGACCTCTTTTCGTCCGGTCGTTACGACGAGGCGGCAGGCACGGAGCTCTTCCGGGCCGTTCTCGCCGAGGCACGAAACGCTCCCGGCGTTCGCTCCGCGACGTTGGCCAACCAGATGCCCCTGGTCGGCGGACACTCACGCGCGACGGTCCGGCCCGCCGAGCGGGAGGAGCCCGCCTTCGAGGCCGAGTACATCGTCGTCGGTCCGGACTACTTCGAGACGCTCGGCATTCCCATCGTGCGCGGTCGCGCGCTGAGGGGTCTCGACGACGAGCCGGAGCGGGTCGTCGTCGTCAATGAGGCGCTCGCCGCAATGTATTGGCCGGGAGAGGACGCCGTCGGCAAGGAGCTCGATGGTCCGGGCCGTTGGCGGGTCGTGGGCGTGGCCGGCGACGTGCAGATGCGCTCGCTTCGATCCCGTGCGAATCCGGCGGTCTACTACCCGGCCGCGCACCTGTACTCGCCGCTCATGGTGCTCCATGTGCGGACCGGAACCGGCACGGGCATCGACGCTGCCGTGGTCCGTCAGAGCGTCGCCGCCGTCGATCCGCAGCTCCCGGTGGGTACGGTCGTGGATCTGGGAGGCGCCCTGGCGGCATCGATGGGAGAAACGCGGACGATCGGCTACCTCCTGACCGTCTTCGCCGTGCTCGCGCTCGTGCTGGCGGTGGTGGGCCTGTATGGCCTCGTCGCGTACGGTGTCTCGCAGCGGGTGCGGGAGATCGGCATCCGGATCGCGTTGGGTGCCGAGCCCGAGTCACTCGTGCGCCTCGTACTGGCACGGGGAATCGGCATCGCGCTGCTCGGCGTGGGATTGGGATTTCTGGTCGCCTTCGGCCTCGGCTCGGCGCTACGCGGGCTCCTCTTCGGGGTCGAGCACACGGACCCGCCGACCCTCGCGGCCGCCGCCGCGTTGCTCTTGGGCGCCGCGGGTCTCGCCGCGTGGCTCCCCGCGCGACGCGCGAGCCGAGTCGACGCGGCCGTCTCGCTGCGAGATTCCTGATAGCACGCGAAAGTCCCGCTGCCATTGACATCGGGGGCGCATCACCCCCGATTGGCCGGTCCTTCGCGGCTGGCCGCGTGCGTGCGGCGTCCCGGTCGCCCCGACCCGAACACGCCGATCACGGCCCCACCCGCCCGAGCCCCCATGAGCGACTCCTTGGTCCGCCACGAGAAGTGGCAAGACATCGATCGTGAGACCGTGACCGCCGACATCGCGCGCCGTCTCTTCACCGGCGAGCGGATGATGCTCGCTCAGGTCTATCTGGAGAAGGGCGCCGTCGTGCCCAAGCACTCGCACGAGAACGAGCAGCTCACCTGGATCGTCGAAGGTGCGCTCCGTTTCTGGATCGGCGACGAGGGTGAGGACGGTTACGAGGAGCGCGTCGTGTCCGCGGGCGAGGTGATGTACATCCCGTCGAACGTGCCCCACATGGCCGAGGCGATCGAGGATACCTTCGACGTCGACGTCTTCAGCCCGCCGCGTCAGGACTGGCTCGACGGCACCGACACGTACTTCCACGACCGCTGACCCCTACGAGAAAGCCATGGATCTGGGACTGAAGGGCAGGGTCGCCGTCGTCGCGGGATCGAGTCAGGGTCTCGGTCGCGCGATCGCTGACGCGCTCGCG
>Ga0299906_10002971_pt1 | contig 13999 bp, 11 predicted proteins | sample RVTome_14_FD_200259 | JGI IMG/M metagenome (GOLD analysis project Ga0299906, IMG submission 200259) | Soil microbial communities from uranium-contaminated site in the Upper Colorado River Basin, Wyoming, United States - RVT145D125 (version 2) ... | reverse complement strand
GTTCTTCGAGATTTTGCTGGCAGGCGCTCCCCTGAACCAATGGAATCGTATAACGTTCACCCGTTACCTTGGCGGTCATCTCAAGGGTTCCGTCCTGGGTTTGGAGGATGTTCCACAGGGGCTCGCCTTTTTCGGTGACGAGGATGCTATCGCCGATCTTCAAGTCGACAATGGGGTTTAGAAATGCCCTCCGCAGGGCAACGTCATTGGGGTCGCTGATCGGGCGCGTCACTGGCGGTGTGGTTAGAGTGCCATGGCAGGTGTAGCAGCGCACATATTGGGCCTCTTTTTGGTTGCCGTGCAGATCCCCATCACCCATGGCCTCCTGGGAGGTGTGGCAGTCCACACAGTCCAACTCCCATTCACATTGCGTGAATTGGGCGATCGGCTGGTAGTAGTCTTCCCGGCGATTCGCTGCATGGTCACTTCGCGGCTGGAATTCAATCCTTCCTAGATCGTAATTTCCGCGGTTATGGCAGGTGTTGCATTGGGTATAGGGAATCGAGGTAGTTAATCGGTGGAAAACCTGATCCATATCGCGGCCGGCTGTCGGCGTGTGGCAGGCCGCGCAGCCGGTCAACCGAGCATAGTCCGCTCCTTCTAAGGGAGCCGCGGACAGGTGGCATGAAAGGCAATTTTCCGCGAAAGCCAGGATTGATGGAGAGTCTTCTCTTAAAGGATCAAAAGCTTCCAGGGAGGAAAGACCGCTGCTTGTCAAAACGTGCTCATCCTGGATGGCGAAGATCCCCAGCCGGGCGGCTTGATCTGGCTGGGCGCCGAAGCTATATCTCACGTTGGCGATGGCTCCGGCATAGGTTGCCTGGACGCTCGTTTGAACGCGCTGAATGTGGTCACGGAAGTCGTCTGGGCTTCCGCCGTGACAGTCGCTTCCGCCGCAGGAAGCCTCGACAACGGATAAATCGGAGGGGTTGCGACCGCCGCGCATTGTGCTGTGTGCCAGGTCGCCATCCAGAGCCAATCTCTCGCCGCCGTGGCAGCTGACGCAGCCGAAAGTTTCAACCGGGTGGGAGGCGCTGATTTCAGGCAGGTCTGCATGGCACGTGAGGCAATATTCCAGCTCGCCGGTCAGTACTGGCGTGAGGGCGACGGGACTCGGTCGCTGATTGAGCCGGTATCCCGCGAAAACGAGAGTGAAGAGCAGCAAACTTGAGGCGAGAAAAATAGCTGAGCGCGGCATGGGTGGAGTTGCCCGGCTAAGAGAAGAGGGCCAATAACGAAAGCGCGATTAATGCCAGCAATATTAAGGCCGAAAGTATCTGGCTTATCCGGCCGCCATTGGGGAACCAGCGTCCGAGCTGCTCCGGAGAGGGACTGGGCAGCACATACGCAATGGCGATAAGAAAGACCAGAATTGCCAGAGGAATCAGAATTCCGAAAACAAATGGGTCCCCCCAACGCAGCAAATGTTGGACCCAAAGAAAGAACCAGGGAGCGCGCGAATCGGCGCCTGTGGAGAGCATGAGGTCCATAGGCTGGGCGATAGGCGCCGGGAAGAGGATGGTTATGACCACCAGGATCACACAGGCGATCAACATGGCAAGAACCTCCCGCCTGACCAGTTCGTCTCTGGACAGGCGCTCTTGATCGGCGCGCAAAGCCGGCGGGGGAACGGCGATGCCGCCGTCCCGGCGCACACGAAACAAATGCCACAGCCCGATGCCGGCCAGGGCCAGTGTCAGGCCAAAGATGTGCCAGGCGTAGAAGCGGATCAAAGTGGCCGGGCCGGGCTGGTAACTGCCCATGACGAAACGATACAGGTCTTCTCCAATGCCAGGAATGGTGCGAATCAGATTTGTCCCGGCTACCAGCGCCCAACGGATGCCTTCATCCCAACGGAGCACATATCCGGTGAAATCGAGGAACAGAACTAATCCGAGCAGTACGATACCTAACAGATAGTTGAAACGCCGCGGTTCAGCGTAGGCGCCGGTGAAGATTACCCGCAACAAGTGAAGGATTGAAACGACCACCAGAAATTGTGCTGCCCAATAATGCAGACCGCGCACAAGCGAACCATATGGCACCAGAAAAGTGATCTCTTGGACCGACTGGGCGGCTCTCTCCGGCGTGGGGATGTAATAAAACATCTCCAGTATGCCAGTGACGATCAAGACCAGGACCAGAAATACCGAAAGCCCACCGGCGCCCAGAGTGTAGCGAAAGCGCGCCTGGCGAGCGGGGACAGACGGCGGATGGAGATGGTGGAAGAAGGAGGGACGCATGGTAGCAGGACGCTGGCGATCAAGCTCGACGGAGATCACAAATTCCAGGTAACGATAAATAGAACGGTGAAAAGCGTGCTGACAAGAAGCTGGCGGATGCCGATCGCTGCAGGACGCAGGCCCACGGCAGGGCGCAGCGTGCCCCGGATGGTTTCGACCCACTGGAGGGCATAGGGAATGGGCAGCATCAAAGGCAGCAGGTGCTTCAGAGATAGAACCAGGACGGCGAACAGGTTGAAGGTAGTGTAAAGTACGGCTCTTCGACCCAGCGCAAGGCGTGTAGCTGTGTCCGGCACCGCGGTGAGATCCCGCTGCTCCAGGCGCAAATAGGCATAGACGATGGAGGCCGCCGATTGTAACCAGACCAGCGCCCACAGCAGCCAACCCATGGGTTCCGGGCTGCCAACGCCGACCCAATAAGCCGCTGGTGCAGCCAGCGCCAGCACGCCGGTGGCGACCATTTCCACGCCCAACTGGCGACGTTCCGACCTCCGGCTGACCAGGTAGAGGTGCCAAATAAAGACCGGCAGACCCGGCATCGCCAGGATGAGCAGGTAGCTATAACCTTGCGCGACTAACCCGCTCAAGGCCAGTAGACCGATGAATGCGTATACCGCCATCCAGAACCAGGCGGCGGATAAATCTCGTTTGGACCGGCGGTGGCTGTAGACTTTAACCAGGATGGTAGCAGGTTGGCGGATGAGAAACGCTGCCACCGCGGCTAATACCAGGTAAAAGGAAGCCGGGGACCACTGGCCTCCGGCAAATAGCCCGATTAGCAGGGGGCTGAACAGAAACACCCACGAACCATGATCGGTGGGCAAGGCGATGTGCCGGCGGAGGATATTTTGAGGGAGGGATTCGATCTGCATGCTGCTCGGACAGAGATATACAAGACGGTATTTGTCCAAATTATAGTTCAGAGGCACGAAAAAACCCCAGGACGTTTGTCACGCCCTGGGGATGACGTCTTTCCGACTCGCCGGCGTAAAGGGTTAAATCTTGGCCGAAACGCGGCTGCGCATGGCCGCCTCGGGCAGCGCGCCAACCCACCGGTCTACGATTTGCCCATTCTTAACAATCATCATAGTTGGGATGCTGCGAACATCAAATCTTTGCGCCGAATAGGGATTCTCATCCACGTTCACCTTGGCAACCTTCAGGCGGCCCAACATCTCCTGGGCGAGTTTTTCGATGATGGGTTCGGTCATCCGGCAGGGACCGCACCAGGGCGCCCAAAAATCAACGAGGACTGGCTCAGAGGCATTCATCACCTCCTGATCAAAGTTGGCGTCGCTAACGATGAGCGGGCGACCCTCGGGAGGGGCGGCGGATTGGGTTTGGTAGGAAGGCCTCGGTTGTGGAGAAACAGAGGAGGGTTTTGGACCTCGGCCCAACAGGTAGGCAATGTGCTGTTCCAGGTCCCCGCCAGAGATGGACTCAGCTTTTGACTGCACCTGGTTGTCGCGAACTGTCACGACCGCCGGCGTGCGGCTGATGTTATAACGACCGGCAGCTGTGGGGTTATCTTTCCGGTCGATTTTGGCAACCAGTAAATCGCCGGCGTTCTGGCGAGCTGCCCGGTTCATCATCTCTTTCAGATCTTCGCTGGGTTCGCCATCGAGGAAGACCAGGACAACGGGCAGACCGGCAGCCAGGACCCGCTCGAAGCTCTGGTCGTTCGTATTTATTGGGGAATCGAAAACAGCCATAAGGCAAATCCTCTGCTCGAAACAATTGTTACCTGAGTTTTGTCGGCGAAATCTACGTAACAAATTATAGCGTATCTTTCACGGCAGCTGCGCCATTGGCAATATCCTGGCGCTGGACATTGGCGAAGTGAGGGTGGATGTTTGCTCCGTGGAGAATAATTTGGCGGCGCTGATTTTGAATATTTTAAGAAAAGGGTATTGACAAAGGCAAGAAAAATCTATATAGTAGTAAGTAAGTCCAATGAACTTACAAACTCGTTTCCTTTCTTATGCAAAAAGCAACCAGGCAACAAATCAAAGAACATAACAAGCTATTGGTCTTGCAAACGGCTTACAGCCAGAGCAATATTAGCCGCGCCGATATCGCCCGGACTACTCGTCTGACCAGAACTACTGTCTCTGATATCGTCGGTGAATTGATGGACGAAGGCCTGCTCGAAGAGGTCGGGATCGGTTCATCGATCGGCGGAAAACCACCCATCCTATTGAGCGTTGTAGACGATGCTCGCCAGCTGATCTGCCTGGATTTGAGCGACGATTTCCTGCAGGGGGCACTGGTGAACCTGCGGGGGAAAATCGCCAGACGGGTGAACATGCCCGCCAGTTGTCAGGAAGAACAGGCCACCCTGAATTGCATCTTCCAATTAATCGATGAATTGATTGCGGCAGCCGCCGCGCCGCTGGTCGGAATCGGAATCGGCTCTCCGGGCTTGATCGACAGTCAAAACGGCATCGTTCGGGAAGCTGTCAATCTGGGCTGGAAGCATGTGCCTCTCAAGCAGTTGCTGAGCGAACGCTATGGAATGCCCATCTATGTTTCCAATGACAGCCATGTTGCGGCGCTGGCAGAATTCACTTTTGGCGCACTGCGAGGCACTCCAAACCTGGTAGTCATTAAAGTGGGTCGGGGGATCGGCTCCGGAATTGTCATCAATGGTCAAATATTTTATGGCGACGGATTTAGCGCAGGTGAGATCGGGCACCTGACGGTGGTCGAGGACGGTGAGCGGTGCCGCTGTGGGAAATATGGCTGCCTGGAGACGGTCTCAAGCACCCGAGCGATCCTTGAGCGTGTCCAAAAGGAGAATGGCCCGGGGATTGCATCATTGGATGCCCTATCGCGATCGTTTGAACTTGGGAATAAAAGAGTTGCGGCTGCCGTGGGTGCGGCTGGTCATTACCTCGGATCCGTGATAGCCGAGCTCATCACCATCCTAAACGTCAACAACATCATCCTGTCTGGATATTTTACGAGTTTTGGAGATCCCTTTCTCGAACTGGTTCATGCTGAAGTGAATAACCGGGTTTTATCTAAGATGGTAGATGAGACTCGCCTTTCTTACTCAACCTTAGGTACGGACAGCGTAATCTTGGGAGCCTCGGCGCTCGTGCTGTCCAAGGAATTTGGGCTGACTTAGCCGCCGCAAAAGGATGACTGCCTTGCCTGACGCGAACCTCCTATCAAACCGCTCATATTTCCTCGGCGTGGATGTTGGCGGGACAAATATCCGGGCTTTGCTTGTGGACCAGGATCTAAACTCCTGCGGATGGGTGAGCGGCATGACGGATGTGACCAGCACTGACCGTACCGTGGACAGCATCGCCAGGGCGATTGATCAAGTTTTAGAGTCGGCCAATGTCCCAGCCGACCGGGTCCGGGCGGTGGGACTGGGGGTGCCCGGCCAGGTCCAAGCTGGGGTCGTGAAGATGGCGGTCAACTTGAACCTGGAGTCTTACCCTCTCGCTTCCGAACTTTCGGAGCGATTTGGCCTGCCATTCGAGTTGGAGAATGATGGCCGGACGGCGGCTATGGGCGCCTATCGTCTTATCAGCCAGCGGAAGAAAATCAATCATTTGGCGTATCTCAGCATTGGCACGGGAATTTCCGCTGGATTGATCTTGAACGGCCTACTTTATCGTGGATCGAACGGCATGGCGGGTGAAATCGGGCACATGGTGGTCGAACCCCAAGGTCCCCTCTGCTCGTGCGGGGCATGGGGATGCCTCGAAGCCCTTGCAGCCGGACCGGCAATTGCCAGAGAAGCCCAAAATGCCGTTGAACGGGGGGAATTAACCATGCTCGGTAATTACGATCCGATAACACCTCAGGTCGTTTTCAAGGCAGCGCAACTGGATGACCCGGTTGCCGTAAATGTCATCCAGCGATCCAGTTACTATCTTAGCCGGGCCATTCAATGGCTGGTCATGACCTACGATGTCGAAATGGTCGTTTTGGGAGGCGGCGTTTCCCACGCTGGCGACGCCTTCTTACTGCCTGTTTTGAACGAAATTGAAAAAATTCGCTCGCAATCTGATTTAGCGGCCAACATGCTTTCAAGGGACAAAGTCATTTTGCTGCCGAGCGATTATGACGCAGGGGTATGGGGAGCGATCGTTCTCGCCCAAAAAATAGCCCAAAAATCATACCCTGCGGCACGCGTTTCTCTGAAGGAGGTGCAGTGAGGCAAAAGAAACAGATCTGTATGAAACCAACTTGATTTTCGGTCCCAGTAATTTCAGAGATTTCACCCAGTGAGGAGAAACACAATGAAGAAAAAAGTTCTACTATCCTTTAGTCTGTTGATGATCGCCAGCATTATGCTAGCCGCCTGTGCAACTGCGACTCCAGTCGTCCAGGAACCTCAGGTTATCAGAGAGACCCAGGTTGTCGTAGAAACCCAGGTCGTCAAGGAAACCCAAATCGTCGAGAAAGAGGTTTTGGTCACACCCACTGCCGGTCCCAACCCGGAGGCGGTGATCGAGGGCGTTGAACCGAATGCCGAGCTCACCGTGTGGACCTTCTTTCTCTCACCGACCTTCGACGACTACATTGCGAGTACCATTGCGCGCTTTGAAGAAACCTATCCCGGCGTCACCGTGAATTGGGAGGATCATCAGGCCACCTTCCTGGACGATTACCGCAATTCCTTTGCCGCGGAGATTGCGCCCGATGTCGCCAACCTGTCCGATACAGAGGGATGGGTGCGGGAATTCGCCCAGAAGGGATTGCTGCTCAACCTGAGCGATAACCTGCCCCAGGAGGTGATTGACCAGTACTACCCCGGTTTGTTCAACCTGCAGCTGGTCGATGGCAAGAGCTACCAGGTGCCCTGGTATCAGGCCATAGCCGTCGAGCTCATCAACAAGCAGATCTACGTTGAACAGGCGGGTTTGGCGGTCGAGGATTTCCCAAAGACCTTCGATGAAATCCCCGCGCTTTGCCAGACCATCAAGGACGCTACCGGCACCCTGTGTGATCTGCGCATTGCCTACACGGACATTCTTAGAGATATGGCCTACCAGGGTGGCGTCGACGTGTTTGATCCGGATACACAACAATTCACCTTTGACTCCCCGGAGGGAGTCGCCTGGCTGCAGATGTACGTGGACATGGTCCAGGCCGGGACCCTCGATCGCTCGGCCCTCCTGGCCGAGGATCGCGTCGGGCTTGAGCTCTTCACCTCCGGCCAGGCAGCCTTCTACCAGACCGGACCTCAGCTGATCCGCGTGGTGCGCGAGAATAATCCTGGGCTGTACGGTTATCTGGCTGCCGTGCCTGTGCCCGTGGGCAAATCTGGCGCCTTAAACCCAACTTCTATGGCCATGTCGGTGAAAGCGGACACTCCTTACCCTAAAGCCGCTATGGCGCTGGCTACTTTCTTCACCAATCCGCGCAGCCAGCTGGAGTTCGCCAAGATCGTGGGCATCTATCCTGCTACACCGGCTTCTTATGAGGACCCGTTCTTCACAGAGCAGCCGGTCGCTATTGAAGAAGAAGTTCGCCCAATCGCCCAGGAGATCATCTCCAAGCAGGCCGACATCGTCCCCGAGTATCCTCAACCTGCGGACGTCAACGAGACCGTCAGGCTGGCTGTTGAGTCGGCACTTTACAATAATGTTCCAGCTCAGCAAGCGCTTTCTGACGCCGTTGCAGAAGCGAACGCTTTGATCGGCCAGTAAGCCCAATCCTATCCCAGCCCTCTCCCGGAACGGGAGAGGGCTGGCTATGGCAGAGGTGCACCGTGAAGAAAAAGTTTTCCTTAACGCCATACCTTTTCCTCGCACCCGCCTTGCTGGTGATTGCTGTCTTTGTTTTGTATCCCATCGGAGCCGTCGTCTACTATAGCTTTACCGATTACGACATCGTGAGGCCGCCACAGTGGATCGGTCTTGCCAACTATCAGAAGCTGGTGAAAGACGCGACTTTCTGGTTGGCATTGCGCCATTCGTTGGTATATTTAATCGTTACGCCGACTCTGATTTGCCTCTCTATCCTCCTTGCCATCATCGTCAACCGTGATTTGCGCGGTATGCATATTTTTCGTGCCCTGTTCTATCTCCCAGCGGTCAGCGGCAGCATTGCCGTGGGCATCACCTGGCGGTGGCTGTTTGATACTCAGGGCGGATTGCTAAATGGTGTTCTCATCTGGTTGGGCTTACTCAAGGAGCCAATCCAATGGCTGAGTGAGGCGGCCCTGACTTTGCCGATCGCCATGCTGCTGACAATCTGGATGGGGGTTGGCTATTATATGGTGATCTTTCTGGCCGGGTTGCAGAATATCCGGGAGGAACTCTACGATGCTGCGGTGATTGATGGCTGCAATAATTGGCAAAAGCACCTGTATGTCAGTTTGCCCGGTCTTCGGCCTCAGATTGTGTTCGTTGCCGTGATCTCCAGCCTGGCCGCGCTTAAAGTTTTCGAAGAGATTTATGTGCTCACCCTCAGAAGCGGTGGCGTCCTGGACAGTGGTGTGACCATGGTCTTTTTGTTGTGGAGAGAGGCGTTCAGGTTGTCCCATGCTGGATACGCCTCAGCGATCGCCCTGGCGCTGCTGGTCGTCACCATGGCGTTTTCAATTGTGAACATTCGCCTGCAAGAACGAAGTTTGGAGACGGACTGATGGTGCAAACCCAACCCACTGTAAGAACGAAGCCTGGAGATCGGCTGGCGGCGAATACGCAATCCACAACGATCCATGCCGGCCCCCGTCGAAAAACCTGGGAGAAACTGTTTTGGTATGCCTTGCTCATCCTGATCAGCCTGGTGACCATTTTTCCTTTTTTGTGGATATTTCTGACCGCATTTAAGGGGCCAACGGATGCCGTCTACTCCACGCCGCCCCAACTCATCCCCCGGGATCCGACCATTGACAACTTCATTCGTGTCTGGAATCAGCTGCCGGTGGGAAACTTTTTCTTGAACAGCGTTGTCGTGGCAGTCAGCACCACGGGGCTAAATGTGCTGATCACGGCCCTGGCTGCGTATCCATTTGCCAAGATGAATTTCCCAGGACGAGATACGATTTTCTACCTGCTCCTGGTGACGCTGATCGTGCCTGTCCAGCTTACATACATTCCCAGCTTTATCCTCGCCATCAAAGTTTTTCACTACCATGATACACTGAGAGCATTAATCCTGCCGAATCTGGCGAGTGTGTTTAGCATCTTTCTTCTGCGGCAGGCATTCAAAACCATTCCCAATGATTTAATTGATGCCGCCAAGATAGATGGTGCCAATGAGCTGCGCATCTGGTGGAACGTCTTGCTTCCGGTCATCCGTCCTTCCCTGGCTGCTGTCGCCATCTTTACTTTCGTCACTTCCTGGAATGATTTTTTCTGGCCCTCGCTGATGCTACCCACGATGGAGAACAAAACCTTGCCCGTCGGATTGGTGGCGCTCCAGGGCATGTTCTCGTCCGATTTTCGCGGCACCGCTGCCGGCGTGACCATGACCGTCATCCCAATCATGCTCTTTTTCATCGCGCTGCAGCGGCAGTTCATCCGCGGCCTGACCGGCGCCGTGAAAGGATAAGCGAATAATGAAAGCGAAACCTCTCGCTGAAAATTCGCCGATCCTCGAGCAGGCGGTCGGGCAGAAGCTGCTGCTGACCTTCGCCGGAAAGGATCGCCCATCACCCGAAATCCTGGATGCCATCCGGCAAATTAAACCGGCCGGATTTACGCTTTTCCGTGCGTTAAATGTTGGCTACCCAGCACAGCTGCGCGCCCTGACTGGCGCCCTACAGCAGGCCGCGCGGGAAGCGGGTATGGCGCCCCTGCTGATCGCCGCTGACCAGGAGGGCGGCCAGTTGATGGCGATCGGTGATGGGACGTTATTCCCGGGAAATATGGCCCTGGGAGCCACGGATTCGCCTGAATTAGCGCGCCGCACAGGTTTTGCCATCGGGCAGGAACTGGCGGCCATGGGCGTCAATGTCGATTATGCTCCGGTCTGTGACGTCAACGCTAATCCACTGAATCCCGGGGTTGGCACCCGGTCCTTCGGAGAAGATCCAGTCCGGGTAGCGCACTTGAGTTCGGCCATGGTGGAAGGTCTGCAGGCGGCCGGGGTGGCAGCTACAGCCAAACACTTCCCCGGATTGGGGGATGCCTCTACGGATTCTCATTATGGAACACCCGTGTTGTTGCATGACCGCGACCGCCTGAATCAGGTGGAGCTGCCTCCCTTTGAAGCGGCAATCCGCAGCGGAGTGCGCATGGTTTTGATCGGACACATCGGTTTGCCGGAATTAAACAAAGGCGTGGATATCCCAGCTACCCTTTCACCAAGCGTCATCGGCGGGCTGCTCCGCCGGGATCTTGGATTTGAGGGGGTAATTGTGACGGATGCCATGGACATGAAAGCCATCCAACAAGGACCCGGACTGGCAAGCGATGCGGTTGCCGCCGTCAAGGCCGGGGTGGATTTGCTCTTGCTGAGCGGTAGCTTCGAAGAACAGCGCATGGTTTATGCTGCTCTGCTTCAGGCGGTTCGTGGTGAGCAGCTTTCGCTGCGCGAAATTTATGCTTCGGCGGCCAGGGTGGCCGGCCTCAGAGACTGGCTGGCCGGGCAAAGCCAACCCGACTTAGGCATTGTTAATTGTCGCGAGCACAGGGACCTGGCAGATGAAATCGCCTGCCGGGCGATCACTCTGGTGCGCGATTCCGCTAAAATCCTGCCCGTGCACCTCTTTCCTCAAGCCAGGGTGGCGGCCATCATGCCGCGGCCACAGGACTTGACGCCCGCCGATACTTCCTCCTTTGTAGCGCCCGGACTGGCCGAGCCACTCCGCCGCTACCATCCCGGGGTTGACGAATACATTATCCCGATTAATCCCGATGCCGCGGATATCGCCGGCTTAAGCGATCAGGTGGCGAATTACGATCTAATCGTGGTTGGCACGATCGATGCTGGAAGACATCTCGGGCAGGCGGCCGTTGTTAACACTCTCCTGCAAAGCCAGGCACCGGTTGTAGTTGTCGCGCTGCGGCTCCCGTATGATCTTCAAGCCTTTCCAAACGCGCCAACGTACGCGTGTACGTACAGCATTCTCCCACCGGCTTTGCACGCTCTGGCGGCGGCTTTATTTGGAAAGATTCCCTTTGCTGGCCGGTTGCCGGTAACTATTCCCGGAATTTAGCGGGCGCCAAAAAGCCCTCAGCCTTAAGAATTCCCCTAAAGGCCCGGTCGGCGTCAGATATCGCCTTTTCCCGCCATTTCTTCTCGCGAGGCCCGAAAAGCTCTTGAAAATCATGCCTGATGCGCCTCTGCGCCTTGGGATTGGAGGCACCGAACCAGTGGGCCTGATTCTCGAAGATCATGGTGCGCAGGCTGCGAATCAGAGCCAGGGCAGAATCGCCGTACGTGCCAAATTCAAAGGAGGTCGCATACAGGCGTTTATGAGGGAATTTTTCTCTTTGAACAGCATAAACGTGATCGATCATATCGCCGCGCATGGCGTAGAAATCATCCGGTGTGGTGGCAACCACCAGCGGATAATTGAAACGCTGCGATAGTTGGCGAGGGTTTCTCTCTTCAAGGTATGAATTGACCAGACTCATTTGGTAGCGCGGCCCGTAGCCGGTGTGCATATCCAACTGCAGGATTTGCTCGAAATTTTGAAAAGCAAATTGATAGAGTTCCTTAATGACGCCGGTCTCTTCTTGCACAGAATCACCCCCGTAATGCAGACCTTTGGGATAGCTGTATTGGCCCAGAAGGGCAGTCGCCCGCAGCGACTGATGGCCGGTAGTGAGCAGGTATCGGCTCAATCTTGTGGCGAAGATCAGATTCGAGACCGGCAGGCTGCGGATAGGTTGTTGAGGATTCAGGAAGCCATCGAGGTCCGTGTACTGCGGGTTGAAAGCCGGGTCCAAGAGCTCCTCGCCGCTAACGAAGTTGCGGTTCAGATCGACATTATTGGCGTTGGTGCGGCGCCGGTGTTTCATCCCCCAGGGGTTGATGGCGTGCACCAGGAGCAACCCGGTATTATCAGGATCCAGCCCCAGGAGATGGGCGTCGATGAAACGCGCGAGCATGGCAGATCCTAAGTAGCATTCTATGCCGTGCTCGCCGGTGGTCAAAATGAAGATTTTTTCGTTATTTTCCAGCGCACCGGTATAAACCCAATCGATGGTCAGGCTTTCATTCTCGTCGAGGCAGTGGCTGGCCAAACGGGCATCCGGCCATCGAATTTGGACCCTGGCCAGATCCTGGCGAAACCGGGCACGCGAAGCTTCATAACTGCTGGGAAAGAGATCGGTTATTGTATTCATCGGGTTCCAGGCAATATTCGATATACTCAGTTTGGCAGGGACGGCCGCGACCGATCCAGGCGCGGAGCCGAGTCAGGTTGAGGATCAGGCTGAAAACCGTAACGGCTTCACCATCATGCTTGCAGATGGAGGCCGGGAAGTTGGCGTGATCGCCCAACAGCCGCTGGAACTGCTCAGGAGAAAGCTTGCCGTAGTTTTCGCGCAGCAAACGCCAGGCCCGGTTGTGGCGGATCACCGAGTCGGCAATTGCATTGCGGTCGTACTCAAACTTTCGCATAGCAGGAGTGGCATAGTGATTGGCGTGCGCGAGGATGTCCTCTGCGATGTAAACTGGCTCGTAATCGGTGGCCGAACCTTCCATGCTGTAGACTTCGCCATGCAAGTCGGCAATCACATTGTTATAGTTCGAGGCGCGCTGGGGCAGCAAGCAAACGTCCATCGCCTCTCCGAGCCGGCGCGCCGCCAGGATGGCGCGCACCATCATCAAGCGCGGCACGCCTGGCCGAATGTCGTTGCTGTCGACCTGGTTGCCGGTCAGCCCAATCCCCGCCGCGTTGAACCCGGCGCTGTAGCCAATCCCACCGACAGAGATTCCCAGAAACTGAGGTTCATCGCCAGCCTGAACTTTTAGAAGAACCAGTTTATCCTCAACTTGCGCGGATAGGTCATTGGTGTGGGCCAGCAAAGTGGCTCCATCCAACGTCGCTTGTCCCCGCGCGGCGAAATCGGTGCAGCCCTTTGCTGCCCTGGGCGCGCCGCTGCGCCAGGCTGCCGCTTCCCACAACTCTTCACAAACCAGAAGGAAGACTTCGTTGAAGGGCGTCTCTGCACCTTCGGCAACGCCCTCCAGCTCCGCGACGTATTGGGGATAGACGGCGCGGGTGTGGGCCAGGTAGAGGCTGCCCTGGTACAGCAGTTCTTCCCAGCTAATGCCGGGTGGTAAGTCATCCGGCAGTCCAGTCAACATGGATTGGATCTGGGATTTCATCACCTGACCGATCCGCCAGCCTACTTCTCTATGAGAGCCCCGCACTTCAAGCAGGGGAATGGAATTTGATGCCATCATTTTTCTCCGCCTCCGCTGATTCCGGAATTTTCCTATTGCGAAAAATTCAAATCCCAGTATACTTGGAATCCCATGCGGTGCACAAAATTGCCGCCGGCCAATTCTATTCAGCGGGGAAATAAAGTGGATGCGTGTGTAAGTTGAAATATTTGCGAAATTTGGTCGATAGCGCTACTTAAAATCGTTTCTTGGATTGGAGGAGGTGCGGCTCCGAAAAATGAACGAAAACCACATCCATTCGAGTAAATATTATTAAGGGCTAAGGAGTGCCGGGATAGTAATCTTTGTTGCATTTCCAAAGCCGCTTAAAATAAACGCCCTGCTGATTCACGGGCGCCTCATTCAAAGGAGAAGATGAGATGTCGAATCAAAAAACCTGGCTCATGATCGCCCTTGTCCTGGCCCTGGTCCTAACCGCGTGT